>Ga0310691_10005188_pt1 | contig 14347 bp, 9 predicted proteins | sample 176DNAGHGlowgp2_FD_203887 | JGI IMG/M metagenome (GOLD analysis project Ga0310691, IMG submission 203887) | Sheep rumen microbial communities from Palmerston North, Manawatu-Wanganui, New Zealand - 1766 DNA GHGlow gp2 (v2) (version 2) | ecosystem: Host-associated > Mammals > Digestive system >... | reverse complement strand
GCCGTTATCGGTGGAGAGGCTCCAGTTGTTGTGCTTACCGCTGCCATTGATGCCGGCGAAGGGCTTCTCGTGGAGTAGCACGCGGAAGCCATGTTTGCGGGCGACTCGCTTCATAAGTGACATGAGCAGCATGTTGTGATCGACGGCCAGGTTGGTCTCCTCGAAGATGGGAGCCAGTTCGAACTGGTTGGGTGCCACCTCGTTGTGGCGCGTCTTACAAGGGATGCCCAGTTCGAGTGCCACGATTTCCAGTTCGCGCATGAAAGCTGCGACACGCTCGGGGATGGCACCGAAATAGTGGTCGTCCATCTGCTGGTTCTTGGCTGAGTCATGTCCCATCAAGGTGCGGCCCGTCAGCAGCAGGTCGGGGCGGGCAGAGTAGAGTCCCTCATCAACGAGGAAATACTCTTGCTCCCAGCCCAGGTTGCTGGTTACCTTCTTGACTGTGGGGTCGAAGTATTGGCATACATCCGTTGCGGCCACGTTGACGGCATGAAGGGCACGGAGCAGCGGTGCCTTGTAGTCGAGCGCCTCACCCGTATAAGATATGAATACGGTGGGGATACACAGCGTGTCGTCAATGATAAAGACGGGCGACGTGGGGTCCCAGGCAGAGTAGCCGCGTGCCTCGAAGGTCGAGCGGATACCACCCGAGGGAAACGAGCTGGCATCGGGCTCCTGCTGCACCAGCAGCTTGCCCGTAAACTCCTCCACCATGCCGCCCTTTCCGTCGTGCTCGATAAACGAGTCGTGCTTCTCGGCAGTGCCTTCCGTCAGTGGCTGGAACCAGTGGGTATAGTGGGTCACGCCATTTTCCGTAGCCCATTGCTTCATGCCTGCAGCCACGGCGTCGGCTACCTCACGGTCGAGACGTGCACCGTTGTCCATTACGTCGATCATCTTCTCATAGACGTTTTTGGGCAGGTACTTGTACATTTTCTCGCGGTTGAAGACCTTCTTGCCGAAATACTTTGCGGGTCGCTCTGCGGGTGCTTTTACGTCGAGCGGCTTCTTCTTGAAAGCCTCGCCGACAACCTGAAATCTTAATGTTTCCATAATCTCTTTCTGTTTAGTTTATGATTTCTTTAACTTTCACTTTTACTAAATTCTGCTGCAAAGGTAATCACTTTGACAGAATTCTGAAAAGAATATTGTGCAATTTGTTTGTTAAAACTTTGAATTGGCGACAATTTGTAAATCTTGAACTATATTTGCTTGTCAAATAGTTGTCATATTGTATCAAAAACACTATTGTCCGTGGCAAACTGTCAAAAATAAAGCGCGAATACATTTGGTGTTTTGCTCAATTTGCACTATCTTTGCACCCGTATGCTGACAGAGAAGACGATGGAGAAGCTGCGCGTGCTGGCAGAGTCGGCGAAGTACGATGTGTCGTGCTCGTCGAGTGGCACTGTGCGCAAAGGCAAGCAAGGGATGGTGGGTAACACCGTGGGCGGTGTGGGCATCTGCCATTCGTTTGCCGACGACGGGCGCTGCATATCGCTGCTGAAGGTGATGCTCACCAACCACTGCATGTACGACTGTGCCTACTGTATCAACCGCCGTTCGAACGACATCAAGCGGGCCACGCTCTCTGTGTCGGAACTGGAAGAGATCACAATGGAGTTCTATCGGCGCAACTATATCGAAGGACTTTTCCTCTCCAGCGGGGTGGTGCGCAATCCAGACTACACGATGGAGCGGCTGGCTGCCATCGCCCGCGACTTGCGGATGGTGCATCGCTTCAATGGCTACATCCATCTGAAGAGTATCCCGGGATGTTCGCAGGAGCTGCTCCAAGAGGCTGGGCGCTATGCCGACCGTATGAGCGTGAACATCGAGATTCCGAAGGAAGAGTCGCTCAAGTTGCTGGCCCCGGAGAAAAGTCATCAGAGCGTGTTCCAGCCGATGAAACTCATCCAGCAAGGCGTATTGGAGAACAAGGAGGACCGCAAGAAATATCGCCACACACCCCGCTTTGTGCCTGCCGGACAATCGACGCAGATGATTGTGGGGGCGACGAAGGAGACTGACCGTGACATCCTCACAATGTCGTCGATGCTCTACGGTCAGCCCACGATGCGGCGCGTGTATTATTCTGGCTATGTCAGCGTGAACACCTACGACCCGCGACTGCCCGTTCTCAAGCAGCCGCCACTGGTCCGTGAGAACCGGCTCTATCAGGCCGACTGGCTGCTGCGCTTCTATCATTTCAAGGTGGAGGAGATTGTAGATGACCTGCACACGAACCTCGACCTGGAGGTTGACCCCAAACTGGCGTGGGCATTGCGACACCCGGAGGCTTTCCCTGTGGATATCAACACGGCTGACTATGAGCAACTGCTGCGGGTGCCGGGACTCGGCACGAAGTCGGCCTGGCTCATCGTCAACTCCCGTCGTTTTAACCGTCTGACTTCATACGACCTCAAGAAGATGGGTGTGGTGATGAAAAAGGCAAAGTACTTCATCACCTGTCACGAACTGACCTCTACCTACGGCATACCGATCATTGGCATCAACGAACTGCATCCGGAACGGCTGCGCCCGCTGCTGGTCTCCAAGGCTCAGCAAAAACGGGCTGCTGAGGAACAGCAGTTGAAAATCGACTTTAAGGACTGAATGAAACAGAACTTCGCCATAAGACGATGGTAATATATATTTTCGACGGAACGATGGACGGGCTGCTGACGGCGGTGTTTGATGCGTTCGCCTTGAAGGAACAGCCAGAGATGGTGCTGACAGAGGGCGATGCGCTGCCGTTGTTCTGTGAACAATCCTATACGGTGCATACCGATGAGAAAAAGGCGCGACGGGTGTGGGCAGGACTGGAAAAGCAACTCTCGCGCGAGGCTATGAAACTGATCTCCGTCAGTTGGCTGTCGGAATTGCCAGAGCTCAACGGTCATTTGTTTCGCTATATCTGTAAGGTGTTTACTACAGTCAAGGGACTGGAGCGCAACTTTGCCGATGCCGATGTGCTCGCCGTCACCAATATCGCCCGAAAGGTGCTCCATGAGCAGTTGCGCATGAAGCAGTTTATCCGTTTCCAGAAGGCGAAGGACGGCACCTATCTCGCCGTTGTCGGCCCCGACCATAATGTGCTCCCCTTGGTCATCGACCATTTCCAAGACCGATTCAACGGCCAACAGTGGCTTATCTACGATGCCCGCCGCCACTATGGCTATCACTATGACGGCCACCAGGCAGTCCGCATCACCTTTGCCGATGAGGCTGCCGTTCCCTTCAACTTGTCGAATGGCAAGCTTGACGAGTCTGTTCTCAGCAGCGACGACCGGTTGCTGCAAGATCTCTGGCGCACCTATTTCAAGGCCATCTGCATCCGCGAGCGCATGAATCCCCGTAAGCAGCTTAACGACATGCCTCGCCGTTACTGGAAGTACATGACCGAGATGCGGTAGATGGTATAACGCACTTTAAGTGAGTGCCATTTCCTTGCCAACCCACCGGGCGATGCGATTCAAGGCTTCTTCGGTTTGTTCATGGCTGCCGAAGGCGGTGAAGCGGACGTACCCTTCCCCGCTGGGACCGAAGCCGACACCCGGGGTGCAGACAACGTTGGCGCCATACAGCAGTTGCTCGAAGAATGTCCATGAGGGTGTCGGGGCCATGGTGCCGTCGGGGCTGGGGGTGTCGGGTGTGCGCATCCAGATGTAGGGCGCATTCTCGCCACCGTAGCACTCGAAGCCAAGACTGCGCAGGACACTGAGCATCCGTGCAGCGTTCTGCATATAGTAGTCGATGGTCTGTTGTACCTGCCGCTTGCCTTCGGGCGAGTAGATAGCCTCGGCAGCGCGCTGGGAGATGTAGCTGGTACCATTGAACTTGGTGCTCTGACGGCGCAACCACAGTTGGTTAAGGGAGATACGTTCGCCCTCGAAGGTGGCTACGCTGACATCCTTAGGCACGATGGTGTAGCCACAGCGCACGCCCGTAAAGCCTGCGGTCTTGGAGAAGGAACGGAACTCGACGGCGCACTTGCGGGCACCGCGGATCTCGTAGATGCTGTGAGGGATGTCGGGGTCTTGGATATAGGCCTGATAGGCGGCATCAAAGAGGATGAGCGCATCATTCTTCAGGGCATAGTTAACCCATTTGCGCAGTTCCTGCTTGGTGATGACCGTGCCTGTCGGGTTGTTGGGGAAACACAGGTAGATGACATCTACGGGGCGGCCTTTGGGGAGTTCTGGTACAAAACTGTTCTCAGCCGTGGTGGGCATGTAGCACACGTTGGTCCATCGTCCGTCGCGATAGGTGCCGCACCGTCCAATCATCACGTTAGAGTCGATATAGACAGGATAGATGGGATCGGTGACACCGATGAAGTTGTCCCAGTGAAGCAGTTCCTGGAAGTTACCTGTGTCAGACTTGGCACCGTCGTTGATGAATACTTCGTCGATGCTGAGGCGTACGCCTCGTGGCGCAAAGTCGTTTTTAAGGATGGCTTCACGCAGGAAGTCGTAGCCATGTTCCGGGCCGTAGCCTCGGAATCCGTCAGTAGTAGCCATCTCATCGACAGCCTTGTGCATGGCCTCGACGACCGCTGGGCAGAGCGGTTGGGTGACGTCGCCAATGCCGAGCGAGATGACGTCAGCCTTAGGGTGCATCACCTTGAAGGCGTTTACCTTCTTGGCGATGTCGGCGAACAGGTAGTTGTTCTGGAGGTTCAGGAAGTGGATATTTACTAATGCCATGTTTCTAAGCCCCCTAAGTTAGGGGGATGGGGGTCTGAACAAGCGTTTATCAAACCATTGTTAATTACTACAATCTCGGAGCCTGCGCTTGTTCAGACTCCTGTCGCCCCCTAACTTAGGGGGCAAAAATTTCTCCGTCGAAGACGAAGGCGGCAGGGCCGGTCATGAGGACGTGGTTGTCTGACTCCCGCCACGCGATGTGGAGGGTGCCGCCGTCCATGACGATGTCACTTGTACGGGAGGCGCGGCCAGTGAGACAGGCGGCAACGGCAGTGGCGCAGGCTCCAGTGCCGCAGGCCATCGTAACGCCACTGCCACGTTCCCATACCCTTGTCCTGATGCGGCCGTCGGACTCGATGCGTGCAAACTCGATGTTGCAGCGCTGGGGGAAGGCCGGATGGTGTTCGAGGATGCGCCCCGTCTCTGCCACCTGGTCGATATTGTCGGTGAAGATGACGTAATGAGGATTGCCCATCGAGACAAAGGTGCCTCTGCCTGCACCCCGCGACGGGACAAACAGGGACTCATCCTCCAAGACCGGTTCGCCCATATCGACAGTGACGGACTCGACTCTGTTGCCAGACAAGTGCAACTGAAGCGTCTTGACGCCCGACGGGGTCAGTAGCCGTATCTCGGTCTTGGCAGTGATGGCCTTCTCATAGAGGTACTTGCCTATGCACCGACAGGCATTGCCGCACATCATGGCCTCGCTGCCGTCGGCATTGAAGATGCGCATGGAGAAGTCGGCCATTCCCGAGCTTTGCTCGCCTACCCGTAGCCTTTCTGGTACGGGACTTTTGTCGATGAGCACCAGTCCGTCGGAGCCGATGCCCTTGTGGCGGTCGCTCCATCTGATGGCAGCGGCGGCGGGGTTGTCGATGGGGTGCTGCATGGCATTGACGTAGATATAGTCATTGCCGCAGCCGTGCATCTTGGTGAAAGGTATCTTCTTCATCTCGTCAGATATTCGTTTACTTTTCGGGCTGTCTCTATGCCGCTGGCCAGGGCACGGACAACGAGTGAAGCACCGTTTTGGGCATCACCGCAGACAAACACATTTTCTGGATATCCAGGATGTTCCGGCTTCAGGAAGCCCATAGCTAACAGGCAGAGTTCTGCCTTGATGATTTCGGGCTTGCCCTTTTCCACCATCAGGGGGCGTCCGCCATTGGGATTGGGCTGCCAGTCGATTTCCTGCACCTTGACGCCCGTGAGTCTGCCGTCCTCACCGAGGAATTCGAGTGTATTGATGTTCCACCGGCGGGTGCACCCCTCCTCGTGCGACGAGGTAGTCTTGAGGGTGCGGGGCCAGTTAGGCCAGGGATTCTGTGGGTCTTCAGGACCCTCGACGGGTTTAGGCATGATCTCTATCTGCGTCACGCTCTTGCACCCCTGACGGTGGGCTGTGCCGATGCAGTCGGAACCTGTGTCGCCACCGCCGATGACAAGCACGTCCTTCCCTTTGGCAGTGATGCGCTCGTGCTTGTCGAATTCCATCCCGGCAAGGACGCGGTTCTGTTGGGCGAGTAGCTCGAGGGCGAGGTGGACGCCTCGCAGCGGTCGGCCAGGGACGGAGAGGTCGCGGGCAGTGGGGGTGCCGGTGGCAATGACGACGGCGTCAGGGCGTACCCCTTCGCCTGGTATTTCGAGACTATTCAGGCTGACGTCACAGCCATATCGGAAGGCGATGCCCTCCTGCTCCATCAGGGCTATACGGCGGTCGATGACGGCCTTGTTGAGCTTGAAGTTGGGGATGCCATAGCGCAGCAATCCGCCTGCGGCCTCATTTTTCTCGAAGACGGTAACTGTATAGCCCATCTGGTTGAGGGCATTGGCGGCAGCCAGTCCGGCAGGGCCGCTGCCGATGACGGCAACTTTCATCCCATTGCGCACAATGTCGGTATGCGGCTGGATATACCCTTCGCGGAAAGCGGCCTCGATGATGGCGCACTCGTCCTCCCGGTTGGTGGTCGGCTCGTGGTTGAAGCGGTTCAGCACGCAGGCTTTCTCGCACAGGGCCGGACAGATGCGCCCAGTGAACTCGGGGAAGGGATTGGTGCTCGACAACAGCTTGTAGGCCAACTCCCAGTCACCTTTATACAACGCATCGTTCCATTCGGGTGCCTTGTTGCCCAGCGGACAAGCCCAGTGACAGAAAGGTACGCCGCAGTCCATGCAACGGCTTGCCTGCAACTTGCGCTCGCGAGTGTTGAGCGTCTGCTCCACTTCGCCAAAGTCGTGGATTCTATCGTGAATAGGGCGGTACCCCGCCTCCTGGCGGTGTATCTCTAAAAATGCTTTCGGATTTCCCATCGTTCTAATTGTTAAATTGTCAAATTGTCCAATTGTCTGATCTTCTCATGCAGCTTTTTCATCTGCTCCTCCTGCAGCACACGTTTGTACTCAATAGGAACAACCTGTATGAAGTCTTCAATCACACGGCTCCAGTCGTCAAGCATCCGTCCTGCCAGTGCCGATCCCGTATGTAGATAGTGCTGACGGACAAGCTCAAGCAGTTCCTTGCGCGACACACTGTCTTCTACGAGATTAATCTCCACCATGTCCATATTGCAGAAGTAGTCGAATGTGTGTTTCGGATCATAGACGTATGCCACGCCTCCGCTCATGCCGGCTGCGAAGTTGCGGCCCGTCTCGCCGAGCACGACCACACGTCCGCCGGTCATGTACTCGCAGCAATGGTCGCCGGCGCCCTCGATGACGGCGATGGCACCTGAGTTGCGCACGGCGAAGCGTTCGCCCACCTTACCGTTGATATACAACTCGCCGCTGGTGGCACCGTAGAGACCGGTATTGCCGGCGATGATGTTGTCCTCGGCCTTGAAGTCGTCGCTTCTGCGGGCAGGCGGCAGGATGCTGATGCGCCCGCCGCTCAGACCCTTGCCGAAGTAATCGTTACACTCGCCCTCGAGCCGGATGTTAAGGCCGCGAACGGCGAAAGCGCCAAACGACTGACCTGCCGATCCCTTGAACTTGATGTTGACGGTATTGTCTGGCAGACCCGCCTCACCGTATTTCCTGGCGATGGCACCACTGAGCATCGTCGTGACGGCGCGGTCGGTGTTCTTGATGGCGTAGTCGAGTGTCACCTCATCGCCATTGTCAATGGCTTTCTGGGCAGCGCGGATGATCTCTTCGTCTTTCACGCCTGTCACCTTGGTATAGGTCCCGCGGTCCCAGTACAGCGCCTTGTCTGTGTCGGGCTTGTGCAACAGGCGGGAGAAGTCGATGGTGCGCCATTTCTTCGCCGCCGTTCCGTATGTTGCCGTATCACGGCAACTATCCTTTACCTCAATCAGCTCCGTATGCCCGATAATCTCCTTCAGCGAATGTACGCCCATCTCAGCGAGATACTCCCGTACCTGTTCGGCCAGGAACGTGAAATAGTTCACCACGTATTCAGCCCGGCCCTCGAAGTGCTTGCGCAGTTCCGGGTTCTGGGTGGCTACGCCCATCGGACAGGTGTTTGTGTTACATTTGCGCATCATCACACAACCCAGCACAATCAGTGGCAGTGTACCAAATGAGAACTCGTCGGCGCCTAACATCGCCATGATGATGACGTCCTTAGCCGTCTTCAACTGGCCGTCGGTCTGCAGGCGTACCTGATTGCGCAGACCGTTCATCACCAGTGTCTGCTGCGTCTCGGCCAGGCCTATCTCCGGCGAGATGCCTGCGAATCGCATACTACTGGCGGGGCTCGCGCCCGTACCGCCTTCCGCACCGCTGATGACAATCAGGTCGGCCTTGGCCTTGGCAACACCTGCGGCAATGGTTCCCACGCCACTCTCGGCCACGAGTTTCACACTGACGGCAGCCGTCGGGTTGATGTTCTTCAGGTCGAAGATGAGTTGTGCCAAGTCTTCGATAGAGTAGATATCGTGGTGGGGCGGGGGAGAGATGAGCGAGATGCCGGGGATGGCGTTGCGCGTCTTGGCGATGATGTCGTTCACCTTGAAGCCGGGCAGCTGTCCGCCCTCGCCGGGCTTGGCTCCCTGTGCCACCTTGATCTGTATCTCCTCGGCATTCACCAGGTATTCTGCTGTCACGCCGAAGCGTCCGCTGGCTATCTGCTTGGTCTTGCTCGACAGGCTAACGCCGTCCACCTCCGTATGGTAGCGGGCATTGTCCTCACCGCCCTCACCTGTATTCGACCGGGTGCCAAGTTTGTTCATGGCCAGCGCCAGCGCCTCATGTGCCTCGATGCTCAAGGCGCCGAACGACATGGCGCCTGTCACAAAGTGCTTCACGATCGACTCCACAGGCTCTACCTCGTCGATGGGTGTCGGTGTCGGAGCCTTCTTCCACCTCAGGAAGTCGCGGATGAAGATAGGGCTCTCTTTCATGTCAACGATTTTCTCCCACTCCTTGAACTTCTGGTAGCTCCCTTGTCGCGTAGCCAACTGCAGTTTGGCAATCGTTTCCGGGTTCCAGGCATGCTTGATGCCGTCCTTGCGCCATGAGAACTGCCCTAGGTTTGTCAAGTGGGTCGCTGTATCAAAGCGATCTGCCGCCTCCTTCAGCCGAACGGCATCCCTTGCTATTTCCTTCAACCCGATACCACCGATGGTACTTACCTCTGTTCCGAAGTACCGCTGCAGCAGGTCTTCGCTCAGACCGATGCTCTCGAAGATCTTCGCACCGCGATAGCTGCGGATGGTCGAGATACCCATCTTCGACATGATTTTCTTCAGTCCCTTATCTACCGCCTTGATATAATGTGCCTCAGCCGATGCATATTCCTCTTGTATCTTCCCTCGCTTTACCAAGTCGTCGAGAATGGCAAAGGTCATGTAGGGGCACAGCGCACTGGCACCGTATCCCAGTAACAGTGCTGCATGCATCGTCTCGCGAATCTCACCGCTTTCTACAATCAATGCAGTCTGCACACGCTTGCCCACGCTGATCAGATAGTGATGCACGGCAGAGACGGCCAGCAGCGAGGGGATGGCAGCATGCTGACAGTCGATATCACGGTCGGTAAGGATGATATAGTTCACACCCTCATCCACACAAGCCTCCGCCTCATGGCAAAGCTCGTCAAGTGCTTTCCTCAGACATTCCTCGCCCCCAATCTCAAACGCCATCAGGAGTTTCTTCGTCTTGAATCCCTTATACCTTATATTACATAGTATATCCAGCTGCGTATTCGTCAGCACCGGCTGTGGTAGCCTTACCATCTTACAGTTCGATGCGTCTGGTGTCAGGATGTTTGTGCCGACGGCACCGATATACTCGGTCAGGCTCATCACCAGTTCCTCACGGATAGGGTCGATGGCAGGGTTGGTTACCTGTGCAAACTGTTGGCGGAAGTAGTTGAACAGCACTTGCGGACGGTCGCTCACCACGGCCAGTGGTGTATCGTTTCCCATGGCGGCTACTGGCTCCTGCCCCGTCGTTGCCATGGGAATGATGGTTTTGTCGATATCCTCCTGGCCATAGCCAAACTGTACCAGTTTGCGCTGTATGTCGGCCACGCTGTTATCGACCTTACGGCCGCTTTTCAATTTCTCCAACTGTACACGGTTCTCACTGAGCCACTCCCTGTATGGATGCGCCTTGGCCAACTGTTCCTTAATCTCGCCGTCGTAGTATATCTTGCCCTCCTGTGTGTCGATGAGCAGGATCTTTCCCGGCTGCAAGCGTCCTTTGCTTACCACGTCGCCAGGCTCAAAATCCATCACTCCTACTTCCGAGGCCACCACCATCACCCCTTGCTTCGTGATTGTATATCGACTGGGGCGCAGACCGTTGCGGTCGAGCATACCGCCCGCATAGCGCCCGTCGGAGAACAGCAGTGCTGCAGGGCCGTCCCACGGCTCCATCAAGATGGAGTGATACTCGTAGAATGCCTTTAAGTCATCACTGATAGGATTCTTGTCGTTAAAACTCTCCGGCACTAATATTGCCATCGCTTGCGGCAATGACAATCCGCTCATCGTCAGGAACTCAAAGACGTTGTCGAGACTGGCAGAGTCGCTCATGCCCTCTTGTACGATGGGGGCAATATCAGAGGGGAGGCTCTCACCTCCTAAGAGCACGCTCTCGCGGGCTTTCATCCATCCCCGGTTGCCGCGGATGGTGTTGATCTCGCCATTATGAGCCAACAAGCGGAAGGGCTGGGCCAGTGACCACGTAGGGAATGTGTTTGTGCTGAAACGTGAGTGTACCAGCGCCAGTCCGCTTGTCAGATAGGGGTTTGACAGATCCGGGAAATACCGGCGCAGCTGGCCGCTGGTCAGCATTCCCTTGTATATAATGTTTGTGTTGGATAATGAACAGATGTAGAAGTCTGGGTGCGTGATGCGCCGTTCAATCCTTTTCCTTATAATATATAATATGTGTGGCAAGGCTTCGGCTTTCTCGTCGGAAACCCCTGTCACAAACATCTGCTTGATGGCAGGCTCCACCCGACGTGCAGCCTCGCCCAGCACTTCGGGGCAGGTAGGCACCGTGCGCAGGTGCATCAGCTGCAGCCCCTCGCGCTCTATCTCCTCGATCATCACTGACAGGATTTCCTGCTGAGCCTTTTCGTCTTTAGGCAGGAAGACGAGTCCTGTGCCGTACTTCCCTTTCTCGGGAACAGGGATGCCTTGCAGCAAGATGAACTCATGTGGTATCTGCAACATGATACCTGCACCGTCGCCCGTCTTGTCGCGTGTCTCAGCACCTCGGTGCTCCATATTCTCAAGCACACGCAGTGCCTGATCCACCAGTTCGTGGCTCTTGCCGCCGTGAATGTTCACTACCATGCCTACGCCGCATGCGTCGTGCTCATACTGTGGCTGATACAATCCGTTTAGTTTACTTTTTGTCATATTATCCTTGCTTAATCTTTCTTTTTGTCTCGATTTCGGGTGCAAAGGTAATACAAAAAGTTAGTAAAACAAGCAAATTAGCGACAATATTTTATCTTGTAATCGAGCACAACTTACGAATTGGTGTGTTTCTGAACAATTTTGTGACAAAATGAAAGTGAATGCGGCATTCGGACGGCCTATAAGTTTACACTTTGCTATTTCGCCGAATTTTTTTGATTCAAAGTTGAAAGTTTATGCGTTTTATTTCCAAGAATGGTCGTACCTTTGCCGACGAATCTTGCAAGATAACACAAAAACAGAATGTTAATAATAAAGGTAAAAAGGTATGAAAAGAATTGAAGCAATTATCCGCAAGACCAAGTTTGATGAGGTCAAGGAGGCTCTGCTGTCGTCTGATATCGACTGGTTTGAGTACCACAACGTGCATGGCATCGGTCAGAGTCGCCAGGAACGTATCTATCGTGGCGTGCAGTACTCGACGGATGTGATAGAACGTGTCGCACTGACCATCGTCTGCCGTGACCCCCTGGTAGAGCCTACGGTAAAGGTTATTCTGAAGGTGGCTCATACGGGTGAGATCGGTGATGGACGCATCTTCGTGAGCGATATGATAGACACATGGTCTATTCGCACAGGCGAGAACGGCGACACCGTCTTGAGAGACAAGAAATAGTAAGGATAACAACACAAACACAAAAACTTTTAGGATATGAACGAAATTGGATTATCACTCGATACCGTATGGATGCTGTTGGCAGCCATGCTGGTTTTCTGGATGCAGCCGGGCTTCGCCTTGTGTGAGGCGGGCTTTACACGGAGTAAGAACACGGCAAACATCCTGATGAAGAACTTCGTTGATTTCATGTTCGGCTCGCTGCTGTTCTTTTTCATAGGTTTTGGATTCATGTTTGGCAGCGAGGGTGCTGGATTCATCGGCATGCCCAACTGGGGCGATCTCTCTTTCTATAAAAGCGATCTGCCCGTAGAGGGCTTCCTGATTTTCGAGACCGTCTTCTGCGCCACCAGTGCCACTATCGTCAGTGGGGCTATGGCAGAGCGTACCAAGTTCTCGATGTATCTCGTCTATTCGGCCTGCATTTCACTGTTCATCTACCCCATCGAGGGGCATTGGACGTGGGGCGGCGGCTGGCTCTGCAACGATGCTGAGGATAGTTTTATGATGCGCACCTTCGGTGATGTGTTCCATGATTTTGCCGGCTCTGCTATAGTGCATAGCGTAGGTGGCGTACTGGCGCTGATTGGTGCGATGGCCCTCGGTCCCCGTATAGGCAAGTATGCGATTGAGCGAGAGCAGAGCCAAGCTGGCTTGAGCTCTGCCGAGTGTGAGCATACTCGACCGAAGGTCAAGAGCCGTGCCATCCCCGGCCACAACCTGGCGCTGGCTTCATTAGGGGTATTTATTCTCTGGATGGGGTGGTTCGGTTTCAACCCCGGCTCGCAGTTGGCTGCCTCTGGCGAGGTGAACCGCATCGCCATCAGTCATGTATTCCTCACCACCAACCTCGCTGCAGTGGCAGGTGGTACGGCTACGATGTTTGTCACTTGGATCAAGTACGGCAAGCCGTCGCTCTCGCTGACGCTCAACGGCGTGCTGGCCGGACTGGTGGGTATCACTGCTGGCTGTGACCTCGTGTCGCCCTTCGGGGCGGTCATCATCGGACTGGTCTGCGGCATCATGTTAGTCTATGCCATCGAGTTCATCGACCATCGTCTTCACATCGACGACCCCGTGGGTGCTTCTTCTGTACATGGTGTCTGTGGCATCCTGGGTACACTGATGACGGGTCTGCTCTCCACCTCGAATGGAGCTCTCTATGGTCACGGCTGGGGATTCTTCGGTGCCGAGCTGTTCGGTATCCTGGTCATCGACCTCTGGGCTGCCGCCTGCGGTTTCGTGCTGTTCTACGGCATCAAGCGTCTGCATGGTCTGCGCGTGGATAGCCGTATCGAGGAGGAAGGTCTCGACATCTATGAGCATGGAGAGGGTTGCTATAACTAAAAGTCAGGAGAGTATGAAAAAGATTGTTTTAATGGCAATGGGACTGGTGCTCAGTAGCACCGCCATTGCACAGAATAAGGTGGAGACGACTATCAAGGCCGACTTTGTGAATCAATATATCTGGCGTGGCCTGAAAACTGGCGACGTGGCTGTGCAGCCGACACTCGGCGTGGGCTATAAAGGATTGAGCCTGACGGCCTGGGGTAGTTACGGACTGTCGAACAAGGATGACGTGAAGGAATTCGACCTGACATTAGGATATACCATCGGAGGATTTAACATCGGCATCACTGACTACTGGTTCTCGGAGGGACTCGACCCTGACGGGCGATACTTCAAGTACAACGCCCACGGCACGAACCACATATTCGAGGCTACCGTTGGCTACGATTTCGGTTCTGTTGCCCTTGCGTGGTACACCAACTTTGCTGGCAACGATGGCCAAAACAAGAGTGGCAAGCGTGCCTATAGTAGCTATGTCGAGGCAAATGTTCCATTCCGGCTTGCCACCGTTGACTGGACTGCTACAGCCGGTGTTGCTCCTTTTGCCACAACATTCTACGGAACGACGGGGTTCGCCGTGACCAACCTGTCGCTGCGGGCGACAAAGGACATTAAGGTGACCGATTCGTTCTCCATCCCCATCTTTGGACAGGTGACAGCTGATCCCTGTGCGCAGAAAGCCTACCTGGTTCTCGGTTTTACGCTGCAACCTTCTCATTAAGCCATGAACAGAAGGAACTCGTTCCTTATGTCGTGGCGGGAGAAGGTCGGAC
>Ga0310691_10005187_pt1 | contig 14347 bp, 10 predicted proteins | sample 176DNAGHGlowgp2_FD_203887 | JGI IMG/M metagenome (GOLD analysis project Ga0310691, IMG submission 203887) | Sheep rumen microbial communities from Palmerston North, Manawatu-Wanganui, New Zealand - 1766 DNA GHGlow gp2 (v2) (version 2) | ecosystem: Host-associated > Mammals > Digestive system >... | reverse complement strand
AACAGGAATAAACGCTGGAATAAGGACGGTTCTTGTCAAGACCGGTGTCGCAGGGGGCGATGGGAAGTATGCAGTTACTCCGGATCTTATTGCGGATGATCTTTTAAAAGCAGTAAAACAAATTGTAGGAGAATAGCCATGGAAGACTACAGAAATCGGATAAATCAGTATATTGAGATGGAAAAACAGGTATTGGATTCACTTAACAGAGATGAGATCAATGAAGTGATGAATGTACTTGAAAATGCCAGATTAAAAGGAAAAAGAATATTTATATGCGGTAATGGAGGAAGTGCCTCTACAGCTTCACACCTGGAATGCGACTTTAACAAAGGAATCAGTTATGATCAGGCTGTAAAATATGACATTGAATGTCTGAGCGATAATGTACCTATGATGATGGCCATAGCAAATGATATCGGATATGAAGATATATTTGTAGTTCCTCTTAAGAACAAGCTAAAACTTGGAGATGTTGTAATAGGTATTTCGGGAAGCGGCAATTCGACAAACGTCTTAAAGGCATTTGATTATGCCAACAGCATCGGAGCTGATACAGTAGCGTTTACCGGTTACAGCGGCGGTAAACTGAAAGAAATATCAAAGTATAATATACATGTGAACATAGACAATATGCAGATTGTTGAAGATGTACACTTGGTTCTTAATCACATGATGATGTTTATTCTGTCAGGAATGAAAGGTTGTTAGTGTATTGAAGAAAATTCTGTTTTATTATTGGGATCCCATAGATGGCCCCGCCGGTGGCGGGGTCACGGCGTATTTAAAAGAACTGTTTCCTCTTTTGATCAAGTCAGAAGAGTATGAGTTATTTTACTTAAATTCCGGACGCAAATATGATGAATCGGGGAAAATATATATTAATGAGACTAACAATATTTTCGATAATGCCGTTCGCTCATTCGAAATCGTAAATTGTCCTGTTCTTGCACCATCTAAACAGTCTGTCAAAAACGTCAGATTCTATTTGGAGTATAATGATATTAATATTCTGCTTGAAGAATTGATTGAGAATATCGGTGGCATTGATATAATGCATTTTCATAGTCTTGAAGGTTTGCCTGTTAAAGTTCTTGAAATTAAGGACAAATATCCCAATATGAAAATGATATTTTCATTTCACAATTATTTTCCGCTATGTACTCAGGTTAATATGTGGAAGAATGATGAAAAGTGCTGTGACCTTGTTAAATTCGATTCCTGCATATCGTGTTATGATCGTGAAAACTATGATATGGCATTATTTAGGTTTAAGCACCTTGACATTCCGGGATTAAAGCAGAAAAACTTGGAGAATTCGGCGAAAAATCCGGATTTTGAAGATTCATCTCTGTATAGAGTCTTTAATGAGGTGAATAGGGTATATTTTAATAAATATATGGATGCCATGTTAGCGGTATCGGAACGAACCAAGGAAATATATATTTCGAACGGTTATGATGCAGATAAAATGTTTACATCATATGTAGGTACGGAAGTTGCTAAACATAAAACTCCGCACATTTCCAAAACGGGCAGTAAGAATTCGCTAAGGATCATCTATATGGGGTATGCGCGAAAAGATAAAGGGTTTTTCTTCTTTTTGGATGCATTGGAGTCTATGGATGAGGACTTATGCAAAAGACTCGAAGTCACTGTGGTTTCGCGTGGAATAGATGAAGATAGTATGGCAAGGATTAATATGATGGGGCATCGCGTTAACGCCATACATGTCTATAACGGATACAAAGACTATGATGAATTGCAGGATATTTTAAGAGAACAGGATTTGGGTGTTGTTCCTGTATTATGGGAAGATAATCTTCCAAGAGTTGCTATCGAACAGATAGCGTTTGATGTCCCGATATTATCAAGTTCTCTTGGCGGAGCTCCGGAACTTTTTGGCAATAATCCGGCTTTTGTGTTTGAGGCGGGAAATATCCACAGTTTTGAAAACAAACTTGAGAATATTATGAATAATCCTTATCTTCTTGAGGCTTTTTGGAATACTGTAAAGCCATTGGTTACAATGGAGGAACATGTTAAGGAATTGCAATCATATTATTGCGGAGAATAGTAATGGAACCTAAAATTACAGTCATCGTGCCTTCTTTTAACGTTGCACCGTATATCGGTAAATGCTTGGATAGTATATTGACCCAGACTCTGAGTGAGATAGAAGTTTTTGTTGTCGATGCATATTCCACAGACGGAACTCGGGAGATAATCGAAGAGTATGTTAAAAAAGATGACAGGCTCACATTACTTGACGATATCAAGAAGAGTACAGGTTATTCCAAGAATATAGCCATTGATAAGGCTAACGCCCCTTACTATGCAATTGTTGAATCAGATGATTATATTGAACCCGATATGTTTGAGAAGATGTATGCGATTGCAAATAGTACCGGAGTCGACTTTGTAAAGGCCAATTTTAGCACATTTTTGGGCGAAGATGACAGACGCTATGATTTTCCCAAAACAGTAGCTTTAAACGGGGATGATTATGAAAAGATTATCAATCCACAGGAATATCCTGAATGCTTCAGATGGATTATGTTTGAATGGTTGGGGCTGTATCGTGTGGACTTTTTAAAGGAGCACAATATAAGACATAATGAATCTCCGGGAGCTGCATTTCAGGATACAGGATTCTGGTTTCAGACTTTCGCTTTTGCGACAAGTGTGTATTTGATGAGAGACAGTTTTTATCATTACAGATGTGATAATCCATATGCTTCTGTTAAAGATCCTAAGAAAGTTCTAAATATTTGCAGAGAATACGAATACATTTTTAGTCGGCTAAAAACATGTGAATCTGTATGGAACAGAGTAAAATCGCAGTATTGCAGAGGCTTTTTCTATGACAACTATGTGGTTTTTAATAGGATAAGCGAGGAATTAAAACCGGAATTGGTTTCGGTAATGCAAGACGTTCTTAAAAATATGCTGGCAGAGGGCGGAGATTTGAATATGCTCGAAGACGCAGAGAGGGAGAAGGCCGAGTGTTTATTGAACTCTCAGGAAGGCTTTTTAATAGCGGAGCAAAAACTCGATGAAGAGCGTAGAGATAATGAAAAGCAGCTTTTGGGGGTCTTGGATTCACGAGAAAATACGTTTATTTACGGCGCAGGCAGTTATGGGGCAAATTTGCAATACTATCTTGATTATAAAGGTTATTCAATAAAAGCTTTTGTTGATGGGGACAGTAAAAAGCACGGGGAAAAATTAAACGGGAAAGAGATAATCTCATTATCAGAGGTTGTCGCAACTTATAAAAGGCCTTATTTCCTGGTCGCTAACAAGGATCATTCAAAGGAAATATATGAAACTTTGATAAATCATGGAATTCCCGAGTGTGATATATTTATATGTGATATGACAAAGTATGTTAAAACACTTATATAATAATAGCGAAATTATGTATCAACAAATCCGATCATTTTGTCAAGATAAGAGGTTCTTAGTACATTGAGTAAACCAATTAAAAAGTTGACAAAAATTTGCCACTCCTCCATAATTATCGTAAATGTAACTGTTTAGTGAAATTACGGTAGTTATGGGGGTTTTCTTTATGCCTAACGAAAGAAATGCCGGGCGAAAGCCGATAATTTCGAATGAGCAATTGGATATAATATCAGAACGTCATAACGGCGGGGAAAGTCTTGAAAGGCTTGCCAAGGAGTATGGAGTTACCAGGCAAGGTTTATATAAAAGACTGCAGTCAAAGGCTGAAAAACCGGTATCGATACGCTGGTTTGAAGACGGAGAGCAGGTATCTTTGATCGAAGCGGATTTTAAGAAAAGAAATCTTACTGTTTTAAACTATGCGGTAGAAATATCCAAACGGCCTTTCGGGTTTAATAATGATCCTACATGGCAGCAGTTTATAAGTGTATTGGAGGACAAGTATCTGAAAAGCCGGGGTATATGCGAACCGGGTACTTACCTGCTAACCGACGGAAAGAGAAGTTTTTCGCTGGATGAAGTCCCTGATATATCGATACAGGATGTCAAAGAGATCCCTGTCTTTGAAATTAAAAAGGGAACGCTGATAATAACAAGAACGGATACTGACGGATTTCAGATGAAAGCCATCTCCGATGATCGCAAACATTTTATAAAGTCACAGGCTGTTATGTCGGGAATATCCATGCAGGATTGGGCTGTGGAGATAATTGCCTCGGATATTGCCGCCCGGTTAAGTATTCCCTGTGTAGAGCAGCATCAGTGTAAGTTTGCATTCAATAACCGTGTATGGGATGGGGTATATTCACAAAATTTTGAGATTGACGGATATACTTTTGTGTCATTCGAATCCCTGATCGGGACAAGGCAGCTGTCTACTAATGACGACGCATTCATTAAGATGCAAAGCATTGAAAAACTTAAGTGGTGTGCCCGTCAGATTTCGGATATATGCGGAATAGACTATAAAGATGCGGAAAAATATATGCTGGACCTTGCGGTTTTGGATTGCCTTATAGGAAATGTGGACAGACATACCCGAAACTTCGGAGTGTTCTTTAATTCCAATACGGGTGAGTATTCCATACCGCTGATATTTGATAACGGAATGGGACTGTTTGAGCATGATTATTACAGGGATAATTATAAATCCTTTGATGAAGCGTTAAATAATGTTTATGTGGCGCCGTATGGTGAAGATCCGTTTGAATTTCTGGAGAAATTGAACCGACATTTTCATCTTAAGAAGATATACAAAACCGACACGATAACATATCCGGATATCTTGAACACACCTTTTGCACTTGAATACGAAAGGAGGATACAGGAATTATGGCAGAAGTTAGATTAGTAAACGATCTCAAGGGAATTTTGTATTATATAGACAATCCCATCCTGGATTTTGAGATAAAAGGGCGTGAACTTATAAAAGCCAAGGACTTAAGCAAAGGCAGGTTTTATCCGTGGGAACTTGCGAAACTTGGTGTATCATACGGAAGTTTCAATCAATTCTTTAATCGGCGCACCATGAAAGAAGGATGCATGTTTTACAGGGAACATCTTCATGCACTTGGTATGGATAAGATGGATTTTGACCTGTACATCCGCAAAAACAACGGAAATAATCATTTGGACAATTATTGGGTGAAGTTTGAAGACGGCGGAGCAAGGAGTTTTTCCGAACTCAGTTAAAGCAATGTCGAGCGTGAAGACTCACCGTGACTCACACTTCCGCATTTATGAGCATAACAGGAATTCCCATATTACGGCATTTGTGGGCGAGCACGCCCGAAGTTCCATAGTATCCCGAGAAAGCGCCTAAGCATGTATGGCTTAGGCCTTTTTTATCATAAATGATATTCTCATGCGAGGGTAATCCGCGCCTTATCTCGTCGTAAGCGTTCCACAGATCGGGTTCGCATGTCTTAAGGTCTTCTATGTCTTCACCGGGCGCGAGTACGCAGACGATATCGGACGAAGCTCCTGATATCGTATCGATCGCTGACGCTATCTTACCGGCACCCTTTTCGGGGTTTTCGGCCAGGAATGCCGCATCCACGGTAAAAAGAAGGAGTTTTCGCGTCCCTGCGATCTCTTTCCACTCGGAAGGGATACGAGCATTTCGGGTCGTTGTACCCTCGGGCGAATTGCTGTTTTCGAGTGCGGGATCACACAGTGCTTCATCGACTACTATCTTTGAATCCCAGTAATCTTCATGTCCTCCGGAAATCTCACAAAGACGCTTACAGTAAAGCGTTTTTAATTCATCACTCTTTAATATGACTTCATCCGCATACAGCACAGCAGGCTGTTCGATAAGTGTATTGAGCGATGTAACCGCTTTGAAATCATCTCCGGGATCGTCGACATCAAAACACGGAACGTATACGAGTTTATCTGTATAGTTAAGCAGATTATCACTGTCAAAGAATTCGGGAGTTCTGAAAACAGTGCTCTGATCATCATACGGATTCTGTGTGATTATGATATCGGGGTGTTCTTTTTCTATGTCATAGTCATTGACGGACAGTACATTAAGATCCGCAGGCATAAGTTCGCGGTCATCGCGGGTTCCATGCTTATCGTCACAATAATCGGCATCATCACAGTAAGGAACGGACATGACACGCACGTCATTATTTGGATCCGCCGCCAACTTCTCGTAAAGCGGCGCAATGCTCGGCCACCACTCAGCTTTGAAAGCAAGTATCAGTATCTTTTTCTTTCGCGAAGCCAACAACTTGCCAAGGGCTGCGTTTACCTCATCGATCTTGGAATTAAGTGCATCTTCCGATGAATCGTCCCACGCCGAATAAACGTTAAATACGATATCGCAGTACTCTTCTAAAAGAGAAACACATCTCTCGCAACTCTCAAGTCTGCTTTCAGCCAAAGTCCCGACAGATACCGCCAGATTCTGACATCCTTCCAATAACTGCCGGGCGACTGTCGTATTCCCGTTTTTCATATAGACCGAAATCTGCTTATGCACTTCGTAAAGCATTGTTATCGTATCGGTAAAACGTTCGGAAAGGGGTTTGACTTCTCTCGGTCCGGTCACCATGTCAGGCGTAAGAGTAAATCTGAACGGATTGTGCCCGATCGTATTGGCAAATATTTCTTCTTGAGAGTGATATGCGGGATAATCGTGCATCCCGCCGCCTTTATATACCTTAAAGAAATCGCCGTACTGTGCTTTTAACATCTCACGATATCTCGCCGGAGCATTGATATAAGTATTCTCGAAGGGAAGCCTTACGATATCGTCAAACATGGCGCGTTCATGCTTCTGTGCGTTATATGCGGTCCAGAACTTCATTGAAGCGACATATTTTGTATCTTCATCAGAAAATTCCGTGTAGAGTTTTTCGGTCAAAAGAACAAGCTGTTTCTTGATGTTACCGTTCCGGTTGATCTTTATATTGTTCTGTGCTTCGATCTGAGCTAAGAGATTGCGCAATTCACCGCTTTTTTCTTTTCCCGCATCGATCATATCAGCGGCTTTGGCAACAAGGAGCACCTTTTCTTTTCTCCGGTTATCAAGTTCTTCGTCGTCGCTTACGTTATCAAGCGGAAAGATATCAACCCCGATCGAGTAAGGGCACCCTGCGTATTCCTTAAGATGTGCCTCGCTATAATCGATTCCGCGGGAGTTTGTGACACGGCCGAGGACATTTTCATATTCTTCTTCGGTATGCATATTAAGCAGCACATACTCTTTGGGAAGTTCATCCTTGGCATACTCAAAAAATTTGTAATAGTCATCCCTCATCATGCAGATATCAAAATCGTCATCCCACGGGATATATCCGCCGTGGCGCACCGCCCCTATAAGAGTCCCGTAATCGGCGACCCACTTAATGTCATGCCGTTCACATATCTGTACAATTTTGGAAAGAACTATCATCTGAGCTGCCCAGAACCGCTTCATCATTGTGGGCACAAAGAAACCTTCGCGGACTTCATCTGCGAAGAAGGAGCTTTCGAATTTAAGATCATCAAGCGGACAACGATCGTGTCCCGAAACATCATGTTCTGCCATAGTCATCAGTCTCGTATGCAAAAGAAAACGAATCGCTTAAAACTGCGATTCGGCTTCTTTGACGGCTTTTACATACTCATCGTAATCACGGATATATTCTCCGGCGTCATAATGGGTGCTTGCAAGACATAATAATACCGAATCCGCAGAGAAATCATACATCTCTTTCCATACCATTTTGGGAATGTAGATACCGGTATTGGGACGGTTAAGAGAATACACCATCTCGTTTCCGAGCCCGTCCATTACCTTGACTTTGCTTTTGCCCGCAACATTTATGAGCACAAATTCGGAATCCCTGTTTGCGTGCTGGCCGCGTACCACGGTATCGTCGGAGCCGAATATATAGAAAACTCTCTTGGGTTCAAAGGGAATGTCCTGACCGCCTTCACAGACAACAAGACTTCCGCGCTCGTCACCCAGGTCTTTAAATTCTACCATTTTGGTTTCAAGATATTTGCTGTTTTTCATAGTAATCTCCGATTATAAACCATAGTTGCCATCGGCACTTTGGACGTTGATCCCTTTTGCCGATTTAAGTACATCAAGTATCATAAATACGATCACCGCCAGCCTTACTAACGAAAATATGATATCCGGCGGCATTTTCAATTCATAATAGTACAACAAATAGTCGATGTATGCAAACATAGTGACTGTGATCGTAGCGACAGCGGGGATTATATATTTCCTGTCAAGTACGGCAATGACAAGTATCAGCATCTCGCCGATATATGCGTAGCGTTCGTGCATGGAAGGCAGGAAGTATACGGCTATCAGAACGGACATTCCCGCGGTTTTAAGCATAAGTTTCGGGGTGAGTTCTGCTTTCCCGGCAAAAAGAACAAGATATATCCCCACAAGTATCACGGCTGTGAACAGCATACCGAGCTTTCCGAGTATATACGGCGGGTCCTTTACGAATAATCCCATGATCGTGTATATGTTCGGATAGCGGAGAGTGAGTATTGTGTCGTATTCGCCCATCTGCCCAAAGTAAACTCCAAGCATATCTTCGATGGTGCGGCCGTAAAGAAACATCGGGATGCACGTTGCAAAATATATGACGGGAAACCATACCGCCTGTGTGACTCTCACGTATTTTCGGGGCTGCATAAGCCATACAAAGAAGATAAACGGAAAGAAAAGAACAGTCTGGAACTTAAGCGAAAAAGCGATCGCCAGAAAAATGACGGCCATGTCACCACCATACCGGGACACGTTTCTGCAGCACCTGATAAGTACATAAAGGCACAAAAGAACAAATGTCGTATACATCGAATCACACTGTGCCCAGCAAGAAGCATTGAGAACGGTAAGCGGATTTAACAGTACAAGACCGTATATGATCGTGCGCTTTACAAATGTCGAATCCCCGCCCATCACTTCGTGTCCGACCGCGGTTGCCGCGATCGCAAGGAAAAGATCGAACAGCATCGGTATGAACTTGGTGATGAACATTACCGAAAGTCCGGTCTGGCATAAAAGCGCAAATACGGTTGAATAAAGGGGAGAATAATCGCCGAAACGCATACCGAGTGCATTAAGCCCGTGCCCTGCGATCGTAGCGTGCCAGTCGACCTGGAACATCACATAATCGGCGGAAGCGAATGGATAAAAAACTATCCTTACGGCTGCAGCGGCAGCAGTGATGACAAGAAGTATCGCGATCTTTGGGGCATTCAATGCCTTGAATGGGTTGCCGATATGATCTGCAAAGAGGGTTTTGTGTTCGGTGCTGTTTGTAACGGGAACCTTATCTGCACAGGATGCCGATCCATACGCCTTCTTATCGGCGATCCGATCGAGAAACAGCATCCCCGGCACACCTATAAGTATGGCAAGCACCGCCATTACGATCCTTGGCGGTGTGAGAGTTCCGTGTGAAAATATAACAGCGGCAACAATAATTATTGAGATTATGTATGCCGCTATTCTTGTGATCTTAAACTTTCTGTTCATATCGCCTGCTGCTTGCCTGACGACAGTGAAACCGTCGCTTAATTATGATACTTTTTATCCGTTTCGTACTTGGGTTCGCATGTTAAGTTCATGCCGAGTTTTTTAAAGATCTTCTCGTCAACCGAAGAAAGAAGTACCGAGGAGTGAACTTCGCAGTTTTTAAGCTTATGGAGCTGATCGAGAGCAAGGCGCGCTCTCGGATTTGAACCTGCGCTGACACTTAGAGCGATAAGTATCTCATCGGTATGAAGTCTGGGGTTAACGCTTCCCAGATACCTTGTCTTGATCGTCTGGATAGGTTCAAGAGCTTCTTTTGCCACCAGATGCTCTTTGTGGTCGATCCCCGCAAGAGTCTTAAGGGAATTGATGAGTGCTGCGGCACTCGGTCCCATAAGGTCGGTTGTCTTACCGGATATGATGGTGCCGTCGGGAAGTTCGATAGCAACGCCGGGATGACCTGTATCTTCTTCACGTTTCAAAGCTTCTGCAATAACAGGCCTGTCGGCGGCCGAAAGTCCCATCTGCTTCATCAAAAGATCGAGTTTGTATACGCTTTCTTTGGTTCCAATACCTTTTTTAAGATCGCACATTCCCGCATAGTAACGGCGGATGATCTCACGTTTGGATGCTTCCTGACAGACTTCGTCGTCGATTATGCAGTTACCTGCCATGTTGACACCCATGTCGGTAGGAGACTTGTAAGGACTCTCGCCCAGGATGTGTGTGAATATCGCATTGAGAACGGGAAATATCTCGACGTCTCTGTTGTAGTTGACCGTTGAGATGCCGTAAGCTTCCATATGATAGGGGTCTATCATGTTGACGTCGCTTAAGTCTGCCGTTGCGGCTTCATAGGCAACGTTTACGGGATGGTTAAGAGGCAGGTTCCAGATGGGGAATGTCTCAAACTTGGCATATCCCGCTTTGATACCGCGCTTGCTGTCGTGATAAAGCTGTGAAAGACAGGTAGCCATCTTTCCGCTTCCGGGGCCGGGCGCAGTGATGACCACGAGGGGCCTTGACGTTTCTATATAATCGTTTTTACCGTAACCGTCATCGCTTACGATAAGGGATATGTTGCGGGGGTAACCTTCAATGGGATAATGAAGATAAGATTTTATGTTGAGTGCCGAGAGTCTTGCCCTGAAAGCATCCGCAGCGGGCTGTCCGGCATATTTGGTGATGACCACGCTTCCCACATAGAGGCCTGCGTCGGTGAAATTGTCGATGAGTCTTAACACGTCAAGATCGTATGTTATACCGAGATCTCCGCGCTTTTTGTTGTGCTCGATGGCATCTGCGCCGATCGCGATCACTATCTCGGCTTTGTCTTTCATCTTAAGTAACATCTTAAGCTTACTGTCGGGCTCAAATCCCGGAAGAACTCTCGAAGCGTGATAATCGTCGAAAAGCTTTCCTCCGAATTCGAGATAGAGCTTGTCACCGAAGCTCTGTATGCGGTCCAGAATGTGTTCCGACTGCATCTTTAGATATTTTTGATTGTCAAATCCGATCTTCATATTGATACCTCATCTATCCCTATGATTTCATTAATCATCAATATATAGTGCTATTATGTCACAAAACCCCGTCCCGTGCCACTAAAAATCAATAATTCTTTTAGACTTTTTTCACATTTGGGTTCTTGCGTTAACAATACGTGATATGTAAAATATATGACATGTAATCAAGGTGATATTTTACGGAGAAGTTATAGATATGAACACCGAAAACGGAAACAAGAATTCCAATAATCAGGGAGGCGGCAACAACCGTACTCCGCGTCTGGCTCCCATGCTGGTCGCTCTTCTGGTCGTGCTTTTGATAATCAGTTATTTTACGAGAGCACTTTCAAGCGCCACCAACAAAGAGATCCCCTACACCGAATTTATTGAGATGCTCAATAACGGCGAAGTTGAATCGGTATTTTTGGATGCCGACAAGATAAACATCAATCCTGTCGTGCCCGAAGAGACCAATCCTTACATGCAGAAGGTTCAGATCACATACTGCACGGGTTACGTTGAGTCAAACGAACAGCTTGCCAATCGTCTGATCGCGGCAGGCATCGAGGTCTCATCGGATATCCCCGATCACTCGAGCTGGCTTATCTCGATAATACTCACATATGTATTGCCTCTGGCCATTTTCTTTTTACTGATAAGCTTTCTAAGCCGCCATATGGGAAGTTCCGGCGGGATCATGGGTGTTGGCAAGTCAAACGCCAAGATCTATGTGCAAAAAGAAACCGGAGTGACTTTCAAGGACGTTGCCGGCGAAGACGAAGCCAAGGATTCGCTCGTGGAAGTTGTGGATTTCCTGCATAATCCCGGCAGATATATAAAGATCGGTGCAAAACTTCCAAAGGGTGCCCTTCTGGTGGGACCTCCCGGTACGGGTAAGACGCTTCTTGCAAGGGCGGTTGCCGGTGAAGCGCATGTTCCTTTCTTTTCCCTTACGGGTTCCGATTTTGTTGAGATGTTTGTCGGTGTCGGTGCATCGAGAGTGCGTGACCTCTTCAAAGAGGCTGCCCGCAATGCTCCGTGTATCGTATTTATAGATGAGATCGATGCCATCGGACGAAGCCGTGATTCCAAGTACGGCGGCGGCAACGAAGAACGTGAGCAGACGTTAAACCAGCTGCTTTCGGAGATGGACGGTTTCGACAGTTCCAAGGGTATATTTATTCTCGCTGCCACCAACAGGCCCGAGATTCTTGATAAAGCACTTTTAAGACCGGGACGTTTTGACAGACGTATCATCGTGGACAAGCCCGACCTTAAGGGACGTGTTGAGATACTTAAAGTTCATTCCAAGGATGTCCTGATGGATGAAACGGTCGATCTTGATGCGATCGCACTTGCAACATCCGGCGCCGTAGGTTCGGACCTTGCCAACATGATCAACGAAGCCGCCATCAATGCCGTCAAGGAACATCGTGAGTATGTTTCCCAGAAAGACCTTTTCGAAGCCGTTGAGCAGGTTCTTCTCGGTAAAGAAAAGAAAGACCGCATCATGAGTCCCGAAGAGAGAAGGATCGTTGCGTATCACGAAACGGGACACGCACTTGTTGCGGCGCTTCAGAAAAACACCGAGCCCGTGCAGAAGATCACTATCGTACCCCGTACGATGGGTGCTCTCGGTTACGTGATGCAGGTTCCCGAAGAAGAAAAGTACTTAAATTCCGAAAAAGAGATTCGCGAGAGCATCGTGGTCGCAATGGGCGGACGGGCAGCCGAGAAACTCAAATTCGATTCGGTCACGACCGGTGCTTCCAACGATATAGAGAAAGCCACCAATCAGGCGCGTACGATGATCACCATGTACGGTATGAGCGAAAAGTTCGGCCCCGTAGCGCTTGAGTCTATCGAGAGCCGCTATCTTGAAGGAAGATCGGTGCTTAACTGCAGCGAAGAGATCTCGGCAGAGATCGACCGCGAAGTCATGTCGGTCCTGAAGGCATCTTACGAAGAAGCGCTTAAGCTTATCGGCGAGAACATGGATCTTATGGATAAGCTCGCCGGTCATCTTATTGAAAAAGAAACCATAACCGGCAAGGAATTCATGGAGATATTCCGCCGCGAAAAAGGTCTTCCCGACCCCGCTGAAGAAAAAGCGGCCGAAGAGAAGAACGCTGAAGAGAAAGCATCCGAAGGCGAAACCGCCGAGACCGAAACCGGCGAAAGTGAAGTTCCCGCAACTACAAGCGAAAATCCCGCAGCAGAGAGTGAAGTTCCCGCAGCGGAAAACGAGGAAAATGTTTGATATAAAGACTGAGCTTGATAAACTCCCGAAAAAACCGGGAGTTTATCTTATGCATGACATCGATGACAACGTAATATACGTAGGTAAAGCCAAAAACCTTTACAATCGTGTAAGGTCATATTTTCGTGTCATGAATAACAGAACGCTCAAGATCGAAAAGATGATCTCACTCATCGATCACTTTGAATACATCGTGGTCGATTCCGAACTCGAGGCATTCATCCTCGAAAACAACCTGATCAAGGAATACAATCCCAAATACAACACTCTTTTAAAAGATTCAAAAACATACCCCTACCTTAAGATCAATGTTGCAGATGATTTCCCCAGGCTTTCTTTTGTACGCCAGATGGGCCGCGACAAAGCCAGATATTTCGGACCTTATGCAAGTGCGCAGTCCGTTCACGAGATCATCGACTTTCTTAACGCATCGTTTGGCCTTATAACCTGTAACCGCAATATCGTCGAGGGAGTTAAGACCGACAGACCGTGTCTTGAATATCATATCGGGCGATGTGCGGCACCGTGCACCGGCGAGATCGGCAAAGAAGAATATCGCGCCAATGTGGCCAAAGCCATAGATTTTCTGACCGGCAACGATAAAACACTTGTCCGCGAGCTTAAAGAAAAGATGAACAAGGCCTCCGAAGAGATGGATTTTGAGGAAGCCATCCGGTTAAGAGAACTTCTTGAAAGTGCCGCACGTATCACGGAACGCCAGAAGATAAGCGATAATTCGGGCTTCAACGACCGCGATATCATCGCCGAGGCTCACGATGAAAACGACGCCGTGGTACAGGTTTTCTTTGTGCGTGACGGCAAGATGATAGGCCGCGAACACCATCACATCGAAGAGATAACAGGCCTTGAACCCGGCGAGATACTGGGCGAGTTTGTAAAGCGCTATTATTCGGGAACACCTTTTATCCCTGCCACGATCATGTTAAGCGCGCCCATCGAAGAACTTGATATGACCGCAAAGTGGCTTTCGGGCCTTCGCGGAGCATCGGTAAAGATCGAGGTTCCCAAGATCGGCATCAAGGAAAATCTTGTGGAGCTTGCTGCCGAAAATGCCGAGATAGTGCTTAAACGAGACAAGGACCGCATCAT
>Ga0310691_10005186_pt1 | contig 14349 bp, 13 predicted proteins | sample 176DNAGHGlowgp2_FD_203887 | JGI IMG/M metagenome (GOLD analysis project Ga0310691, IMG submission 203887) | Sheep rumen microbial communities from Palmerston North, Manawatu-Wanganui, New Zealand - 1766 DNA GHGlow gp2 (v2) (version 2) | ecosystem: Host-associated > Mammals > Digestive system >... | reverse complement strand
ATCTTAAGTTTCTCTACGGAAATCATATGCAGTTAAAAATTACATGCCATTCAAAACCTTTTTATAATGCATCACCAAGCCAAGTCCCTCTTCCAAATCTTTTTTGTTGTAGAAAGCTCCTATATAAAAACGTTTTTCTTCGCCTCTTTTATCAGTTACGAAAAATTCATAGTCAGTACCGGAAAAGCCTTCACTCGCGAAATGTTCTTTACCTTTTAATCTGACAATCTTGTCGTTTTCATTTGACAATGCAAGAAATGTCTCATTCAGATTCTTCAGAAGAGAATAGTCCTCTACCATCCTCTTAAACTCAGAAAACTTCGGATTGCTCAATAGGTTATAATATATCCAAACCAGTTCATATCTAGACAATGTACCTCTTACGTCACCAACGTATTTATATTTTTGTTCAAATGACAGGTTGCCGTTGCAATCTATGAACTTCAGTATTCTATAAAGATGTCTGAAATAATGGTCATAATACGATGGTGTGGTGTACTCAGAATAATATGATAGACCAAGATTTTTCAATATCCCTTTCATGCCATCAGTTACCCGCCTCATCCCATCAAATCCCGTGTAATGGTGTTTCAACTGTTCAAAAGAAAACCTAAAAAATTCACGTCCTTTTACAACAATAGACCAATCTCCTCTGGCAGTGGTATCATTATATCCTTCAATCTTAGTATCATAAGCCAGGTCATTTACAATCTGCTGTTGCAACTGCAACATATTATATAAGGCCGCCTCAAACTGCTGTGTTTTCAACGTCTCATTTTGTATCTCAAATTCTTTTCGCTGGTTTTTCAATTCTTCCCTTGTCTGCTCCAATTCATCCCTTTGCAGTCCCAGTTCAGTTTTTTGCAGAATCAGAGTAATTATTAGCCCTGCGAAAGCTAAACCAGAGAATAGAGCATTCACAGCTCCAAACATATCACCAAACTGGCCTCGCTCACCAGAATCATAGATAAAGAACAAAAGGAAAGTCAAAGCCCATACCAGCACGACTACTATTGCAGCAATGCGGGCAACCTTCAATACTGAACTGTTGTCGTTATCTGACTTTCCCATTCTTTAAGCCTCCTGTATTTCCTTCAATGTTTCAACTAATTCCATCGGAATTATACCCGGATAGTTCCCGTAGCAATAATGAACCACCTTTCTACAAAACGCTTTCTCATCATATTTCTTCAAGAACGGGGCTGCTTCTTTCACATATTCCACCAATTCATGCCCCTGTATTGTCGTAAACCACATGGGTATAGTATAGTTCTCACCACCCAGCGTTTGGTAGTTTACAGGGGTAGAATCAGTTCGTTTGCTGGCAGGGACCTTACTTTCTAATATCTTGATAAAAAAATTGCCAAACTGCTGTCTTTCGGTAAGAGATTTCTTCTCATAACCTACGATAGAGTCGTGTTCATCAAACCCTATCTTTTGTTTTTCATTGTTTTCCTCTAAATATAACAGTGAAATAACAAGCGGATCAACCAGATAGTTGTCAATAGCATATCTCTTTCCATTTCCTAGAATCTTTATCCTTGCTGAAGGATTCCTTTTTCCATCGTAGTCCAAGATTCCGTAAACAGTTTTATTATCAGCTCCGGCCAAATCATTCACCACCTTCTTTACCGTAGTGCATCCACCCAACTTATCATCACCAACATTCACGAATCTCAAGTTAATGTCATTAATAAGTTTCCCTGCTGTCATAGCATGGTGGTAAACCTGTGACATAAAGAGGTTATCATTATCTGCTTCAACGAAAACCTGCTTCACATTCTCATAATACACACTGATGGTGTTTAGGCCAGCTGTCAATGCAAGAATAGCATCTTGCTTCGTTACTTTTTCCATCACCCCGCCTTTCATGCGATATAATGAAGTCTCTGGCAACATAGCCACAGTCGTGGGCGAATGAGTGGTCATGACAACCTTAATACTGTGCTCACCGATAAACACCTCCTGAATCACCTTCAGCATTGTACTGCAGAGAGAAGGATGCAAATAAGCATCAGGCTCATCAAATATAATCAGAGAAGGCAAATGCTCTTGCGAATGAGTCGTATACATGGCCACAAACAATGAGAAAATCACTTTCTCACCTGATGACAAAGAGTCTGGACTAATGAACACCTTACGTTCCTTGTCTCTTAAACGGACATCAAACTTTTTATCATCAATCTTGGGCTCATCCAGTTCAAACTTGAAGTTTAGCATTTCACCTATCTTGTTGAATGCTTCCCAAGGAGCCTGCTCCACTTGCATTCCTGCTTGTATTCTGGCCCAATATTGGAAATATAAGAACTTAAGGTTTGCAGCAAACACTTTTCCTGTTGGTGGCTGCTGAAAGGCCACATAGTAGAAAGGATCCTTAGAGTAGTCATGAGACGGAAACTCTCTCTCAATCCTCTTGATAATGTCAATATCAGATGTTGTTAGTTCTGGATATTGGGCATCACTGTTTCTAGTACTCTTCTTTACGCCAAGAACAGAGTTGAAAAATTTCGTCAACTCCTCTGTACTCATCTCGTCCAAGTTGTTCATGACCGAATGAGTCTGGTAGAACAAATGCTTTTGAGCAATATTCTCACCTCCTGCATACAGTTTGTCCAGATTGAACTTACTGCCCACATCCACAGACGGTGCCTGAACACCTCTGTAGACAACATTTCTCAGTCTTTTTCCATCCAAGCATATTTCACATGGAAGTTCAACCTCCGGCAAGCCTTCTCCAATAATGTTTCCTGTTTCCTCCGGCTTTGGCATGTCATTAAAGGACTCATCATCTTCTGTAATAACTTCCAAACCACCGTTGTCATTCAGGCGACTTCCGTAATAAAGATATTCCAATAACTGGGTCTTGCCAGTACCATTCTCACCTGTCAACACTACCAAGTCCGGCAACCCTTTCAATTCGAAGGGAAGTATTGTTTTATATGGTTTGCGTATCTTAATATCCATAATTTTTTTGACTATAATGCCACTTGTTAATCATTCATAAATATTTCGCGCAACACGCCTACTTCTCCTCCAGTTTCAGCTATTATGTAAAAATCCTCTCTGTCTATACAACGGATATTCAGTTCTCTTTTAGGCATCCACAAGTTAGTCACAAGGATGCCATCGTATCCAGCCATTATATCTTCTGCCTTCTCTATCTGCTTCCATGATGCCTGCCTATTGCCAGTTTTCTGAACATGATATATAACAAATACCTTTTTCTGTTCACCATACTGCAAGTGCAAGCTTCCATCATCCGTTATTTCAACAACGCCACCACACTTCTCTAACAGATACTTTACATATCTTTTAAAAGAACTTCCACGTATAGAGTCAATGTCAGAAAGGGCTATATGCTCATAACCCAATCCAACACTCTCCATATGATTCTCTTCAAAGAATGTATTGGTATTCTTCACATTTACTATCAGTATACCATCAGTATAAACAACATACTCATTGCCTCTATATTCTCTCGTTTGTTCCTCTTCTGCGTCTTCATACTCCATAAATCCGCGATAAGACAAGAGTTTTTTATCAACACCAAGGAAGATATATTGATTCTCCCCTGTAAGGAACAATTGACCTGAGTAATACTTTCCTCCATATCTAAGGCTCGGAGCATTGTAACGAAGTTCGTTATACATTAACTCCTTATCCTCCATCTCCGCTTCCATAATTTCACCAGAAAGTCTCTTAGCCATCTTTTCGAAATACAGGCTCATTACATCTGCTCCCATAAATGAGAATACAGATGCGTAATGATTCGCTCTAAACACATGGCGCATATTCTCACCACCATTTTCTACGACAGGCGGATCAACAATTTTCAACCTACTCGAAACTGTTTCGTTTAACAATGCTGCAGTTGCAATTCTAATATCACCTTGATAATGGTTCTTTTGATCCACAGCGTCCGTTAATTGACTATTAGATGTTGTTTTACTTGTACTGCCTTTCGCCTCTACAAGCATAACTCGGCCATCTTTCAATAAACACTTCCAATCTGGACGTCTTCCTGTTCCAATTATTTTGCATATTGTGGACTTATCCACATCAAACAGCTGGCTTGTCACCACCACCGACAGACCAATACCCATGTCACCAGAAACCACTGTAAGGAACTCACTACCTAAATGTGCTTTGATGTCGGTTATTCTCAATTTCAGTTCAGGTGTATTCTCTATCAAGTCAAAAAGGTAATCATAATCCATCATCGATTTCATCAACGACGGATGCAAACGCTTTGACTGAACACTGCCAAGTTCCTTGAGCATATCAAACAATCTAATAGGAACTCTAGCGTTGTTTTGCGTCCTATAGATTGGCTTCAAGTTGTTTCTTACAACATCATCCCACTCTACTTCAATCTGCGGGGATGCGAATATCCTTAATGGATTCAGCATAATAGCAGTCTCGTGTAAATGTTAGATTCTTTGGAAATAAGCATCTATATCTCCCATCTCAGCCTTCAGCCTTCATAATTCAGCCATCATACTTCAGCCTTCTTTCATCTTTCATTATGTTTTTTCCTTCTGAGGTTTGTAATAACAAAGTGATGTGCCAAATATTGTGCCTTTAACGTAAGAGCTTGTTCTTACAGACAAAGGTACAGCACTTGGCACGAAGACTCCGCGGGAGTCACAAACATCAGAAGGTGTTTTTCCAGTTTTTGTTCTTTTCGATGTTTACGGAATCCAAAAATCTGTGTTATCTGTGATATCTGTGTGAGGTTAAAAGAATTCGTCCAATTCGTGTAATTCGTGTTCGACTTAAACGCCTTAAACACTTAAACGCCTTAAACCTCCATTATATCTTCGGGAGATAATGGCTGATACGCCCCATCCTTCGCCTCGAATAGCACCGTTCCGCTCTCCAGACACTTCAAGCTATGCCACTGTCCTTTCTCTATATTCAGGACTGGTCCTCCTGGATACATATCTATCGTTTCAATGATTCCGAAGCTCTTCGGATCCGGAGTTCCGTCGCTCCGTGTTTCCGCGAATCCATACAGATACTCCTCAAAATGACCACGGATGCAGATACACGTCTCGGAAGTAGTCTTATGCCTGTGTATCGGCATTATAGTCCCTGGCTCCAACGCATTCAGCATCCGTTGCGACTGGTCGTCAGCAGAGTTGCGCATATCCAGATTACAACGCAACCTCGGGTTCTCCTTGGCCTTGGCCGTCAACTCATCCAGTATCTTCTTATCTATAACCATTGTCTTCTTGATAAATTTTTGAAGAGATTTTTGATTAATTTCTCGCGAAGCGACCCCTAGATTATCTCACCATTATAGGTCATATTCTTCCCCAACACCGTGCAGAATATCATCTGAATATCCTTGATGAAAGAATAATGCCGATAATAACAGCCATAAGCCCCTGCTTATCTGCAAGGGCTTTTATAGCCTTCCAGTCAACAACATCAGGAAGGGCACTTCTCTGCCCAATACCCAGTTTGACAAGAGAAAGAAAAGTCTGTTTTAATTCAAACGTCACGGTTAGAATTTCCTCCAGACCTTTAGAGTCCCTTGATAAGGGACGGCATTAATGCAGGGATTTATATTTCTTTTCTCCAAACCATTTTATTTACAATTCCCACGTAGCTCTGGATAATCTTCACGACCTTCGTTGATACGTTCTCGTCAATGTAATCCGGTACAGGAATTCCATGCTGTCCATCGCGATTGAGCGAGACAGCTGTGTCAACCGCCTGGAGAAGTGACTTCTCATCAATTCCCGCAATGATAAAGCATGCTTTATCTATTGCTTCTGGTCTTTCTGTACTTGTTCTGATGCACACGGCAGGGAAAGGATGACCAACAGAAGTGAAGAAGCTGCTCTCCTCAGGAAGTGTACCTGAGTCTGATACCACTGCAAAGGCGTTCATCTGCAAGCAGTTGTAATCATGGAAACCAAGTGGCTCGTGCTGAATCACGCGCTTGTCCAGCTTGATCCTTCGACTGGGCTCAGGAGCCACCGCAGCTGCCTCGAGTCTTTTCTTGCTTCTTGGATGACATGAGTACAAGATGGGCATATCGTACTTTTCAGCCATCTTGTTGATGGCGGTAAACAATGACATAAAGTTCTTCTCCGTGTCAATATTCTCTTCACGATGAGCCGACAGCAAGATATACTTACCCTTTTCAAGACCAAGACGCTTATGAATATCGCTGGCCTCAATTTCTGCCAGATTGTTGTGCAGCACCTCTGCCATCGGGCTACCAGTAACGTATGTACGTTCCTTGGGCAGACCAGTATCAGCCAAATATCTGCGAGCATGCTCGCTATACGCCATGTTCACATCGCTGATGATGTCAACAATTCTGCGGTTGGTCTCCTCGGGCAGGCACTCGTCCTTGCAACGGTTACCAGCCTCCATGTGGAAGATGGGGATATGCAGGCGCTTGGCACCAATCACAGACAAACAGCTATTAGTATCACCCAACACCAGCACGGCATCAGGCTTCACCTCCACCATCAGCTGGTAGCTCTTGGCGATGATGTTACCCATGGTCTCGCCAAGGTCATTACCCACAGCCTCCATATAAACGTCAGGATCAGCCAATTTGAGGTCTTTGAAAAAGACTCCATTCAAATTGTAGTCATAGTTCTGGCCGGTATGTGCCAGCAAGCAGTCGAAATATTCACGGCACTTGTTAATCACTGCAGCCAAGCGGATAATCTCCGGGCGCGTTCCTACTATAATCAATAATTTTAATTTCCCGTTGTTTCTAAATTCTTTCATTGCATTCAATAATTTAGCGCAGATTACGCTGATAGTAATGATTGCGCAGATTTATAAATTGTTTACTCTTCTATATATTGATTTTGAGATGTCAGTTGTCTTGAAATTAACCAATATTCCAAGTTTCTTTCCCGTAAGTTTGAGATAGGTCATCAGTTGTGAGAAGAAAACTTCTTGCATAGATGCTACAGCCTTTAACTCAATGATTACCTTGTCATCAACCAACATATCTATGCGAAACGCATTAGGGATGGTCACTCCTTCATATACTATCGGTAAGTAAACTTGGGTTTGTACCTGACATCCTGCTTTTTCCAACTCTATACGCAATGCAACCTCATAAGCAGATTCCAAGAGGCCAGGACCCAATTTGTTATACACATTAAAGATGGCCCCACGTATCTTATAGGATATCTCGTTTTCTTGCTCCATCTGCGAAATCAGTTATATCTGCAACATCTGCGCCCAGTGGTCACACTGGGTCAAAGAAGGTATCCGGCTTTTCGGGATTGAAAATCTCGTTACAATACATCACTGTTACCAAGTCTTCGGTATCGCTGAGATTGATGATGTTGTGGGTGTAGCCGGGGAGCATGTGGACGGCTTGGATATGGTCGCCAGAGACTTCCCATTCCAGCACCTTGTCTTCGGGATCGTTCAGGTTGCGTTGCTGGATAAGGCCGTGACCTTTTACCACAATGAACTGCTCAAACTTAGTGTTATGCCAGTGCTGGCCTTTGGTGATGCCAGGCTTGGATATGTTGATTGAAACCTGACCTGCATTCAGTGTATGTACCAGTTCCGTAAACGAACCACGATCATCCACATTCATCTTCAGGTCAAATGCCGTCTTCTCGTAAGGCAGATAGCTGAGGTAAGTGCTATAGAGCTTCTTGGCAAAGCTGCCAGCAGGTATCTCAGGTATCATAAGGGTCTTGGGCTGTTCGGTGAAGCTCTTCAGAAGCTCCACAATCTCACCCAAAGTAACTTTGTGAGTAATGGGACAATAACGGTATTTACCAAGCGGTCCTGGTATAACCTCTAATCCTTCAAACTCACATCTATGACCTTTACCCTCTAAGATGGCTATCATCTCATCAACCAGATCATCAATATACAGCAGTTCCAACTCCACTGAAGGGTCGTTGACGGTATAAGGCAAGTCGTTGGCAAAAGCATTGCAGAAGGTTGCTACAGCACTATTATAGTTTGGTCTGCACCATTTACCAAACAGATTTGGGAAACGGTAAACGTGTACCTCAGCACCAGTTTCCATGCCATACTCCAAGAACAGATCCTCACCTGCTTTCTTACTACGGCCATACTCTGAGTTACCAAAACGTCCAGTGAGACTAGCCTGCTGACTTGAAGACAACATCACAGGGCAAGTATTCTTATGATTCTTCAGTGTATCTAGCAATGTAGAAGCAAACCCGAAGTTGCCCTGCATAAACTCCTCCTGGTTCTGCGGACGGTTCACACCAGCAAGGTTGAATACAAATCCAGCCTCTTTACACCACATATCCAACTCCTCTGGAGTCGAATCCAAGTCATACTCGAAAATTTCCTCAATCTTCAATTCAGGAAACCTTCTATCTTTATTGTCGCGAATATTCCGTAGGGCCGCACATAAGTTCTTCCCCACGAATCCTTTCGCTCCAGTAATTAAAACTTTCATATCTAGTTATTATTTTATCAAGAATTTGAGAATTAGAGAATTTTATCCAATGCTTGCGCATTCCCTGTGGTGCCATTCATTCGGATACCACCGGTATTCCAGACTGGTGGCCCCAAAGTTAAGCAGCAGGCCAAGTTTGTGATTACTCACATGCAGATAATTGATTATCTGTGCTTCAAATTCTCCGATTATTTCAGACACGGCTTTCAGCTCTACCCCAATCTTATCTTCGATAAGGAAGTCATAGTAGAAGTCATGTTCCAGTTTCACACCATGAAAGACGAGGTCAATATGTTTTTCCTTCTCATATTTGATACCCTCCTCTTTCAATAGCACCTCAAAGGCATCCTGATACACCTTCTCCTTGAACCCACATCCCATCTCACGATGCAGTTGCATCGCAATTCCAAGAATTCTATTGCTCAGTTCAGGATATAACATTGCAATTTTGAAATAATTCTCAAATTCTCTAATTCTTGATTTATACTAAATTAGGAATACCATTCAACTCATTCTGGATATACTGGAGCGAAGCTATCTTCTCTTTCGTTTCTTCCAGATTCAGGATTCTCGTGTTGTTCGAGTTGAACTCATCTATCAACGCCCGCTTCACGTCACCCTCCTTGAAGTACTTGTCGTAGTTCAGGTCACGGTTGTCTGCAGGCACTGCATAGAAGTTGCCCATGTCGATAGCCTTGGCAGCCTCCTCCTTGGTGAGCAAAGTCTCGTACATCTTTTCTCCATGACGGATACCAATGACGCGAATCTCAGGCGAGCCTGAGGGTTTAAGAGTTTCAGAGTTTAAGGAGTTTAAGGCTTCACCATACTGGTGCTTGAAGAGTTCTACGACTGCTTCTGCCTGGGTCTGGATGGTGCATGCTGGAGCTTTCTGCACCATGATATCGCCATTGTTTCCGTGTTCGAAGGCGAAGAGCACGAGATCTACGGCCTCCTCGAGACTCATGATGAAGCGAGTCATCTTGGGCTCCGTCAGTGTGATGGGATTGCCCTTACGAATCTGGTCAATCCAGAGAGGAATAACAGAGCCACGGCTGCACATCACATTGCCATAACGGGTGCAGCAAATCTTCGTGTCACCAGAGAGACGGCTCTTGGCTACAGCTATCTTCTCCTCGATGGCCTTGGTGATACCCATCGCATTGATAGGATAAGCCGCCTTATCGGTGGAGAGGCAGATGACACACTTCACACCAGCGTCAATAGCCGCATCCAGCGTGTTGTCCGTACCAATCACGTTCGTCTTCACGGCCTCCATGGGAAAGAACTCGCAGCTGGGCACCTGCTTCAGGGCTGCAGCATGGAACACATAATCCACCCCCTGCATGGCATAGTGCAGCGTGCTCTTGTTGCGCACGTCACCGATGTAGAACTTAATCTTGTTGGCTACCTCCGGCATACGTGCCTGGAAGTCATGACGCATATCGTCCTGCTTCTTCTCATCGCGGCTGAAGATACGGATCTCACCGATGTCAGTACGAAGGAAACGGTTCAACACCGCATTACCAAAACTACCTGTGCCGCCCGTTATCAGCAGCGTCTTGTCTTTAAAAATACTCATTGTTTTCTAATTTAATTTATCTTATTCGTTATATTGGCTGCAAAAATAGCTCTTTTATTGCACTCCACCAAATTTTTCGTATCTTTCGTCTATTTAGGAATCTGAATTTGAACTAAAACCTAATGGTATAATGATAGCCGATGGTGGCGGAGAAGCCGGTGCCGTGGATGAGGGAAGCTTGTACAAAGAGATGACGCCAGAGTAGCACATCTGCACCGACGTTTACTCCTACCCCATCCCACTCCACGATGACACGTGGGCGCTGCAGCCATGCACGTGGTCCTTGTAGCGAGGCACCCAAACGAGGCACAAATGTCAATCCTCCCGCGAAACCACGTCGATCTTTATTTCCTGAATATGTATAATAGCGATACGATATATGAGCACCTATCTCATATCCTTTAATATCAAAATGCTTACTGACTGCGATATAAAGGTTCCCATAAAAGCTATTGCCCGTCCATGACTTGGTGAGCTTGAAAACGCTCAAATCACCCACGTCATCCCATCCCAGCGAGACAGACGGCCACCATTTCCCTTCATAAAGCGGTATCAACTTCAAATTAAAATGTCTGTCTTCATTGTAATACCCTATAGGTGCAGCCTTATCGGCATTGCGATGCATCTTCACGATTGTTCCTGTATATGAAACCTGTAACCATTTGAATACAGACAATCCTATCGTATAGCATGGTGCGCTATATGGGGGTATACCCACATAAGCAAATAGATTAGGAAGCATCGCCTTGTCCACCCATGAGATATTCCCCCGAAACGTTCCCGCAGAATCTATCTCGGCACTTGTTGCTTGAATAAGACCGGTTATGCCATGATACTCTTGCGCACATACCTGTGACGCAAAAGCAAGGAATAACGCAACAAGAATCTTTCTCCTCTTATCAGCCATCATACATCAAACATCTTACCTCCAACATCATCCATCAGCCCTCTTACAACTTCAGTACATCACAGTCCTGAATTGGCTCGTAAGCACCATCTTTAGTTTCCATAATGATTGTGCCACTCTCCAGTACTTCAACTGAGTGCCATTGGCCAAGCGGGATATTGAGGGCCACACAATTACTGTTCGGTGCCAAGTCAATCACTTCCGTAACCTCACCTGCATCATTATAGAAAACCTCGCGTAGATGGCCACGCAAACATACAACCGTCTCAGATGACTTCATGTGACGGTGTATCGGCAATGGCGAACCCGGCTCAATGGCATTGAGCATACGTTGTGATGTATCCTCTGGTGAATTACGTAAATCCTTATTCATTCTTAGACGAGGTGACGCTTTCGCTTGTGCCGTTAGCTCGTCCATCAAAGCTTGCGTTATTATCATACTTTATATTTTAATTCCTAAAAGTTCAAAAATATCGAAATTCCCAAAAATCTTTCTTCCAGATGACAATCATGTATGATAGCTTTGTTGAAGAACAAAGGTTTTTTATTTTGTTTGATGAATCTTAAAAGCTCGCTTTTAGAAGTTCATTCAATAAAATAAAACATTTCATCTGTAAGAACTACCTATTCATTTTCGCATTGCTTTTGGTTTTTTCGGGCATATTCGGAATCTAAGCCAAATTGGAGTTTAGCACCCTAACCGGTTCCATATAGAGCTCATTGAAGTTGCACAAGATACCCAACTCATAGTTGGTTATCGTGAGATAATTGCGAACCTGAGCCTTATGAACGTCTGTTAGTCCGCTCACAGCCTTTAGCTCCACGATTATCTTGTCATAGCACACGAAGTCTGCTATGTACTGTGCATCTAACTTCTGATCTCTATAGTAAACATCAAACCGTTTCTCTCTTTCGAAAGGAATGTTTCGGTGTTTTAGTTCAATGGCCAAAGCCTCTTGGTACACCTTTTCGAGAAGTCCAACTCCGAGACGCTTGTGTACCTCGAATATTGCTCCCACGATCTTAGCCGACTCGTCTTTAAATAATATCTCTTTCATATTCCGAAAGTATTCGAAAATCGCCAAATATGCGAAAACTAGTTCTTACTGATGACTGACCTCTGGTCTGCTTTATTGTAAATAAAGGTTTAATTTTGTTTGATGAATCTTGAGAACAAGCTCTCAGATGTTCATCCAATAAAATAATACTCATCATCAGTGAGAAGGATACCTCTTTGTTTTTGTAATCTTTTCGTTCTTTTCGGGCTTTTTCGGAATTCCTAAAACATCTAAAAACACGAAATCAACGAAAACTTATTCTTACTGATGACAGACCACGAAGTCTGCTTTAATCGCGATTAAAGGTTTTCTTTTGTTTGAAGCTTCTTGAAAATGAATTTTCAGAAGAAGATCCAATAAAAGGAAACATATCATCAGAGTAAGAATCTACCACTTTATTTTTGTATTTTTCGCTATTTAGGATTTTTTCGGAATCAAAATAATTTCGGGATCCTCACTTCTTGAGACTCGCGAGATATTCCTCATGCAGATGATAGTACTTCTTCATGAACAGCAGGTAGACGACTGAGAGGAGCAGCAGCATTCCTATGAGATAGAGCCAATGCGCAAGGATGGTGTTGGGTACAAGGTAGATGAATGCCAACGATATCGCTAATTGCAAGCATGCATATATCAGACTCACTGTGATATGCGACATCTTCAACTCATTCGCCATCAGCTGGTAGGCATGTTTCCTATGCGCCTGTCCCAGGTTCTCGTGAAGCATGATACGATGGCAGATGGTCAGAACACCATCCACACCATATACCAACAGGAATATCAAGTAAGTGATATCACCCGTAGCCATCACCAGACTACCTATCATGAACAACAGGATAAATGCGACACCTAAACTTCCCACATCACCAGCAAAACACTTCGCCTTGCCCCGAGGACGGAAATTAAAGTAGCAGAATACGAGATCTGCCAGCATCACCGTGATGATCAGGCTTTCATCCACAAACCCTGAAACTCCTTGAGCACTTAAACCATTCGCACTATTAATCAGGTATAAAGGTATCAGCGACGCCATGGCATACGCCCCTGTGATGCCATTGATGCCATCCATGAAGTTAATGATATTCGATGCACCCACACATACGATAAGAGCAACAACTCCATACACCATCAACTCCCACCACTGACTCTCAACTATCAACCCTCCACTCTCAACTATTTGGTAGAACATCAATATCATAGCCACGAACTGTGCCACCAGTCTCACAGAGTCAGGCAGCGAGTGAATGTCATCTATAAAGCTTACTCCCGCCACTATCGTCAGCGCCAGCAGGAACCACGGATACTGCAGTCCAAAGAATCCGCCCCATATCCATGCCCCAATGAGGAATATCACTCCCCCGCCACGAAGAACAATGGTGGAATGTGACGACCGCTCATTGGGCTTGTCAATGATATTGCACTTATCCGCAACACGGAAGTAAATCAACTCAGCTGCCACCAGCAGCACAAAAATAATCAAATACGTTTCTATCATAGTTTTATTATTATCTTCTCATGCGGTGCAAAGAGCCTTACAGGCACATTGCCTCCTATAAAACCGGTGTCAGCCCGATTATCATCCGGCTGGGTTATTAATTATCCCTGCCCATTAGCTAACCATTTTTGCATTATCCAACCTCCTATGACAATAGGAGATCATTGAAAGAATCTCTAAAGCATCCTGCTCGCAAATAGGCCATTCTATTCTTGGCTGGTGTGCCTCAGGATTTCTAAACATATTGCACAAACCCTCCAAGATAGCCTGAAAGCCTTTTTGTTCATCAACCTCCTGTTTGCTCTGATAAGCATTTATTACGAGAACAGGCTCGCCACCAAAGACATGCTGCACAAGCTTTGTTCCATCCTTATCAATCTGAGACAAATCCCTTATTCTCTCAAACAGCCCCTTGCAAGCTTCAAACACTGCGTGGAAGTAGTTATTGTCAACCAGTTCTGCCGTACAATACTTGAAAATACCTGCATGAGCATTCCTCGCTTTCAACGTAAACAAGAGGTCATTTGCTCTCTGTTGAGCTTCCGTTATAGTAGAGGCTGCTTGAATTTCATGAAATCTACCATTCTCACCAAGTTCATATCCAATATAACTCAATGCTTCATTAATTGCATTTCTCTTCGATTCAAACTCCAGTTTGTCTGTAAAACGAGTTGGATGTATTACTGTCTGAATAAACTTAAGGATTGAATTTGAACATTTTTTCTGGTTTTGTTCATTTGCCAGTGCGCTATAAATACGTTTCCACTTTGTATTATCGGGGGTTATGTCTTGAATCCTACATTGCTCTAGGAAATATGCAATCTGAGAGCCCGTTAATCCTTCGGACGTGTCACCAAGTATTTGAGAGACACGTTC
>Ga0310691_10005185_pt1 | contig 14349 bp, 7 predicted proteins | sample 176DNAGHGlowgp2_FD_203887 | JGI IMG/M metagenome (GOLD analysis project Ga0310691, IMG submission 203887) | Sheep rumen microbial communities from Palmerston North, Manawatu-Wanganui, New Zealand - 1766 DNA GHGlow gp2 (v2) (version 2) | ecosystem: Host-associated > Mammals > Digestive system >... | reverse complement strand
GATGGTACATTCGATACCAGTGGTAATGTAACGAGTTACGATACGAGCGGTTCCTATATCGAGGAAGACCCACACTTTGCTGATCCCGCTAATGGCGACTTCCATATCAGCAATTCAAAGCAGGCTACGCTCGGAACAGGTGACCCACGTTGGCTTCCTTAAGTATAATCATCAACTAAAGAGCATATAATTATGAATAAGACTATAAAATCATTTTTGCTGGGTGTTGCAATGCTGTGTGCACTGCCTATGATGGCCCAGAATAAAGTGGTGACTGGTACGGTTATTGACGAACTTGGCGAACCTGTTATTGGAGCTACTGTGCGCGTCGAAGGTACCAAGACCGCTACCGTTACTGATTTTGACGGTAATTATAAATTGGAAGTTCCAAATAATGGTAAAATCGTTATTTCCTACATTGGTTATAAGGATATGGCAACAACGGGTGGTAGAGTACAACTGGAAACCAACAACACAGACTTGCAGGAAGTAGTTGTTGTAGGTTATGGTACTCAGAAAAAGGCCCACTTGACTGGTTCTGTAGGAACAGTAGATATGAATGACGTTCAGGACCTCGCTGGTGGTAGCCTTGGTTCTACCCTGAGTGGTTTGGTGAACGGTCTGTCAGTAGCAGGTGGCGATGCTCGCCCTGGTGAGCGTGCTCAGCTGTATGTGCGTGATGCTCGTTCTTTGTCTTCTTTGGCAGGTAATGTAGATACCAACACCTCTCCCGAACCCCTTTATGTTATCGATGGCTATATCTATCCAAATGATGTAAAGATGGGTAATATCCGTCAGAACCCTGGTGCTGAGGCATTCAGTAACCTTGATCCTTCTGAGGTTGAGAGCATCTCTGTATTGAAGGATGCTGCTGCTGCTGTTTATGGTGCCCGTGCTGCTAATGGTGTTATCTTGGTAACTACCAAGAAAGGTAAGCTGGGTGCTCCCCGTATTTCTTATAATGGTAGCTTCGGTATAGCTGACGAGATTTCTCGTCCCTCAATGCTGAGCGCCTATGACTTTGGTCGTTTGGTGAATATCGTTACAGCCCGCAATCCGAAGAATGCTTCTTTGGATAATACAACGCAACTTTTCCAGGCTGACGAGTTGGCTGCTATGCAGGGTTTGAACTATGACTTGCTGGACAAGTACTGGAAGACAGGTTATACCCAGAAGCACAACGTCAATGTCAGTGGTGCTACGGATAACGTTAACTATTTCGCATCTGTTGGCTATTTCAAGCAGGATGGTAACTTGGGTAACTTGGACTATGACCGTTGGAACTATCGTGCAGGTTTAGATGTAAAGATTAGCAAGTGGTTGTCTGCTGGCTTGAATGTCAGTGGTGACTATGGCAAGAAGAACTCACCTTATGTATCAGTAGGTGGTTCTGGTACTGAGGACTATCAGCGTCTGCTGACCCGTCCTTACTACCTCCCTGAGTATGTTGATGGCCACGCCTTGCTGCCTTATGGTATCAGTAACCAGGCTGATGGTAACAATCTGAGAACTTATCATTATGACCTTCTCCAGAATAATGGTGACTTTACCAAGAATATGGATTCAAACTCAACCATTAATGGACGTATCTCTTATGACTTTGGATGGAGCAAGATTCTGCAGGGTTTGAAGATCAGCTTCTCTTATGCCAAGAGTATCAGTACAAGCAAGACCAACCAATATGGTTCGAAATATGACCTCTATGAAATGAGCCACCGTTATGGTAGCGGTATGCATATGTACACTCCAACCAGTGGTGATACCGGCTATGATTATCTGGCTGAGTCCAATTTCAACAAGCGTACCCAGAACAATGGTGACTTCTTGAGTCGTCAGATGATTCGCACGGACAACTACCAGATTAACCTTACGTTCCAGTATAATCGTAAGTTTGGCTTGCATGATGTAAGTGCTTTGTTCTCTATCGAGAAATCTGAGGCAGAGAGTGAATTTAACTTCTCTAAGGCTACAGCTCCTTATGAGTTTACTAACTATCAGTATTCTGGCGTTAATAAGGATGAGACAGAGGTTTCTGTTAACTTCAGTCGTTCTGAGAGTGGTATGCTTTCTTACATTTGGCGTGCTAACTATGCTTATAGTGACAAGTATCTGGTTGAGTTCCTGCTCCGCTCGGATGCTTCTACCAAGTTTGCACCCAAGAACTATTGGGGAACCTTCCCCACCTTCAGCTTGGGTTGGGTGATGAGTGAAGAGCCTTTCTTCCAGAACGCCAAGTGGCTCAAGTGGATTGACTTCCTAAAGGTTCGCGCTTCTTATGGTATTACAGGTCGTGACAACATTGCTCCTTGGCAGTGGCAGGCCACCTATAACCTTGACCCCAATAAGGGTTCTGTATTTGGTGAAGGTACTCAGAATGCTTCTGGTGGTCGTATCACAATGAATAAGAATTCAGCTACTTATAACGAGGATGTTCACTGGAGTAAATCTTACAAGACTAATGTCGGTTTTGACTTCCGTTTCCTCAACCAACGCCTGAGTGTAACCATGGATTACTACTATGAGCGCAACCGCGATATTCTGTTGAACTACACGAGTCTGATTCCTTCAATCGTTGGTAACCAGAGTGCTCCATACAACTATGGTAGCATGGATAACTGGGGATGGGAGCTTAGCATTGGCTGGCGCGATAAGATTGGTAAGGACTTTAAGTATCATGTTAACTTGAATACAGGCTATCATGATAATAAGGTTAACGAGCAGCAGTGGGCTACTTCTGACTATTATAAGGCAGTTCGTCCAGGTGACCGTTCAGATGCAGGTCTTTGGGGTTATCAGTGCTTGGGTATGTTCCGTACCTACCACGACATTGATGAATACTTTGACACCTATCTGAAGAAGGATAATGGCACATATGGTAAATACCTTGGTATGGAAAAGAAAGATGTACATCCAGGTATGTTGATTTATAAGGATATCCGTGGTGCTTATAACCAGGCAACTGGAGAATATGAAGGTCCAGACCATGAGGTTACTGCAGAGGATGAAGTACAGTTGAGCAAACGTAGCAATAATATCTATGGCTTTACCATCAATGCTGGTGCAGAGTGGAAGGGAATCCAACTGACCATGCAGTTTGGTGCAAACTGGGGTTCTTATGAGATAGTAAAAGGCTTATCTTATTCAGATGATTATACTAATATGCCTTCGTTCTGGAATCCTGATGACATCTTCGTTTATGATGATATTTACGATGGACAGGGCAACTTGATTCAGAAGGCTAATCGCAATGGTTCGCTGCCTAACCCAGGTTTCAGTATCAACAGTGCCGCCTCTTCATTCTGGCGTATTAGTGCTGCTCGCATTACTTTGAATCGTCTGACGCTGGCTTATAGCTTGCCAAAAGCTTGGTTCAAGGGTACTGGCATTCAGAATGTACGTCTTAACGTGACAGGTCAGAACATCATCAACTTCTACAACGACAATCCAGACAAGTTCTTCAATCCGATGGCAGGCAACTATGGATCCTATCCTAACCTGCGCAAGTGGACGATTGGTTTAAATCTGGGATTCTAATCTATTATTCTATCTTAAAAGAAAACAATTATGAAAAATAGTATAAAATATTTCGGATTCCTGTTGTTGGGAGCTTCTGCTCTTACTTCCTGCAGCGATTCGTTCCTTGAGGAGAAGCAGAATTATGATGCTACAGGACAGGATGTATATAATTACTATGTTGGAGCTAAAGGCCGTATCAATGACCTCTACGGTTGGTGTCTGCCTAATGTTAATGATTTGAACTGGCAGTATCCTTCTGTAGGTAGAGGTGATGAGGCTGGCAAGTCAACGGAGGAGTACACTGGATTCTCCAAGTATTTGAATGGAACTGATGCCCCGATGCAGTCAGCTACCACTACCAATCAGGTGGAAGACTATTTTGGTGGTGCCAATATGGATAACGTGCAGCAGGCAGTTTATGGCACTATCCGTAACATCAATAATGCTATTGAAGGTATTGAGGGTGGTACGTTGACTCAGGAACAGAAAAACGAGTTGTTGGGTCAGGCTTACTTCTTCCGTGCATGGACCTATTATAAATTGGTGAAATGGTATGGTGGTGTGCCCATTGTCGACAAGGTGCTTGAGCCCAGTCCTTCAGCCTTTACCCAGCGTTCCAGTGCTAAGGCTTGCTTTGAGTTTATTATTGCGGATTTGGATAAGTCGGCAGAACTGCTTAGACCTTATACTATCAACGGTGGTTGGGAGAGTTCTGAAGACTACGGTCGTGTAACTTCTGGTACTGCACTGGCACTGAAAGGCCGTGTGCTGACACTTTGGTGTAGCCCACTGTTCAATCGTGCTAAGGATCCAGATCGCATCAAGAATGCTTATGAAACCATGCAAAAGGATTTGTCTACAATCAACGCTTGTGGCTATGGCCTTTATGGTGAGGGTGATCCCGGTGTGAACGCTTCTTCGTTTGCCAATATGTTTGCTACTTCTACCAAGAATCCTGAAGCAGTTTTCGTAACCTTGTATAATACTTTGGTTGACTTCTCTGGCTATGCCGATAATGTGAAGCACAACCGTTGGGAGCGTGACATCCGTCCAGCTAATACAGGCGGTGGTGGCTATACGGCATCTCAGATGATGGTAGACCTCTTCCCGATGTCTGACGGTAAGGCTCCAGCTACTTATACAGCTTATAGCAAACTGGCTAACTCTACAATTACCTATGACCATCAGTATCCGTTTATGGATCGTGACCCACGTTTTTATCGTACCTTCGCCTTCCCTGGCGTACGTTGGGCTTACAAGACAGGCGGTTATGGCGATGCTACTGCAATGGATCCACACAATCCTTCTTATGACAAGGGTGCCAACTATGTACTGTGGAACTATAACTGGTTCTACAATGGCGACATTTTGGATATAGACAATAACAGTTATCGTGGTGCTGACAACATTAGCAAGGCTGGTGGCGTCATGATTCGCAAGAAGTCAGACGATGCTGACGTAAATACTGCAGTCTATGACTATCGTCCTGATGGACAGGGTGCTAAGAATGGCGGTTATGCTGTTCCGTTCTGCTCTGCTGCTCCGCTGATGGAGATACGCTATGCCGAGGTATTGCTGAACTTGGCAGAGGTGGCCTGCTTCGCAGGACATACCGACGAGTCGTATGACATTTTGAAGCGTATTCGTCAACGTGCCGGTTATACCGGTGACTGCGGTCTGACAGTTTCTGCTGATGAGGCAACATGTATGAGTGCTATTCTGTATGAGCGCCAGATTGAGTTTGCCTACGAAGGTAAGCGTTTCGACGACATGCGCCGCTGGATGCTCTTCGACGGTGGTGCCGAACTGCCTCAAGGCGCTCCTTCTACCTGGTTGCCTTCGGGTTGGGGTGGCAACACCTGTACGTGGCTCGGCTTCAAGCCGTTCAATGGTCAGCGTCGTGAGGCCTTCATGTATCAAGTCAACTGGGAGAATGTTGGTAAGTACAGTATTACGACAGATCGTCAGGACTATGACAAAGATCCATTGGTAGAGTACTTAATCAATAACGAACTGACTCGTCCTGATGGTGTGGACTTGCGTCAGGATTTGACTCAGCAGCTTATCGACCTGAGGGATTGGTATCAGAAGTATTTGGTTTATACGGAGCGTCCTGGTGATGATCGCAATACTGACAAATCGCTGAAGTACATCAACTACCTGCCTAAGTATTACTTCTTGGGCTTCACACAAGGTGTATCTGCACACAACCAAGGTCTATTACAGACCATCGGCTGGGAAGACTACAACAACGGCGGTGCCCCCGGTACCTTCGACCCGCTGGCAGAGTAAAGCATACCATATAATAAATAATCAGGCTCTTCACAATCATGTTGAAGAGCCTGATTGTTTTTGTCATAAATATGATTATCAAACTTTTGATAATCAAGATTTGGATAATTGATGATTCTTTGCATCTTATTTTATATCTGACAGAGCGTTATTTTATATCTGAATTAACCTTATTTTATATCCGATTGAGCAGCTCTCGCTAATAAAAAGTGCAACGCTGGCAAATAAAAGTTACCTATGGTGGGATATATTTTTTCCCACCGCGAGCGTTATTTTAACATCGCCCCGAACATCTAATAAGATGTCATCGTCTAAAGAACAGCAGTCTTGTTGTTTTTATTTGTTACTGTTTTTCTGCGACAATACGGACTTGTTTTCCCAAAAATTGAAACAATTTCCTTATCTTTGCAGTCAAAAATATATATAAAGATATGAAACAATTGAAACTATGGATACTGGCCGCCATCCTTATCATTAGCGGCACTACCTCGTTCGCATCAAGTTCAGACAATCAAGACAATCCGTATGAACAGAGGAAACAGGCAACATTTATTCCCAATGCGCCCGAGCACCATGTTCTCGTCGTCAGCGGCTATAGCGGCTCGGAATATGCGGCCTACAAAGACTTCATCAATGTGGGCGACATCCACAGCTGCGAGCCCTGGCTCTACAGCAAATGTCTGGCGAAGAATATCAAAGTGCGCGCCAAGGAATGGCGGAAGCTGCACCAGCCGACCGTCACCCGCATTCAGGAACGCGGTACGCTGCAGGTGGGCACGACGGGCGACTACCGGCCGCTGTCTTTCCGTGAGGATGACGGACGCTACTGGGGCTTTGGCATCGAAGTGGCTGGGGAGATTGCTAAGCGTCTGGGTGTCGGCATCCAGTACGTGCCGACCTCTTGGCCTACGCTGACAGCGGATGTCCAGGCCGAGCCACAAACATTTGATCTCGCCATTGGCGGCATCACCATCACCGATGTCCGTCGCGAGACGATGCTCATGAGCGAAGGCTATCTGGCTAATGGTAAGACTATCCTTTGCCGTGCTTCGGAGGCAGGCCGCTACCAGTCGCTAAGCGACATTGACAAGCCAGAAGTGCGTGTGATGGTGAATCCCGGTGGACTGAATGAGAAATTTGCCAATGAGAACCTGACACACGCCACCATCATCGTCCACCAGAAGAACGAGGAAATTCCGTCGCTCATTGCCGAGGGCGAGGCCGACGTGATGATAACAGAAATCACTGAGGCTCCCTACTACGTACAGACCGACTCCCGACTTGCCGCGCCACTGTTGAACAAACCTTTTACCCAAGGCGAGATTGGCGTGCTGATGCGCAAGGGGCAGGAGGATCTGCTTCAGCTGGTGAATGATGTCATCCGCCAGATGAAGTCCGATGGCTCACTCCGCCTGCTGCATGAGAAGTACGGATTAGTATATGCCTACGAATAAGATATTTGTTGTAGGGATAAAAAAACATAAAACATTTTGTATTGTTCTCGCTTATTCGTATCTTTGTCGTATCAAATGAATAAAATGACAAAACCATCATATTTACTACTATGAACAAGAACGAGAAATTTGTTATCACCATCAATCGTGAGATGGGCAGTGGCGGTCGCACTATTGGTCGCAAGTTGGCTGATAAGCTGGGTGTTGAATTCTATTACAAGTCTGTCCTTAAAGGCCTGCAGGAGAAGTTTAACCTCACTGCTGAGGAACTTGAGCAGCAGAAAGGCCGCGAGCAGGGTTGGTGGGCCACCATCAAACGTCAGCTGACGGGGGCGGTGATGTCTTCTAACCCCTACCTCCCCACGGTGACCAACGAAGCCGACCTGTTAGATACCGACGAGGTTTTCAAGGTGGAGACGGAGATACTGAAAGGCATTGCCGAGGAGGAGTCGTGCGTGATAGCCGGACGCAGTGGCTTCTACATCTTCCGCGACCATCCCAACCACCTGAACATCCTCATTCAAGCCTCTTTGCCCCACCGTATAGCTCGCGTGATTGAAAAGCAGAACATCTCTGAGGAAGAAGCTCTCAAGGTTATTGAAAAGGTGGACAAGATGCGCGAGAACTACGTGAACAAGTACACCATGACCTCACGCTACGACACCCGCAACTACCAGCTGGTCATTTCGATGGACGATATCAATGAGGATGACGCTGTTGAGCTCATCTGCGATTTTATTGACAAGTCCAACAAGTGACTTTTATCTACAATTTATCAACCACCCCCATCCCCTCCTTTCTAAGGAGGGGAGTTTGTTACTTTAGGCCCCTCCTTTCTAAGGAGGGGAGCTTGTTACTTTATTGTAATCAATCCTCTTTTTCGTTCTGCTGGATGTATTCGCGGGGCGACATACCATAGCGCTTACGGAAACACTTGCCGAAATAGCTGCTGTCGGCAAAACCGGAACGGAAGGCGACCTCAGTGATGCTGTGGTTAGTGGTCTGGAGCAGTTCGACGGCATAGCTCAGCCGGAACTCCTTGATGAGGTCGACGGGCGCAAAGCCCGTTTGGCCTTTAACTTTCTTATAGAAGGCAGAGCGTGAGAGCCCCATCTCCGAGGCAATGGCATCGATGTTGAACTCCGTATTAGGAATGTTCTTGCGGATGATGCGGTGCAGCTGGTCGATGAAGGCATCGCCCTCGTCAGGCTTTGACGTCAGCTTGGCTAATCGCTGGCTGATGTATATTTCGTTGCGCATACGATTCATCTGTAACACCGTGCGGATGACGAGCCAGGCAATGAGCAGGGCAACAATCAGATAGATGAGGTATGCCCACCACGTCGCCCACCAGGGCGGCAGGATGCGGACTGAGAGCCGTGCCGAGGAATACTGCGTGGGATTAGCATCGTCGAGGGTTTCCACCACAAAGGTATAGTGTCCTGGCGGTACCTCATTGTAGGAACCTACGCGGTGAGGACCGCTGTAGCGCCAGTCACGGTCGTAGCCTTCAAGACGGTAGCGGTAGCTGACGCTGCCATGGTTCTGGAAGTTCAGGGCAGCAAACTCTATGGTAAAGGAGTTGTCGCTGTAGTCGAGCGTCACCTGATCGGTATAGCTGATGGCCAAAGGACCCCGGTATGGCTGATTGTCGGCTACCACGTCAATGATGAAGGTGTGGTAGCTGTTGTTGGTGGTCTGCAACTGTTCAGGAATGAAGGTGAGGATGCCCTGCTTGCAGCCAATCCACAGGTGACCGTTGGTACAGCAGAGTGCGGAAGCTTCTTCCATCTGCACGTCAGGGATGCCGTCATAGCGGTCGAAATTACGGATGCGCTTCGTCTGCTGGTTGTAGCAGGAAAGCCCCGCCTCCGTAGCCAACCAGAGATGGCCGTGCAAGTCTTCGACGATAGAGTAGATGACATCATTACGCAGTCCTTCACGGGGACCGAGAGCGCCAGCGCCCAACTGCTGCAGTCCACCGCCAAAGGCGCCTATCCATATCTGACGGCTCTGGTCGGCATAGAGCGTATAGATGTCGTTGTTGGCAAAGGAGGCATCGGGCTGGTCGCGGTAGGTCTTGAAGACAATATCGGCGGGACTACGGAAACGGCAACTGGTACTCATGAGTCCGTCGATAGTTCCTATCCACAGGCTGCCGTCCTGGTCCTCCACGATGTTGCGCACCTCGGTATAAAGGCCATAGGAAGGATAGTGTTTCAAGCCGTTATGCTTGTTATAGAACGTCAGCCGTCCATCCTTCTCGCTGACAAGGTTCAGGCCACCGTCCAACGTACACACCCAGATGTGGTGCTGGGAGTCAGAGAAGGTCATGTACACATTGTTACCGCTGATGCTGGTGGCATCGTCAGGGTTATGTCGGTAATGCACCGCCGTCTTCCAGATATCCCCTGTCGCTGCGGGGTCCACCAGCACCAGACCGTCGCCCTTGGTTGACAGCCACAGCCGCCCCTTTTCGTCTTCCATGGTGTGGTAGACGGCACCGATGCCATAGTCGCTATAGGGGAGTGACTGCAACAGCTGACCGTCCATCTGGTAGATAAAAACGTCACGGCTACGAGTGCCGACGATGATGTTGCCGTTACGCATCTGGTAGAGGCAGCGCACGCCAGTCTGGTCATCGCCAGGCAGAGTGATGAGTCCGAACTGCCGACGCGGCTGGCTGATGCAGTAGACGCCCTTAGCCATTGTCGTCACCCAGAGCAGTCCGTCACGGTCTTCATAGAGCTGTGTGTACTTGTCGATGCCACAGGCAGCAGCCGTCTGCTGCAACCGTTCCGTCTGTTGTTGCGCCTCAGCCTCATACTTGTCCATGGCCTGTGCCAGTGTCTGACGGGCCGACAGCTTCGGGGACTTGCGACAGGCGAAGATGCGGTAGTCGCGACCGATGTATGCGACATAGCCGTGAGCCTCGGTCATGATGTCGTCGGTGAGTTGCATCTGCGGGTCGATGTGTGTGGAGGCATCGACCAGTTTCTTGATGCTGACGGCTCCCGTGCTGTCGGTCTGTGCCATCAGCAGCGTCTTGTCTTTGGTGAGCAACAGCACATGACCTTCGTCCGTGCGTTGTATCTTGATGACCTGCAGGTTGCGGGTGTACTTCTTCAACTCATCATAGACGGCATGGAAACTCTCTTTCTGCCGGTGGAAGGTGTAGAGCTTCCAGTCGACGGTCTTCAGCCACAGCATGCCACGAGCATCTTCCATCATGCTCTCTATCTTGCGCGGAGGAATGTCGGAAGAAGTCCTTTGGGGCTTGTTATAAGTAACAAACTGTTTGCCATCGAAGCGGCAGAGCCCATACCACGTGCCGAACCACAGAAAGCCGTCGCGGTCCTTCAAGGCACACAAGACATTGTCGGAGGGCAGTCCTTCGTGCGTGGTGTAATGGTCGGAGATGACGGCAACGGTACTTTGTGCATACGCCTGGCTCAGCGATGCGATTAAGAATGTGAGGAAAAGGAAAAATCTTCGTACCGTGGTCATGGCGACAAAAGTACGAAGATTTTTCCAAAGCAGCAAATGATTTGCTTATTTTTGCAGTCCGAAGTCCGCCTGTTGGGCCTCCACCTCCTGCAGCATCTTGGCTTTCTCCGCATCGGAGAGCGCGGGAGCCTTGCGTGATGGCTCGCTGACAGCAGTCTGACGAGTCAGTGTCGTACCCTCATCAAGGCCGTCACAAAAGGCGCCTTCGTAGGGTATGCTTTCTATTTCCAGTTCGGCAGGCGTGGGGGCATGGGTACCCGGGAACTGCACCTCGGCCTTGACCTTGATGCTACCGGCTTTCTTCGTCGAGCGGATGAGCACTGGCGCAGAACCCCATTCTACAGCCCGCGGGTTAGCATTGATGCTGGCATCGCCGATGATTTCGCCTTCGCCCTCTATGGTGAAGCGGATGTTCTCCTTGGCTAGACGGCGCACATGGCCGAGGTCGTCAGTCACCTCGCAGACGACGACAACGAAGTCAGAACCATCAGCCACCAACGGCTTGTCCATCGTGTCAGCATAGAGGCGCAATTTGGTACTACGGCGCGACGGCATCCGCTCGTCCGTGCAGACGACCTTGCCGTTGACGATGCCCTCTGCCACCATCTTGACGTTTTGCCAGTTGCGCTGGGTATAGCTCCAGTTGCGGGCCTCAAAGAAGTCCCAGGCGTCATGGAAAACAACGGGAGCAGGGATATTGGCTGGCGTGTTGACGGGTGAACCGTCAGCAGCAAGTACGGGCAGTGTCCAGCAGTGCTCGCCGCCGTACATCATCAGGCGTACGCTGTCACAATTGCTAAAGACGGTGACGTCCTTTTCCGAGAACTGCGTCATCTCGTGAGCGATGGTCACTATGGGCTGTTTGGCAGGCTGCTGCAACACAGCAGCAAACATGTCGAAGGCCGTCTTCTTCTGACGGAAGGCGTCGTAGATGCCGCCCCAATAGGGGTCGGGATGATAGCCGCGCTGGTGGTCAAAGGGGTGCCACTGACAACCGCCGATAAACTGTCCCGTAGTGTGGAAGAGTTCATCGGTCGAGCGGAATAGGCTCATTGCCTGCACAAGCATCGGCCGCTCGCCCCACGAGCGGGAAGCACGGTTCAGGTTGTTATGGGCATACCAATCGTCGACCAGTTCGCCGAACTCTCGCGTAAAAATGCACTGCTTGGGCTTGTCGTCCTTGAGGTCATCGCCCGGCCAGCCGTAAACGACATCGTAGTGTTCGGCTACGCCAGCACTGTGCACGTCAGCAGCAGCCACAGGACGATAGGGATAAGGGTATTCGTCGCGGGTAATCTGTAGGGCTTTCAGCGCAAACTCCTCAGGATAGCGTGTCTCGTTGAGGATGGGTTCCCACATCAGCACACAGGGATGGTTGCGGTCGCGGCGGATGATGCTGCGCGTGTTCTGATGTACCTTCTCGTCCCATCCCGCATCCTTGTTCCAATACTGCCAACCCGGCGTGGCCACGATGACGAAGAGCCCTAACTCGTCACAGGCATCCATAAACGACGGATCCTGCGGATAGTGGGCTACGCGGATGATGGTAAAACCGGCATCACGCAGTCGCTTGGCATCGCGCCACTGCTGACTGTTGGGCAGGGCATTGCCCACGTAGGCAAAATCCTGATGGCGGTTGGCACCGACGAGCTGATGGTACTTCCTACCGTTGAGGTAGAAGCCTGGCTGGCGGTTGAGGGTGTCGTCAGTCCGTATGAATTCAAAAGAGCGGATGCCAATGCGGGTGATGCCGCCGTCGAGGTTCGTCTTGCCATCCTTGATACGGGTGGCTAAATGATATAAATAAGGTGTCTCGGGCGACCACAGTTTGGGATTCCTGACGACCATACGCTGGACGATGGTCTTGACTTCACCGGGCTGTAGTTTTAGCTTGGTGGAGGTGGCGGTGACGGAGACAGAGCCTCCGCGTACTGGACTCTTTGGGGAGGGGGCAGATAGGGTGGTTTCAACGGTCACTGTGCGGGGGCGGCTGTCGCTGTTGCGTACCTCAGTGTTGACATAGACAGTAGCTTGCTTGTCCGAGATATTGGCATAGTGGACGAAGATGCCGCCGCTGGCCGCACGGTTCTCCTCGACGGCATCGGTGATGGCCACCTTCGATTTGGCGATGAGCCAGACGTCACGGTAGATGCCGCCGTGGTAGGCAAAGTCGAGGGCCATCTGCTTCTTGCCGGGAGGGTAGGTCTTGTCGTCGCTGTTGTCGGCCTTGATGGCGATGACAAAATCATCGCCCACAGAACCATAGGCAGAAAGGGGGATCGTGATAGGCAGGTAGCCGCCCTCGTGCTCCTTGACCTTTTGGCCGTTGATGTAGATGGTCTGCTTACCCATGATGGCCTCGAAGTGCAGGGTGACATCGCGACCAGCACACTCCTTGGGCAGCACAAAGTGCTTGCGGTACCAGACGATGCCCTGATAGTTGCGGCAGCCACTGGCCTCAGCAGGCATCAACTGCACGCTATGAGGTGTTGAGACCACCTCCCACGTCTTGTCGTTGAAGTCCTTGGCCTCAGCACCGGCGACATCGCCCAAATGGAAGCGCCAGCCGTTGTTGAAGTTCCACACCATGCGGCCGCTATTCTCCAAAGGAAAGAAACCGGCGACTGAGGTGGTTGGCTGAGGCAGAGCCTCAGCGTACGCAACGATAAAGAAAGCCAGCAGGGCAAATATTAACGATGATTTCTTCATGATTTTACCAATTATCTGTTCTGAATGAGGAAACGGGCAGGCCGTCGTGCATCAGGTCGCCCTCGGCCCAGTCCTTGAAGGCATAGCGCACGGCGACGGGGGTCTTGACCTCTTCGCACACCACATAGACGCGGTTACGCGAGACCCATACCTTTGTGGCAGGATGGAACACCTTGTCGCTGCCTGCCACCTCGAAGTTCTTGGAAGTGGTGCCATGCTCGAAGTAAACCCATTCCTTGCTTCTGTCAAAGGCAACTACGGCGGTATCGTTTTGGAACGTCACCTCCTTATAGGTGGCGAAGTCGGGCAGACCCTTCACGTCGTAGGTGTTGGCAAGAGCGAGGATGGCCAGTCGCTCACCGGCCTGACGCTTCTTACGCGGATGGATGCCATATTCCAAACCCGCATCCATCAGCACCGCCATGCGACTGTTGGCAATCATCGTCTCGGCCTTCAGTTGCTGTTCACGCAACAGCTGGCTGTCCTTCCAGTCGATGAGGCTATAGTCGTAGGGGGCTATCTGACAATAGTAGAAGGGGAAGTCACCCTGCTTCCAATCGGCACGCCAGCCTTCCACCATGGCTTTGAGCAACGGGGCATAGTAATCATAGCGAGGGACATTATCCTCGCCCTGATACCAGATAGCACCTTTCATGGTGTAACCGATGAGGGGATACAACTGACCGTTATAGAGAGCGGTAGGACAGCGTTGCTGGAGTTTCGAGACATCTCCTACTGTGATGTTCTGTTTAACTTTCGGGAAGGCACGCAACCAATCGGCTTTCATCCATGCCTCACAGGCAGAGCCACCCCATGCGGTGACGATTAATCCGATGGGAACGTTTAATGTCGAACGTAATGCACGACCGAA
>Ga0310691_10005183_pt1 | contig 14351 bp, 11 predicted proteins | sample 176DNAGHGlowgp2_FD_203887 | JGI IMG/M metagenome (GOLD analysis project Ga0310691, IMG submission 203887) | Sheep rumen microbial communities from Palmerston North, Manawatu-Wanganui, New Zealand - 1766 DNA GHGlow gp2 (v2) (version 2) | ecosystem: Host-associated > Mammals > Digestive system >... | reverse complement strand
ATAGTCTCTTTGTCATCAAGAATCAATATCTTTTTTTTCATATATATGATTATTATTTGCTTACGTATAGCTTTCCAATGTGCAAAGGTATGAAAAATATTTTAATTGAACACAAATAATGCAGAATTTTTTTTTTTTTTTGCGTTTTTCCTTGCATAATACAAAAAAAAGAGGGAAATTTGCACGTTGTAAAGATAAAACCTTGTAACTCTAAACTAAAAACATGGCAGTTAGATATCTTTTAGGATTCGATGTCGGCAGCTCGTCTGTCAAGGCGTCATTGGTTAATGCCGACAGCGGCAAGTGTGTGTCTTCAGCGTTCTTTCCTGAGAAAGAAGCGCCCATCATGGCCGTCAAGGCGGGGTGGGCTGAACAGGAGCCTGACTCATGGTGGCAGTATGCCAAGCAGGCGCTGCAGAAAATCATGGCTGAAGGCCAAGTGAAAGGCGAGGACATCGCCGCCATTGGCATCTCCTATCAGATGCATGGTCTGGTGTGTGTCGGCAAGGACCTGAAGCCCTTGCGCCCCGCCATCATCTGGTGCGACTCGCGTGCAGTGCCATACGGCGAGCGTGCGTTCAATGACCTGGGGGCCGAAAGGTGTCTCACACATCTGCTCAACTCGCCGGGCAACTTCACCGCTGCCAAGCTGGCGTGGGTGAAGGAGAACGAGCCTGAGGTCTATAATAATATATATAAAATAATGTTACCGGGCGACTATATCGCCATGCGCCTTAGCGGCGTGCCCAACACCACGGTGAGCGGATTGTCTGAAGGCATGTTCTGGGACTTCAAGGAGAACGGCGTGGCCCAGTTCCTGCTTGACTACTATGGCATACCTGCATCGTTCATCCCTGACATCGTCCCCACCTTCTCAGAACAGAGCGTCGTCAGCCAGAGCGCAGCTCAGGAGCTGGGGCTGAAGGCAGGCACGCCCATCACCTATCGTGGTGGTGACCAGCCGAACAACGCCCTCTCGCTGAATGTGTTCGAACCGGGCGAGATAGCAGCCACGGCAGGCACCAGCGGCGTGGTCTATGGCGTGTTGGGCGAGGTGAACTACGACCCGAAGAGCCGTGTGAACACCTTCGCACATGTCAACCACCAGGGTAATCTCAAATCTCAAACCCGTCTGGGCGTCCTTCTTTGCATCAATGGCACGGGCATCCTCAATGCCTGGATGCATCGCAATGTCACCTTTGACATGGGTTATGCCGAGATGAACGACCTGGCAGCGCAGGCTCCCATTGGCAGCGACGGCGTCTGCATCATGCCCTTTGGCAATGGCGCCGAGCGCGTGCTGCAGAACAAGGAGCTGGGGTGCAGCTTCCACGGCATCAACTTCAACAAGCACAGCCGTGCCCACCTCGTGCGTGCCGCTCAGGAAGGCATCGTCTTCAGCTTCTGCTATGGCATGGAGATTATGCAGCAGATGGGCATGGACATCCAGAAAATCCATGCCGGGCGTGCCAACATGTTCCTCTCGCCGCTTTTCCGCAACACCCTGGCTGGTGTCAGCGGTGCCACCATCGAACTCTACGAGACCGACGGCTCCGTCGGCGCTGCCAAGGGCGCTGGCATCGGCGCTGGCATCTATGCTGACCACAACGAGGCGTTTGCCACACTCGAGAAGCTGCAGGTCATTGAGCCCGATGCAGCCCATCGTGATGACTACCGCCAGGCTTACGAGAACTGGAAGGACCAGCTCCAAAGCATGATTTGACGTTACCACAGGGAGGAATGATATAATTTGAAAAGAATATGAAACATCTGTGTGCTGCAGGTTAGTTTTTTTTCCGTAATTTTGCAGCCAAGATATAAGATGCCACAGGGCAACGACAATTAATTTGTTTAAAATAAATAATCACACAATGGCAAAAGAGTATTTCGCCTTTACAGGCAAGATTCCCTTTGAGGGAAAGGACAGTAAGAACGTGATGGCTTTCCACTACTACGAGCCGGAGCGCGTGGTGATGGGAAAGAAGATGAAGGACTGGCTGAAGTTCGCCATGGCTTGGTGGCACACCCTGGGTGGCGCATCAGCTGACCAGTTTGGCGGACAGACCCGCAGCTACGAGTGGGACAAGGCTGCCGATGCAGTGCAGCGCGCCAAGGACAAGATGGATGCTGGCTTTGAAATCATGGACAAGCTGGGCATCGAGTATTTCTGCTTCCACGATGTCGACCTCGTTGAAGAGGGGGACACCGTCGAGGAGTACGAGGCTCGCATGAAGGCCATCACCGACTATGCTCAGGAGAAGATGAAGCAGTTCCCCAACATCAAGCTGCTCTGGGGCACCGCCAACGTGTTTGGCAACAAGCGCTATGCCAATGGCGCTTCGACCAACCCTGACTTCGACGTTGTGGCCCGCGCCATTGTACAGATTAAGAACGCTATCGACGCCACCATCAAGCTGGGCGGCAGCAACTATGTGTTCTGGGGCGGACGCGAGGGCTACATGAGCCTGCTGAACACCGACCAGAAGCGCGAGAAGGAGCACATGGCCACCATGCTGACCCTGGCCCGCGACTATGCCCGCGCCAAGGGATTCAAGGGTACGTTCCTCATCGAGCCGAAGCCCATGGAGCCCAGCAAGCACCAGTATGATGTCGACACGGAGACCGTCATCGGCTTCCTCCGCGCCCATAACCTGGACAAGGACTTCAAGGTGAACATCGAGGTGAACCACGCCACGCTGGCCGGACACACCTTCGAGCACGAGCTGGCATGCGCCGTCGACGCCGGCATGCTGGGCAGCATTGACGCTAACCGTGGCGATGCCCAGAACGGATGGGACACCGACCAGTTCCCCATCGACAACTACGAGCTGACACAGGCCATGATGGAGATTATCCGCAACGGTGGCCTCGGCAATGGCGGCACCAACTTCGACGCAAAGATTCGTCGTAACTCGACCGACCTCGAGGACCTCTTCATTGCCCACATCAGCGGCATGGATGCCATGGCACGTGCACTGCTCAACGCAGCCGACATCCTGGAGAACAGCGAGCTGCCCAAGATGAAGAAGGAGCGCTACGCCAGCTTCGATGCCGGCATCGGCAAGGACTTCGAGGACGGCAAGCTCACCCTGGAGCAGGTCTACGAGTATGGCAAGAAGGTTGGCGAGCCCAAGCAGACCAGCGGCAAGCAGGAGAAGTACGAGACCATCGTCGCTCTCTACGCCAAGTAAGCACCCCCTTGCATCAACCAAGCAGATACCCGCTGGACAGTCCGTCCAGCCATTTGCCGCGGGAGACGGGCAAGGCCCCGTTGAGTTCGATGCATACGAAGAACAGTATGAATGGTAGTAAGGTGTCGAGGTGCAAAGCGCCTCGACACCTTGTTTTTTACTCCACCAGCCGTGTGGTGAGCTGGCCCGTGAAGGAGATGAGCGTCTCAATCATGTAGCAGCTCTCGCCGTCAGGTATGCAGACGGTGGAGTAGAAGTGGAAACCCTTGGCATCGACCTTGTCAAAGGTAATGTTGCCCAGGATGGACTGCTCCAGAAAGTCGCCGGGCACTTCGGCGGCAAAGGCCTGCTTGTTGAAGTCGCGGGTGAAGAGCCGCTGGTTGCCCTTGAACAAGCTGACGTGGATGATGTTGTCGTAGTACACCTTCTCTACGGCCACGCCGTCGGGCGTATAGGTGGTGCGCATCACACGGTAGCGCGTGGGGTTGACGGTGATGTACCAGTGGTAGCGCTGGCCGCTGTACATCACCACTGAGTCGAGGTTGACGACCTGGGTGGTGCTGATGATTTGCGGCGCCTGCTCAACAAACTCCGGCTGTTCATCGTCCGTTGCGTCGTGCTTCTCTAATCGCACCTCGTCGCCTCCAGGGTTGCGGAACTGGAAGTTGTGTTCCGTCTGCATGGAGATGTAATACTTGTTAGGCCCCAGCTCAATGGAGTCGCCCACGATGCGGAAGTAAGCCGGCAGACTGGTTGCGTCAGCAAAGTAAATCGTGTCGCCATCGGCCTTGAAAACCACTTCGCTGGTCTGCGGGTCGGTCCACACACCTTGCAGCATCGCCTTGGCTTCGCGGTTCTCCTGTGGTTGTTCCTTCGGCGAAACGCCGTCCTTCTGCTCTTTGTGCGCACAGGAAGACAACAAGAAAATAAAGAGCCCCCAAGGCATAAGCCTCCCCAAGCCCCTCCGAAGGAGGGGATGTTTGGTTACATGATGTGCCAGTATTCTTTCCATTGCATTATCTATCTAAACACCCCCTCCTTCGGAGGGGCTTGGGGAGGCCCTTGCTTGGGGAGGCCTCACTTACCTATGCAGTGATACTCAAACTCGTTCTCCTGCAGCTCCTCAATGTCAAAGATGTTGCGGCCGTCGATGACCAGCGGGCGGCGCATGGCCTTCTTGATGACGCCCCATGTGGGCAGTCGGAACTCCTTCCACTCGGTCAGCAGCAGCAGGGCATCGGCATCGAGCACGGCATCGTACATGTCGCGGCAGTAGGTAATCTTGTCGCCCACGCGACGCTTGCACTCATCCATGGCGATAGGGTCGTAGGCGCGCACCGTGCAGCCAGCCTCTAAAAGCTTGGCTATCATCACCAGTGCCGTCGACTCGCGCATGTCGTCAGTCTCAGGCTTGAACGACAGACCCCACATGGCAATGGTCTTGCCCTTCAGCTCCTCATTGCCGAAGGCGCGCTGCAGCTTCTCAAAGAGCACACCCTTCTGCCGCTCGTTCACGCGCTCAACGGCCTTGAGCACCTCCATGGAGTAGCCGTTCTGGTCGGCGGTCTTGATGAGCGCCTTCACGTCCTTGGGGAAGCAGCTGCCGCCGTAGCCGCAACCGGCATAGAGGAACTTGCGGCCGATGCGGGTGTCGGAGCCGATGCCCGCGCGTACCATATTAACGTCTGCGCCCACGCGCTCGCACAGGTTGGCGATGTCGTTCATAAACGAGATACGTGTGGCCAGCATCGAGTTGGCAGCATATTTGGTCATCTCAGCCGAGGGGATGTCCATGAAGATGACGCGGAAGTTGTTGATGAGGAACGGCTTGTAGAGGCGTGTCAGCGCCTTCTTGGCCCTCTCACTCTCCACGCCAACCACCACGCGGTCAGGGCTCATGAAGTCCTTGATGGCGTTACCCTCCTTCAGGAACTCGGGGTTCGAGGCCACGTCGAAGGACAGGTCCACGCCGCGCTTCTCCAGCTCCTCCTCAATGGCCTGGCGCACCTTCTTCGCCGTGCCCACGGGCACGGTCGACTTTGTCACCACCACGAGGTAGCGGTTCAGGTTCTGTCCAATGGTGCGGGCCACCTGCAGCACATACTTCAGGTCGGCGCTGCCATCCTCATCGGGAGGGGTGCCCACGGCTGAGAACACTATCTCCTGCTCGTTCAGCACCGAAGCCAGGTCAGTGGTGAACTTCAGTCGGCCGGCGTTCACATTCTTCTTCACCAGCTCGTCCAGGCCAGGCTCGTAGATGGGTATCTCGCCCTTCTGCAGACGCTCAATCTTGGCGGCGTCCACATCGACGCATGTCACGTTCACACCCGTATCGGCGAAGCAGGCTCCCGATACTAATCCAACATATCCTGTTCCAACAATTGCGATATTCATATCTTTTAATGCTTAATGCTTAATTCTTAATGCTTAATGAAGGTAACCTTTAAATCTCAAATCTCAATTCTCAAATCTCAAATCAATCGAACAGCTCCGCATCCTTCAGCAGTGGCTGCTTCAGGTCTTTCTCACTGGTCAGCACCTTGGCAGGGTCGACGGGCCATGCTATGTCCAGCGCTGGGTCGTTCCAGCGTATGCCAGCCTCGGCCTGCGGCGCATATACATTATCTACTTTATAGGTGAAGATGGCCTCGTCGCTCAGCACCAGAAAACCGTGAGCAAAGCCACGGGGAATGAACAGCTGCAACTTGTTCTCCTCGCTCAGCTCTACCATGACGTGCCGCCCAAAGGTGGGCGAATGGCGACGAATGTCAACGGCCACGTCGAGCACACGGCCCTTGATGACGCGCACCAGCTTGGCCTGGCTGCACTCGCCCTTCTGGTAGTGCAGTCCTCTGAGCACGTTGCGTGTCGACTTCGACTCGTTGTCCTGGATGAAGTTCACAGGTCCTACGTGTTCATTGAACTCGGCCTCCTTCCATGTCTCCATGAAATAGCCCCTTGCGTCGCCAAAGACGCGCGGCTCAATGATGTACACACCTTCAATGTCTGTCTTTCTGTATTCCATGTCTTTTTGCTTTTTTCGCCGTTAGGCGGGTGCAAAGGTACGAATAAGCGAGCGAAAAGCAAAAGAAAAACATAAAAAAAATGGCCTAATATTTTGGTGAAAGCAGAAAAATACCTACCTTTGCACCGTGATTGAATTAGACCGACATATAGAAATCCTGTTGTTGAGCAACGACTGTGTCATCGTGCCCGACCTGGGTGGCTTCATGGCCCACCATGTCGATGCCCGCTATGATGAGACAGACGGCATGTTCGTGCCGCCCATCCGCACGCTTGGCTTCAACCCCCAGCTGCGGATGAACGACTCGCTGCTTGCCCAGTCGTATGCCGAGGCCTACGAAATAAGCTATCCCGAGGCACTGCGTCGTATTGAGGACGAGGTGAACGAGTTGCGCCAGCACTTGGAGACCGTGGGCGAATATGAGCTGAACGACATCGGTGTGTTGCGGCTGAATGACGAGGGCCATCTTTCATTCGAGCCATGCGAGGCGGGCATCCTTACGCCTGAGCTCTATGGCCTTGGCTCTTTCCCCATGTCCATGCTTGAAAAGGATACTGTGGTGAGCAGCAAGAGCGATAGCCCCGCCATGCCTGAGGAGGGCGCCATTACCATTAAGATGTCGTGGCTACGCAACGCCGTGGCTGTGGCTGCTGCCATCATCGCCTTCCTGATGATTGGCACCCCCATTTCAAACAGCAATAAGGTGACCGACGTGCAGCAGAGCGCTTTCATCAGCGTGCCGGTAGCTGCTACGAGCACTACACCCGCCACCTCCGTACCTGCTGAGGCTGCTGCAGACCATTCCCTGAGCGACAAAGCGGCAGAAGCCCCCACTGAGGCCGCAGCTGAGGCCGCTGAGGCATCGGTACCAGAACCCGTGGCCGAGGTCGTTCCTAATGCAGTACCATTAGGGCAGACCTTCTGCATTGTCATGGCCAGTCAGGTCACTGAGCGCAATGCCAACCTCTTCATCAGTCAGCTGAAAGAGCAGGGCTTCACTGATGCACACATCCTTGTCAGCGGAGCCAAGAAGATTCGCCGTGTCATTTATGGCAACTATGAGAGTGAGGCCGATGCCACCGCTTCCCTCCGCCAGCTGCGCTCTGAGAGCCGCGTCTTCAAGAACACCTGGATCATGGAGGTTAAGGACTGAATATGAAACGAGTTCGTTGCCCTAAATGTGACAACTACATCACCTTCGATGAGACCCAATACGCTGAGGGACAGGCAATAGTCTTTCGCTGTGAACAGTGTGGCAAACGCTTTGGTATACGCTTAAAGACCCAGGCAGCTGCTGCTGTCCCTGCCGCCCCTGTTGTCCCCCCTGCAGCTAATGATGATGATGCTGATGATGCAGCTGCTGATGCCGAGCCTTCTTATGGCTCACTCCTTGTCATTGAGAATGTCTTCCACTACAAGCAGGAGCTGCCGCTTCACATGGGCGACAACACCATTGGCCGCTACCAGAAGGGCAACCCCATCACCACGCCCATTGAGACCGACGACCCCAGCGTTGACCTCCTGCACTGCATCGTCAATGTCAGCCTCGACAAGCATGGCCGTCTGCGCTATATCCTGCGCGACGCCAACAGCAATACCGGCACCTTCGTTGACAACACCGAGATTCCGCCCCGCGAGCGGCGCATCATCACCGACGGCACCCTTTTCACCATTGGGGCCACCAGCATCATCCTGCATGCCTGCGGCGAGGGTGACGATTAGTCCGGCTGTTTAGCCGGCATAGTCCAAGATAATAAACACGAATGGCCACCAGCAGGTGGCCATTCGTGTTATAATAATGATGGTATCGGTCAGAATTTCTTCGTCTGCTCAGCCACCTCGTCATTCACCTTGTCGATGAACTCCTGGATGGTCATGGTGCGCTGTTCGCCACCGCCCTGCTGGCGCATGCTGACCAGGCTCTCGGCCTCCTCCTTCTCACCTACGATAACCATGTAGGGGATGCGCTTCAGCTCATTGTCGCGAATCTTGCGGCCCAGCTTCTCGTTCCTGAGGTCGATGGTGGCGCGCACGCCCTGCAGGTCAAACTCCTTGGCCACCTTCTTGGCATAGTCGTTGTACTTCTCCGACAGCGGCAGGATGGCCACCTGGTCGGGAGTGAGCCACAGGGGGAAGTGGCCTGAGGTGTGCTCGATGAGCACGGCGCAGAAACGCTCCAAAGAGCCGAAGGGAGCGCGGTGAATCATCACCGGCGTCTTCTTCTGGTTGTCCTCGTCGGTATACTCCAGCTGGAAGCGCTTCGGCAGGTTGTAGTCCACCTGGATGGTGCCTAACTGCCAGCGACGGCCAATGGCATCCTTAATCATGAAGTCCAGCTTCGGGCCGTAGAAGGCAGCCTCGCCATATTCCACCTTGGCGTTGAGGCCCTTCTCCTGGCAAGCCTCCTGGATGGCCTTCTCAGCCAGTGCCCAGTCCTCGTCGGTGCCCACATACTTCTCGTGGTTGTTGGGGTCGCGCAGCGAAATCTGTGCCTCAAAGTTGAAGCCGAAGGCGCTGAGCACGATGTCGATGATGTCCATCACGTTCAGGAACTCCTGCTTCACCTGGTCCTGACGGCAGAACAGGTGGGCATCGTCCTGCGTGAACGAACGCACGCGTGTCAGGCCGTGCAGCTCGCCGCTCTGCTCGTAGCGGTAGACGGTGCCGAACTCAGCAATGCGCAGCGGCAGGTCCTTGTACGAGCGGGGCTTCCATGCGAAGATTTCGCAGTGGTGGGGGCAGTTCATCGGCTTCAGTAGGTACTCCTCGTCCTCCTCGGGTGTGTGGATGGGCTGGAACGAGTCCTTGCCGTAGTGGTCCCAGTGGCCGCTGGTGACATAGAGGTTCTTTGAGCCGATGTGCGGGGTGATGACCTCCTGATAGCCGAAGCGCTTCTGCACCTTGCGCAGGTGGTCCTGCAGGCGCAGGCGCAGCTCGGTGCCCTTCGGCAGCCAGATGGGCAGACCCTTGCCCACCTTGTCGCTGAACATGAACAGCTCCATCTCCTTGCCAATCTTGCGGTGATCGCGCTTCTTGGCCTCCTCCAGCATCAGGAGATACTCGTCGAGCATCTTCTTCTTCGGGAAGGTGATGCCGTACAGACGCTGCATCTGCTCGCGTGTGGCGTCGCCGCGCCAGAAGGCACCGGCCACGCTGGTCAGCTTGATGGCTTTTATCTCGCCCGTGTCCACCAGGTGCGGACCACGGCAGAGGTCGGTGAAGTTGCCCTGTGTATAGGTGGTGATGGTGCCGTCCTCCAGGTCCTGCTCAATGTGCTCGCACTTGTAGGTCTGGCCATTGGCGGCAAACTCCTTCAGGGCATCGGCCTTGGCCACCTCGCGGCGTACCACGGGCTCCTTCTTCGAGGCCAGCTCCTTCATCTTGGCCTCGATGGTGGGGAAGTCGCTTTCCTTAATCATCTGTCCGTCGGGCAGCAGCACGTCGTAGAAGAAACCATTCTCCACGGCAGGGCCGAAGCCGAACTGAACGCCAGGATACAACTCCTGAAGCGCCTCAGCCAGCAGGTGGGCACTGGTGTGCCAGAAGGTGTGCTTGCCTTGCTCGTCGTCAAACTTATAGAGCTCAAACTTGGCATCCTCCTGGATGGGACGGTTCAGCTCCACTGTCTCGCCGTTCACTGCGCAGGCCACAACGCTGCGTGCCAGAGCCGGTGAGATGCTCTCGGCAATCTGTAGTCCCGTCACGCCCTGCTCATACGAGCGAACAGAGCCGTCGGGAAAAGTGATGTTGATCATATTTACAATATATGTTAAGTTTAAACGGCTGCAAAGGTACGTATTTTTTTTATAGTTTTTCCAAATGAAGGTTACTTTTTTGGAAAAATCTTTGCCATCTCACTTTTTCTGTGTAATTTTGCAGTCAAAACTGACAAGAAAATGAGTAGTTGGCTAAGCAAGATACACTTTAGGAAATGGTTCATCGGCATTCTGTGGACACTTTTGGTACTCGTCATCGGAGCCGTGGGCGTGGCTTTCTGGGCCATCGCCGACGGGCGCATCGGCTACATGCCGCCCATTGAGGAGCTGCAAAACCCCATCAACCGCTTCGCATCGCAGGTCTATTCGGCCGACGGCAAGCTGCTGGGCACTTATAGCCTGAGCCGTGAGAACCGTGTGATGGTGAGCTATAACGACCTGCCTACGCACCTGGTCGAGGCGCTGGTGGCCACCGAGGATGCCCGTTTCTTTGAACATTCCGGCATCGACTTCAAGGCCTTGGGGCGCGCCATCATCAAGCGAGGAATCATGAGGCAGAAGAGCGCCGGTGGCGGTTCGACCATCACCCAGCAGCTGGCCAAACTGATATGGACGGAGAACCCGGCCAGCACCTCCATGGAGCGACTGCTGCAGAAGCCTAACGAGTGGGTCATTGCCGTCAAGCTGGAGCGCACCTACACCAAGGAGGAAATCATCGCGATGTATCTCAACTACTTCGACTTCCTCAACAATGCCGTGGGCATCAAGACCGCCTCGAACACCTATTTCTCCAAGGAGCCTCATGAGCTGACCATCACCGAGGCGGCCACCCTGGTGGGCATGTGTAAGAACCCCTCCTACTTCAACCCCCGCCGCTACACCGAGCGCTGTCAACAGCGCCGTAACGTGGTGCTCCAGCAGATGTTCAAGGAGGGCTATCTGACCCGTGAGCAGTTAGACAGCTGCTCGGAGGTCAGCCTGGCCGGGGAGCTGAGGTTCCACGTGGCTGACCACAACGACGGGCAGGCCACTTACTTCCGCGACTTCCTGCGTCGCTACATGATGGCCAAGGAGCCAGTGCGCAGCGACTACCCCGAGTGGAACCGCGTGAAATATGAGCTGGACAGGATAGCATGGGACGAGGACCCCCTCTATGGCTGGTGTCATAAGAACAAGAAGAGCGACGGCACGGACTACAACCTCTATACCGACGGACTGAAAATCTATACCACCATCGACACGCGCATGCAGGAATATGCTGAGGAGGCTTGCTATGAGCATGTGGTCAACTATCTGCAGCCCGCCTTCAACCGCGGCAACCGCAACCGTCGCAATGCCCCCTACGCCAACTCGCTGTCGGCCGCCGAGGTGAGCAAAATCATCAAGCGCAACATCCGGCAGAGCGAGCGCTACCGTGTGCTGAAGGAAGCCGGCGCCACGCAGGAAGAAATCGATGCATCGTTCAACACGCCGGTCAAGATGTCGCTCTTTACCTACCGTGGCGAGCGCGACACCACGATGACGCCCCGCGACTCCATACTCTATTACAAGTCGTTCCTGCGTACAGGATTCGTCAGCATGGAGCCTCACAGCGGACACGTGAAGGCATACGTGGGCGGCCTGGACTTCCAGCACTTCGCCTACGACATGGCCACGGAGGGACGCCGCCAGGTGGGCTCTACCATCAAGCCCTTCCTCTACTCGCTGGCCATGTCGCCCTACGGCGGCAACATGACCCCCTGCAGCGAGGTGCCCTGTGAGCAGCGCACCTATTACACTGAGGGCGGACAGGCATGGACGCCGCGCAACGGCAGCCGCGCTCGCGAGGGCGAGATGGTGACGCTGAGGTGGGGCCTGCAGACATCGAACAACTGGGTGTCGGCCTATCTCATCGACGTGCTGCGCCCGCGTAACTTCCTGCAGACTCTGCGCGACTATGGCTTCAACAACCCCGACATCTTCCCCGGTCCCGCACTCTGTCTCGGCCCCTGCGAGAACACCGTGATGGAGATGGTCAGCGCCTACACCACCTTCGTCAACCACGGCTATCGCTCGGCACCCGTCTATGTGACGAAGATTGTCGACAGCGAGGGCAAGGTGTACAATGCCGACGTGCTGGCACGTCCGGGCAATGAGGTGCTGGACAACGAGACGGCTCAGAAGATGATCTACCTGCTGCGCGGTGTCGTCGACGGCGGCACGGGTGGCCGGTTGCGTCGTGCACCTTATAACTTCACTGCAGCCATTGGCGGAAAGACGGGTACCACCAACAGCAACAGCGACGGTTGGTTCATGGGCATCACCCCGAAGCTCGTCTCAGGCTGCTGGGTGGGCGGCGAGGACCGCGACATCCACTTCGAGAGCATGGCCTTCGCACAGGGTGCCGCTGCGGCACTGCCCATTTTCGGACTCTACATGAAGAAGATTTATGCCGACCCCAGCCTGGGCATCACCCAGCAGGACCAGTTCGACATCACCCCCGGCTTTGACCCCTGTGCCGGTGAGCTGGGGCAAGACCTCGGCGAGGGAGAGGAAGGTGAAGGTGGTGACGACGGCGAGGCACAGCCGGTGCCCCCCACATTACCCTTCTTCAATGAGTAAGCCACTGCACAACGCCCTGCTTGCCATCCTCTGCGCCCTGCTGCTGGCCGCCTGCGACAGCGCCGGCCGCCGTGCCGCCATGACGGCCGTCCTCGACCGTGCCGACAGCCTCAACCGCAACTACATCCCCATTACCACCGACAGCCTCCTCCGCGAGGCCGCCGACTACTTCGACAGCCACGGCACCCCTAACGAGCGCCTCCGCGCCCACTACCTCCTCGGCTGCGCCTACCGCGACATGGGCGAGGCACCGCGTGCCATCCAATGCTTTCAGGATGCTATTTCCACTGTTGATACAATAAATCCTGATTGCGATTACCGTATTCTGAGTGCAGTGTATTCTCAGATGGCAAGACTTTATCATAAGATGTTTTTATTCATTAACGCAGAAGATGCTTATAAACAATCAAGTCACTTCTCGTTGATGATAAAAGACACGTTATATGCAGCATACGACCTTGAGATGGCTGCTGGTTCCCTTATCTTGCAGAATAAGATGAATGAAGCTGAATCTATGCTCAATGAAGCTATGCGACTCTATGACTGCTGCCATGCCACCCAAGACAGGCTTCAATGTTCCGTAACGCTAATGTATCTATATTTAATAACTGAAAATGAACATGAAAAAATAAGGCATATCATTGAAAACTATGAAACAAAATCTGTCTTGTTCAGCGGTAACAGTACTCTTCCCGATTCCAAACGGCAATATTACTATTATAAAGGTCTGTATTATGAACAGATGAATTTGCTAGATTCAGCAGAATACTGTTATAGGCAGGTTTTTTATCACGGCATGCCTGCCATATCGCAAGTGCCAATGTATAAAGGTCTGCTCAGTATCTATAAGAAGCGTAACGTTACAGATTCTATTGCAAAGTATGCTGAACTATACTGTCTCGCCAATGATTCTTCGCTTTCAATAAAAGATCAGGAGATTACGGCACAGTCTGCGGCTACCTATAACTATAGCCGGCTGCAAAAAAAGGCTTTCGAGAATGAAGAAAGGGCTAATAGGGCGCATGTTCGCATTATTCTCATTTTACTATTTAGTTTCATTATATTTTTGTTGGGGTTGTTATCCATATACCACCTAAGAAGAAACCAACAACGTAGAATAGAGGAAATAAAACTATCTTATGCTAATGCCAAAGAGAAATATCTTGACAATCTTCATACTCTTCAATTGTTAACCAACGACAATGGTAAGCTGTTAATCAGCAAAGCCGAGCTGACAGCTGAGAACGAAAGGCTGAAAAAACAAATTGACCATTTAAAAGAATGTAAGGATTTGTCCCCTTATGTCCAAAAAGTTAGTAGCTTTTTTAATTTACCTGTAGTAATGAAGATACGACAGAGGATAGAGAAGTCAAATTATTCTTTGATTGAAGATGAGTGGTCTGAATTGATGTCGGAATTTGCGAAGCATTTTCCCTTACTCATGAATGATTTGAGCAATCTGAATGGTATAACTCAACAAAAACAGAAAGTGTGTATGCTTGTCATCCTTCAGTTTCGCTCAGCTGATATTGCTCATGTAATGAATGTAATACCTCAGCGAATTACAAATATAAAAGAGGAACTCAATCAAGAACTTTTTAAAAAGAAAACTGCACGTTCCTTATATTCAAACCTTGTCAATAGATACAACATTATTGTCTGATGTCTTTTTTTGTCATCATTATCCGTATCCTTTGTATCTAATAATAACGTGAGTTCGACGTAAGAAAAGTGTCCAAAAAGTTGTAGGAGTGAAATATTTTTTTGTACCTTTATAGGTGAAAATCAAACAGATACAAATAATATCCACTCCTATGA
>Ga0310691_10005182_pt1 | contig 14353 bp, 11 predicted proteins | sample 176DNAGHGlowgp2_FD_203887 | JGI IMG/M metagenome (GOLD analysis project Ga0310691, IMG submission 203887) | Sheep rumen microbial communities from Palmerston North, Manawatu-Wanganui, New Zealand - 1766 DNA GHGlow gp2 (v2) (version 2) | ecosystem: Host-associated > Mammals > Digestive system >... | reverse complement strand
CCAAAGGTACAAGAAGCAATACAGATGCTTGAAAAACTTGGGTTAAGAAGAATTAATACAGGTAATTTTAGCGGAACAATGCACTATTACACAATCGATTTTCACTAATGAATTAAAGATTTTTTGATTATCTATTAAATAAAACCTCAATATTTATATAAGAAGAACCCTCGCTGCGGTAACAACGAGGGTAGAGCCACTTGGGTTTAATCTGTGAGTGTGGGAGATAGGCATTAGCCTATCTTCTTAAAAAGGTCTAAGACCCTAATTCTCCAAGTTTCCGTGAACAGCATAACCTGTTTTCACTTTGTGTTGAAGCCTTTTTCTTTTACCACACCCACTTTTAAGAATAATAAACTCCATATGCAAAAATGTTTTTGGAGCGGCAAAATTACAAAATCCCACTGAGATTTCTTTATTTCTCAGTGGGATTTAACTTTATTTGAAAAAATTTGGGTCAACTTCTATGTTATTGCCTTAAAAAAAGCGAGATTCCATAAAGAATCTCGCTTTTATTGTTTTATGAAAATAATATTTTGTCAATTTTATTTAATTTTTCGTTTACTATTTTCTTTTCATTCTTTTTGTCTTCAACATACTGCTGCAAATCTTCTTGATGACCAATATACGCACCAGGTGTTGAAGGGTCTGATACAATATCCCAACAGATAAGTTCAAAATCGTCACCTACAATTGTTTGACCAAGTTTCTGTTCAACTGAACCAACGCCACGTGAAGACACGCCAATCTTATAACCATTTAGAAGATGGTTTGCAGCCATATCTCCCATAGTTGAAACAATACCAAGTTTTCTAAATCCTTCTGATATGTTAAGTTCCAACTTTCCTACAAGTGTTCTTCCTTCCCAATGTAACTCAATGATATTATGAGATATTCTACCCAAGTCAATTGTTGACTCTGCCGGGTGATTAAGTTCTCCATATGCTCTATGCTCATTAATTTTTTGCTGATACAATTCAACTTGTTTCTTTAGAGTTCTTTCAGGGTATACTCTACCATTAGCATTTTTAATATCGAATTTTTGGAATACAGCATCAACAACGAATGGATTCGGAACATTCCATTCGCCACCAGTCATTGATTCATATATCTTCTTATTGTTTGCTGATTCTGTCATTGAAATATAGCCATCATTTTCAATTAGCAAACCTGTTCCATACTCTCCTTTTTTAATTTCAACCAAGTCTGTTTTTTTCATAAACTTAAATACTTTTATATAAATATTTTACATAATTTAAATATTTATTATTAAATCAAATCTTTAATTTTAAGTTAAAAAATATTCAAAAGTTGTGAAAATGCTTTATTTACAGGCGGAAAATAATATTTTTTCGTTTCTGTAATATATTTATAATTAAAATAATGAAAAATTAATATATTTCATTTAAATGAAAAAGAATAGTAAAATTAGAAGCAATTTTGTTAAAGAATCTTTATTAGAGTATAACAACCTTGCCGATACATTAAAAGAAAATACAGAGAGTGCTGTCCGTGATTTACTCAAGGAAACAGTACTCGAACAATATGCCAAAATTCTTACCGAAGGTGAGGACGAGGACTATGATGTAGAGGAAGTGGATGATACTGATTCTGTAAACGCAAGCGAAGACGATGGAGCAGACGTAGATGCTGCTGACGGAATGGAGTCTGATGATGCAGTTGAAGGTGAAGACGATGCTGATGTTGCTGACGATGTTGATGACGGAGAAGGTGACGATGCAGGATTAGATACCGGAGTAGATGCAGCAGAGGATGAGGGTGAAGGATGGTCTGAGTTTGATAAGTACAAAGTTTCAGATGACGAGTATGACTTCTCAAATGCGGAAGACGATGAAATCGTAAAGGTTTACAAACTATTAAAAGATGATGACCAAGTTGTAGTTACAAAGACTGACGATAAGGTTAACATCAAGGATAATGAGACTGGCGCTGAATATCTTATCGACTTAGGTGGTGATGAAACTGATGACGTTGCTGCAATGGCAGACACAGATGACTTTGGCACTGATGATGATGGCTTCGGCGATGACGAAGACTTCGGTGACGAAGAAGATGAACTTGAAAATCAAGACGATGAAGATATGAATGAATCAAGAATTTTTGAAATTGCATTGAACGAGTATAATTCTAACGTTGGTTATACCGATAATTACCAAAGCAAGGATGTAATGACAAATCCTGGAATGTCAGAGCCAGGCAAAAACGTTAATGACTGGGACAAGGGAGTTCCAAAGGACTCTAAAAAGCCTTGGTCAGGTAAAAAAGGCGACAAGAGCGAAAATCAGCCATTTACAGCAGAAAAGGGCAAAACTGTTGAAGAGGAAGAAGGAATGGATGACGCAGTTGACACAGTAACAGAGGCTGCAATCCAAGAACTTAAGACCAGACAGGAGCATACTGCAAATGTTGGTAGCACCTCAAGAACAGACGGCGACAATGGAAATCGTAGACGTAAGGGCCGTAGCTTCCACACAGCACAGAATGGTCAAGAGACTGGAACTGGTGACAACCCATACTCAACACAGGTTGAAGGTATCATCAGAAAGGCTAACAAGATTTTCGAAGAGAACAAACAGCTTAAATCTGCTCTTATGAAATTTAAGAGTACTCTAGAGGAAGCAGCAGTGACAAATGTTAATCTTGGAAATATCATTAAGTTGGTTATGGAAAATTCTACAACCAAGGATGAGAAGAAGGAGATTATTGCTAGATTCGGAAACGAGGCTAAGTCAGTTGAGGCTTCTAACACATTATTTGAGAGCATTTCACGCGACTTAAAGAAAAAGTCAAAAATGAACATTGACGAAAGCGTTGAGTACGGCGTAAATGACAACAAGATTAATGAAACTCAAATCTATCGCTCAAACGACATTTTAAATTCACTCGATTTGATGCATAGAATTTGCAAGTAAAAAATTAAACTAAAAATAAATTATTTAAATAATTCATTTAACAATGAGAGAATTTTTAACAAGCGGACAAGTTGGTAATATTGAACTTAACGCTCAGAGAAAAATACGTGAGGACATTCAGAATCGTTGGGATTCTCTAGGCTTTACTGAAGGTCTTGAGGGTAACATCAAAGAGAATGTTGCTACATTGTATGAGAATGAGGCAAAGCACTTGATTTATGAGGCTACTGCTTCTGATAACAGTGGTTCTTTCGAAACCGTTGTTTTCCCAATTATTAGACGTGTATTCAGCAAGCTTCTTGCTAACGACATCGTATCAGTTCAGGCTATGAACCTTCCTGTTGGTAAGTTGTTCTTCATCCTTCCTGTTACATCAGAAAGAGAGTGGGAACTCCCAACAAGTGCAGCAACAGAGCCAGGCGACATCGTAGATGGTACTACTGGTCGTCATAAGGGTCTTATGGGTTATGACAGAGTAAATCGTAACCAGGGTGGACGTATCGACCCAAGATACTATCTCCCAGATGAGACAATCAATGAACTTGAGAGTAAGTTCGTTAAAATCAACCCAGCTATCGAGGCAGGTGAAGATGAATACGCAAACGGATATGAGCTTGCAGAGGCTGTAAAGGCTGACCCAACAATCCCTGCAACTAACTATCGTCAGGCAGGTCCTGAGGTAACTCAGTACTTCCAGAAATCACTTTATGATTTGTTCTACAACGACTTCTTGTATGACAATTCTAAGGGTAAGGTAACTATTAAGGTTGGCGAAGCAATTCCTGTAATGCTTACTCCTATGGGTGTACGTCCATTCGCAGGTTCAAATCTTAATCAGTACTTCAAGAGTGGATTTGATGGAACAGTTCGTAACATTATCCTTGAGGTTGATGGCTTCTCAGCATTCAACGCAGGTCGTTTGACTGGTCCTGATGGAAATGAAATGGACACAGAAGGCTTCTTGGCTTCTTTGAAGGTTATCACAATGAAAGAATTTACAGCTGCTCCAGTAGCAGAAGGTTCATCAGTTATGACATCTGCTTTCAGAAAGTATGAGGCTGTTCCATTCAGAGTAGTTACTCAGAAATATGGTAAGGGTATCGTTGAGTACGATGGTATTTGCGATGCTGATGGTAAGATTTACCTTGAGCTTGACCTTGCTAAACCAGTTGTTCAGCAGGCAGGAACTATTGACGGATATGTTGGTGTTGACGCAGCACAGTTAGACGCTGCTATTTCAAGTGGTGATACCGCTGCAACTAAGGAAGCTCTTGCTGCATTGTTCAAGATTGCTTGGGCACAGTACGATTCATTAGAGCTTGAGACTGAAATCGGTGAGGTTTCATTCAAGTTGGATTCTGTAACTGTAGCAGTTGAAGAGAGAAAACTTCGTGCAACATGGTCTCCAGAGTTGGCACAGGACGTTTCTGCATTCCACAACATTGATGCAGAGGCTGAGTTAACAGCTATCCTTTCAGAGCAGATTGCTGCTGAAATCGACCGTGAGATTCTTCGTGACCTTAGAAAGGGCGCACCTTGGCAAGCACGTTGGGATGTTAATGGTTGGAGAAGAATGGCTGCATTCTCAACTAACTACACACAGAAGGACTGGAACCAGGAGTTATTCACAAAGATTAACCAGATTTCAGCACAGATTCATAAGGCAACTCTTCGTGGTGGCGCAAACTTCATTGTAGTATCTTCTGAGATTTCTGCATTGTTTGACAACCTTGAGTTCTTCCACGTATCTGACGCTTCAGCTGAGAGCGACCAGTACAATATGGGTATCGAGAAGATTGGTACTTTGAGCGGTCGTTATCAGGTATATCGTGACCCATATTCACCTCACTGGTCAATTATTATAGGTCACAAGGGTAAGTCACTTCTTGACACTGGTTACATTTACGCACCATATGTACCAATGCAGTTGACTCCTACAATTATTAACCCATTCAACTTTGCACCTATCAAGGGTATCATGACAAGATACGCTAAGAAGATGGTCAATAATCGTTATTACGGGCACCTGAGAGTCGATGGACTTGTTCACTGGCCAGTATCTGAATTGAGATAATCAATTGGAAAACAATATGTTAAAAGTTCCTGAGCAAAAAGTTCAGGAACTTTTTTTATTTTACAAATATTTTTTGTATATTTGCACTATGAATACGAAAGAAGCGTTAGAAAAGATAAAAGAAGTACACGGAGATAAATATAAAGTAGAAGATGAGTGGGAGTATAAAAATGCTAAATCTGATATTACTTTATATTGTCCTGAACATGGCGAGTTTCATAAAGATTTTTATAGGCTCGTTAATATGAAACAAGGATGCCCTGTATGTTCTCATGGCGGCGTTGTTTATAAACCTGTGTCTTTTTGGAATAATAAAGAAAACTGTCTTAAAGAAGCTAAAAAATACCGTAATAAATGGGAGTTGCAGCGTAAATGTGAGGGCTGTTATAAAAGTGCAGTTAGAAATGGTTGGCTTGATGAAATAGTAGATTTGTACTATGACGATTCAATTCATTATATGAAATATAATGAACCAATTAACTGTGTATATATTTATGAATACAAAGATTTAAATTCATTTTACGTTGGTAGAACAAACAACATAAAACGTAGGCATAGACAACATTGTAATGGGTATGGGCATCGTGATGGAACAAGAACATATGATGTTGTATATACATTTGCAAAGGAAAATGGTGTTGAAATACCAAAGCCTGTAATATTGGAAGAAAAACTTACAGCAGAACAAAGCCAAGAAAGAGAAGATTATTGGAAAAAGTATTACATTAAAAAGGGGTTAAATTGTTTAAATAAGGCTATAACTGGTGTTGGAAAAGGTTCTCTTGGAGCAACGCTTAAATGGGATTATGAAACGTGTAAAAAAGAGGCATCGAAATATGTTTCAAGGCATGAAATGAAAACAAAAAGCCAAAGTGCCTACAATGCAGCAAGAAAAAATGGATGGATTAATGAATTTTTCAATGGATGGGCTAAGAAAATAGATACTTATTGGAACAATTTAGATAACGTTTTAAACGCAGCAAAAGAATGTACCGGCGCAAGGGATATGGTTAAAAAGTTTGGTGGCGCATATAATTCAGCAAAACGCAATGGTTGGAAAGAGTTATTAATATATAAAAAACAGAAACAGTTATAGCAGAATAAAGGTTGGCATAAAAATGTCAACCTTTTTTATTTATTTTCCATAAAGATGTTTGAATTGCATCTAATGCTTGGACAATTGGATTAAACATAAAATCATCATCAGAGTCGGCTATTTCGTCATGAGTTTTCTTAATTTCATCTTCAATTGTTTTTAAATTAAGTTTGCCGGTAAATTTATTTTTTGTATAAAGCCATACAAGCATATCGTTTATATCATCAAGTTTGCCTAAATTCCATAATGCAATATTTTTAAGTTGGCCATTGAGATATTCATCAAAAAAACCATTATTAAGCAGTTCTGCAATGGCCTTTTTACCGTCCTTCTCAGTGTTGTAAGAAGTCCTTTCCATATCAATGAGAAGGTAGTCATATAATTCTTCAAGGCTCATATCTTTAAATTTTGGGTATATTTGTTTTTCAACTTTTTCCACTTGTTCTTTTGAAAACCTTCTATTTCTTAGAGAATAATAATTACCTTCATCTTGTGGTAATGCTTTAAGTTTACCATTATCAATCATTTTCATTGTTTCGGCAAAGGCGATTTGATGAATGATTTTACTTTTATTTCCGTTGTACTTGTCATTATAGTAAGGATAAAATAAATCTCTTGCTTTATTAATTTTATTATTTGTAACAATAAAATCACCATCTTGATAGAAAACGTCATTTTCAGGTTTCAATGATTTATTAAAAAGAGAAATGAATTTTGATTCTAATATTCTAATTTTTTTCATTTTTTGTTTTTTTAATAAATATCTTGTTTATCAGTTTATCAAATGTTTTTTTCTCTTCATCTGTGCATAAATCATAGAACTTTTGATAGTTTATTTGTAAGTCGTAATTGAATTTTTTTACATCATGCAATTCGTGAAACATGGCTCCATAATATACATCAAATTGGTAATATCCTTTTTTGGTCACGCCTTTTATTATAGCCATATCTCCAGATGTTCTATTTATTATGTAATCTCCTTTTTTGAAAATAGGTTCTACCATACTATTATTTTTTTAAAAACTTATAATTCTAATATATTTCTAAATATTTATAAGTAATAAGTTTTATAAAATATTTTATAACATGTCAAAAAAATATATAAATACTCTGGACTATTATGGCTACAGAGAAAATAACAAAATGGATTCAGCAAAGTCTTCACCTTATAAAGTGAAAGTGTCTGACAAAGATGGTAATATAATTACCATTGAAAAAGACGATTCACTTTATGCTTGTGTTGGCCTTGAGTTGTCTTCAGGCGTCTTATCTTTAATTGACAAGGCACATGATGATTCAATCCTTGCAGAGATTGAATTTCCTAATGCCGGTGAAGTAAGCAATTGTAGGTATGATGAGGACTTGAACACAATTTTGTTTGATATTCTTACTTTAAATGGAGAAACACAAACAGTTGAGTTGGACGTTGCAAGTCTTGTTGAACTTTACGAAGCGGGACAAGGTATTGAGATTGGAGAGAAGAACGAAGAAACTGGAAGAAAGCCAATCAGTGTTAAACTTGTAGAAGGAGAGGAATTACTTACCCTTTCTGACGAAGGTCTTGGCTTGAACGAAAAAGTTGTTACTGACGAAGAGTTAGAAGCCGCAATAAGTGGAAAAGCTGATACTGAATATGTAGAAAGCCTTATTGAAAGCATTAGCGGGTTATCAAGTGGTATAACTGAAATTGAAGAAGAAATTGAAGAAATCTATGATGAGTTAGACAATATTAGAAGCGGAATGACTGATATTGATGACGAAATAGGAGAAATCAGTGGAAAGGTTGAAACACTTGAAGAAGATGCAGATGGTCTAAAAGAAGATGTTGAAAACATTAAGGAAGATGTTGAGGACATCAAAGATAATATCAATGAACTTTCTGATGACGTTGCAACATTAGAAGAAAATGTTGAAGCAATATCAGGAGCAGTTGATGTTTTGGAAGATTCTATTGAATCAATATCTGGCGATGTTGCTACATTGAAGACAGGCCTTGAAAATGAAATTGAGGAACGCAAGACAACTGCTGTTGCAAATGTTAAGTATGATTCATCAGCAAAGACAATCAATTTTTACAACATCAACGATGAATTGGTAGATTCAATTGATGCAACTGAGTTTATTAAGGATGGTATGGTTGACTCTGTTGAACTCACTGAAATTTCAGGTGATACATATCTTCACATCGTATTCAATACAGATGCAGGCAAAGAGGATATTTACCTCAATATAGGTGACATATTCAATGCTGATAACTATTACACTAAAGAAGAAGTTGATAGCATTATCACTCCAATGCAGCAGTTTGAAGCCGCATTAGCAGAAACAGATAGTCAGCAGTGGGCTGTTATCAATCAGAACAGACAGGATATGGAAACTGTTGATGGCCAACTTTGGGCAGCAATAGCAGCAGAAACATCAGCAAGAGAATCTGGTGATGCAGCATTGCAAGGCCAAATTGATGGAATAGGCTCTGATATTGATGGCTTAAGAAATGACTTGGCTGATGAAGTTCAGGCACGTATTGATGGTGATGCAGCAGTAGAAGCATCAATCGATGATAAAGTTAATGCTGAGAAGGAACGTGCAATGGCAGCAGAGAAAGCAATTGCTGATAGCGTTTCTGAGTTTGATGATAGAATACGTGATGTTGAAGAGGCACAACGTGATTTAGGAAGCACTGTGAGGACACTTTCAGGAAGAGTTGACGGCTTTGAAGCAGCACTTGCAGACGAAACTAATGCGCGTATTGACAAAGACAGAGATTTAGAAAATGCCATTGCTGATATTAGAGATACTTATGTAACAAAAGAGTATGTTGATGCAAAGGATTTAGAAACATTAGAAAACGCAATAAATGCTTCTGTATTATCATCAAAAACATATACAGACACTGAAATTGATAAAATTGAAGTTGAATTGAAGCAATACTGCGATTCAGGTCACACTGAATTGCAAAAGGCTATTAGTAATAATACAACTAGAATCAATGCCGTAACAGAGTGGGATGGCCAGGGTGTTTATGATGATTCCGATAAAAATGGCGTTCTTGACGTTTTACATAGAGAATTTCATGAATATGTAGAAACAGGCGGAGCAATTAAGTCAATAGAGGTTGTAGGAGATACTATCATTATTACTTATTATACGCCTGAAGGAGAAAAAACAATTGAAATTCCTGTCGGTGAACTTGTTGATTTGTCTGATTATTACAAAAAAGAAGAAACAGATGCATTACTTGATGAAAAACTAGACAAATCAGAATATGAAGATGTTAGCGCACAAGTATCTGCAAATACTGAAAATATTTCATTGCTTGATAATGAGATTGCTGAACTAATAGAAAAACTTGGCTATACAGATAATGATACCCTCGTTAGAAATGGAGAAAGAGAAGTAGCATTTGGCCAATATAATATAAGTGTAAATAGCGATAATCCTTCAGAAAAAACGTTATTCAGTATTGGTAACGGCTCTGATGACGAAAATAGAAGAAACGCATTAGAAATTAAACAAAATGGTGATGTCTATCTTTGGGTTGAAGGAGAATTCATGAATATTAACAAATTATTAGGACAAATAGCACATGAAATATATGATGCAGATTCACAATCGCATTTTTTTGATGGAAATTAAATAAATCATAAAAAGATATAAATTATGGCAACAATGAATGTTGGAGCAAACAGTATCACTGACACGGGTCTTTATTTCCAATGGGGGGACACCCAAGGTTATACAGCTGCACAAGTTGGCGAAGGTGAAGGACAGAAATACTTTGGTGATGAAGATTACATCTATTACAATGATGGTAGATACACCAAGTATACTTATACTGATGGCAAGATTACACTTGAGCCAACTGATGATGCTGTAACTGATGCTTGTGGTGGCAATTGGAGAATGCCAACTGTATCTGAATGGGAAACCCTTGGTGAGGCTGTTAACACTGCTTGGACTGCTGACCATCAAGGTAGTGGTGTTGCAGGACTTGTATGTACTGATAAGGAAGATAGTTCCAAGGTATTGTTATTTCCTGCTGCTGGCGCCTGTAACTACGGCCGTGTGGACTCTGTGGGTAATAGCGGCTACTATTGGTCAAGTTCGCTCAATGCCGATGACGGTGAGAGTAGCGCCTACTTCATGACCTTTTATAATGGGTTCGCTTGTTTGGATTGCGGCAACAACGAGCGTTCCTGGGGCCACCCAGTGCGTGGTGTCCTTGGTGAGTAACCAAGTCACTGACTTGGTTCAGCACTGCATGCAGTGCGGTAATTCATCTTACCAGCCAATACCAAATAACAAACAAAAACTTGATTGCCACAAGCGCAAGCCCAAGGCAATCAAGTTTTCTTATGCCACGTTATTACGTGTGTACCACTCATAGTACACCTTGTTATGAAATATGTACGATACTCAATATCTACTACTGTAGAAAGGCTGAGAACGTCATTATAGTCAAAGTGCTTGGCATATTTATTCAAAAGGAACTGCTTGTGTCAACAGGTATATCGTTTCCAAAAAATATTTTTCCTCTCATTTTTTTTGTTTTAATATAGATATTTATAGTATAGAAAAAATAATACAATAAAATATTTTGAGAATTATGATTAAAAATCTTTATTCACTAGGACTTTTACGTAACGGTAAGGTCTATCAAAACAAGCAAAACGCAATCCAAGGTTTGACACAAATTGCAACAAATGACGGTGTTGCAAAACTTGCTCGTTATCTTGATGAGAATAATGTCATCAGAACTGTGGTTGGATTTTATGCCAATGCTGCTGAAATGGAAAATAATGGAGGCGGTACATCATCTTATACAATTCTTGATGTAGATGGTAGTGCAGCAAAGGTTGAAGAAATCAAAGAAGAAATCGCTGCCATTAACTTAGTTATTGGAGGCGGTATAGCTGGTACTACTCTTACCGAAGCTATTAATGATGTTAATGCAAGGCTTGGCGATGGATTTACAGAAGAAAATACAGTAGCTAACGCATTGGGCAAACTTAAGAGTGAGCTTGAAGAGAAACTCACTATTTCTCTTACAACATCTTCAGACCCAGGTGACTATGCAAAGGTGTATGAACTTAAACAAGGTGGAAACCTAATTGGTACAATTGACATTCCAAAGGATATTGTAATCAAGGAAGGTAAACTAGTATATGGTAAGTGGGAAGGTAATGAATTCAACGAGAACACAGAAGAAATTCATTATGGTGACGAGCCAGCAATTAAGTTAGTCCTTAACAATGACAGCATAATATACATTAACGCTAAAGACCTTGTGGATGTATATACAGCAGGAAATGGTATTAACATTGAAAACAATGTAATATCAATCAAGTATAATGCGCACAGTGAGGAATTTCTTGTTGTAGATGAAGATGGTATCAGAGTTGAAGGCATACAAGCAGCAATTGACGCAAAGGTTGAAGAGGTTGCAGACCGTGAGAGACTTGAGGCAAGTGATGGTATTTCTATTGCTTCAAACAAGGTCAAGGCAGTTGCAGCAGGATATTCTGCCCCAGCAATCAAGAACCCAATCACAGTTGATAAGGACGGTATCAAGTTCGCAAATGTATTGGATTGCGGATTCTTCGATGACGTTACTGCTGTAGCAAGTACAGCAGCAGAGATTAATGCAATTGAGAATCCTAGTGAGACCGATGTATTCATTAACGGTGACGGTGCATTGAATGCACTTACAAGTAAGAAGACATTCAAGAACATTGAGGTTAATGATGTTAATGCAAATGAGCAGATATATCTATATGCAAGTGACAACATTGTTGTTGACGGTATGGAGATAACAGGTGATAAGGGTAGCACTAACGGATATGTACTATACAGTGCAAAGGACATTGAGATAAGCAACTTGTCAATTAAGAATGGTTCTACAGCATACAACGTATTTGAAGGCGACCAGACAACTCAGAACCTTGAGAAACTTGATGCAAGCAACATAGTGGTTGATAACCCATCACTTACACACAACGTATTCAATGTCTATAAGCCAAAGGATGATGCGGTTATTAACATCAAGGATTCCAAGTTCAACTTGACAGTAGATAACTCAAATGTATTGAGAATTTCTAATACGGCTAACGCTACAGGAGTTACCATTAACTTTGAGAACATTGAGTGGAACTATGAGAACGGATTGTCATTCAATGATTGGCGTTGGGCAGGACTTATCATATACCAACCATACAGTACTGACAGTGGTTTGAGTGGCGATTTGACGGCAATGAAGACTTGGAGATTCAACTTCAAAAACTGCAAGTATAATGGAGTGAAGGTTAATGCAAATAACTTCGGTGAGCATAGTCAAGTGTTCTACCTATATTGCGTTGGAACAAGCGGTAGTATAAAGGACGCTGTTGCTGAAGGACTTACATTAAGTTTTGAATAAAATATTATATTTAAAATAGGTTTAAATATTCTTACTAAAAAGAACCCAACCAAGAACTATGCTCTGGTTGGGTTTAATTTTTATTTATTATCATTATATTATTGTTTTAAATTTTTTTAATATATTTATTATAAACAATAATTTTCATTATGGATTGGGAACAAGTTAGGGTTGATGCAGCGATAAATGTAATGAATGCCATATTGTCAAGTTCAATTATGGTATTCATCTTACAGTTTGTATTCAAGAAGCAAATATCTGATATTGCGGTTAGTTATGCCGACAAGTTGGTTGAGGAATTAAAGAAAAAATAAAGTAAAGAGAATAGTTTAGCAACTATTCTCTTTTTTGTCATGTTATTGTGTATGAATATTAAGTTTTGACAGTTCTTTTAGATAATTTTTATATTTTTTACCGTAAGGAGAATCGTTGATTTCATCACTGCCATTATCATTTTTTCCATCAATAATAATTTCATCACATTCAAAAATACTAATTGACTTTAAATCATCGTTAGAATACACAACGCCAACGAGTGTTTTAATTTCATCATCTGTATCATCAGTATATCTGGCCAATATCAAAGACCCATCTTGAGAATGTGCTTTTGCCGCATTTTTTAACCCTTCTTTGGCTTCTTTTTTGGATTTGTATATTTCTTTATTTCTTAAAAAAGCCAATTGTGTAATTCTATTAAGTGCCATAATCGTATTTTTTTGTAAAATTAATTGTTTATATTGCAAATATACAAAAAAAAAATAAAAAAAGCAAAAAAAAAGCCCTCTTTTTTTTCAGAAAAAAGAAAGCTTTTAAAATAATGATAGGTTTAATAAAATATTTTAATTATGTACAGATTTACTTTTTAACAATTGACTTATAGAACTCTGCTCTTTGTTTACAAACAGCATCAATAGAGTACTTATCTTTTACATAATTGTAAAGGTTGTCTTGCAACTTCTTAAGCATTTCTGGGTTAGCAGCAAGTTTATTGATATATTTAACCCAATCTTTATGATTCTTTCTTGGGTCAACTAACAAGCAGTTACCATTTTCGTTAATCTTTCCTCCGAACTCAATCATTGGGATAGAATCAATCTGATATGCTCCAAAATCTTGTGCAATTAACGCTGTGTGTGTAAATCCTGCCTCGATAGTCTTTAATTGAGATTTCATTTTATTAAATTCATTCTCTTTAAGTGGTGCAAGAAGCACGTCAACGTTTTCGTAGTGAGTTGCATACTTTGAAATATGCCTAGTCCACATTCTTCTGTATTTTTCTTCTGTGAATGGGTCATCAACGTCTTTTATAAATTTGTGTAAGAAATCTATATGCTCTTTTGAAAGAGTTTTATAGTTTCCTGTTAATATTTGTTCATAAGTATGCCATACACTTTCTTCAGGCTTAATTGGTCTTCTTGTTTTTTCTCCAGTATCTTTATTGTAAGTAGTAATAGTACCGTTTGTGTCGAAGCCGCAAAGAACGATTTGAACATTGTCAGCAACCCTACTTACCAAATCTCCCAACAATTCAATATCGTGCAAGTGAGAAGAGCCGCAAATAATACCAACTCTCAGCTTATCTGATTTTGTTTTTTGTCCACTATACTGTTCCTCATCAGGATTAATTGCATTTGGGAACACAAATACATTCTTATTGTACTTTTTGATTTCGTCAGCAAAAATTGGTGTTGTTGTGGTTACATAATTTGCCATCTTAATATGATTAATAATCGGTTCGTGCCACTTTTCCTTCTGAGCAGTTAGCGACATCGGGTGGTCGTTTCCTAACTTATAGTGGTCATCAACATCAATGATAACAGGAATGCCCAAGAAAT
>Ga0310691_10005181_pt1 | contig 14355 bp, 13 predicted proteins | sample 176DNAGHGlowgp2_FD_203887 | JGI IMG/M metagenome (GOLD analysis project Ga0310691, IMG submission 203887) | Sheep rumen microbial communities from Palmerston North, Manawatu-Wanganui, New Zealand - 1766 DNA GHGlow gp2 (v2) (version 2) | ecosystem: Host-associated > Mammals > Digestive system >... | reverse complement strand
ACAGACAACCTGTGTCTGTTCCTTGCGGCCCAGTGTGATGCGCAGGCACTCCTCCAGACCCTTATCGCCCATAAACTTAATCTTGTAATCCTGCACCTTGAGGGCTTCCATCAGCGCCTCCTTGATAGCGATAGGATACTTGATAAGGATGAAGTTGGCTACAGACTTGTACACCTTGAAGCCAGGCAGGTTGCCCAACTCCTTCTTATACAACTGGCGGCCCCATTCCATGTCATCGGCTACGTGGCGGTAGTGCTCGTCGCTTTCCAGGGCTGCCAGTGCCACAGCTTCAGAGAAACGGTTGTAGCCCAGATACTTGTTGATGTAGCTCAGGAACTGGTCGTGGCCCTTGCCAATGAAGCCGAAACCACAGCGCAGGCCGGGCAGACCATAGAACTTAGACAAGGTACGCGAGATAATCAGGTTGTTGTACTTGTTTACCAGCGGAGCGATATAGTCGGTGTCCGTAGAGATGAAGCTGGCGTATGCCTCGTCAACCAGAACCATCGTGTCGCTGGGGATGTTCTCCATGATGCGACCAATCTCCTCGGGAGTCAGACTGTTGCCCGTGGGGTTGTTGGGCGATGCCAGCAGCAGCATACGGGGATGGATGCGGTTGGTATACTCAATGACCTCGTCAACATGGTAGGCAAAGGTATCCTCCTGCTCATAGAGAGGATACATCTCAAACTCACCGTCGCACTCGCTGGCTACACGGTTGTAGTACCACCACGAGAACTCAGGGATGAGAATCTTTTTGTTGTCGCCCTTGCTTAGGAAATAGTGTATGGCATTCTTCAGAATGTCTTCGCCGCCATAAGCCAGCAGTACCTGTTCCTCGGGAACACCGTAAATCTCGCTGACGCGAACAGAGATAACACTCTTCTTGCCCTGGTCATAGATGCGGGTGTAGAAGCATAACTCCTTAGGGTCAAAGCTCTTTACGGCATCAATAACCTTCTGGCTTGGTTCGAAATTAAATTCGTTTCTATCAAGATAATTCATGATGTTTTATTTTGTTTCAGCCTGCAAAGGTACGAATAAGTGAGCAAAAAACCAAGAGAAAAATTGTTTTTCTTGTTTTTCGGATGAAAGTATCTTTCTCCTTGTGGATATGGAGTGTGAAAATGGTTAAATCTTATTAAATAGACAGTGCAAGTGGGCGCTTAGATATAAATAATGTGTACATTTGCATCATAAACAGCAAAACTGTAGGATTATGAATAGAAACGAGAAATTTGTGATTACTATCAACCGTGAAGTTGGTAGTGGCGGACGTACTGTAGGACGTAAGTTGGCCGAACTACTAGGAGTGAAATACTGCGATAAGGCTATCGTACAGGGACTTACCCAAAAGTTTGGGTTGTCTATTGAACGTATTGAGGAGATTAAGGCACAGAAGAAATCGTGGTGGAATGATATCAGCAACTACTACAATACCTTGGTGAATAGTGCTGATCAGCCCATGGAGGCTGAGGTGAAGCTCGACAATAAGATCATGTTTGATACCGAGAAACGTATCTTGCAGGAGTTGGCTTCCCAGACGTCCTGCGTGGTGGCAGGTCGTACTGGTTTTATGGTATTCCGCAATTGGCCCAACCACCTCAATATCTTTATCCAGGCATCTATGGAGCACCGTATCAAGCGTATCATGGAGCGCCAGAACGTAACAGAGGAGGTAGCTCGTGCAATTATTGCCAAGTTGGATGCCGACCGTGAGACCTATATCAAGAAGTATGAGGACACTTCACGCTACGACACACGAAACTACCAGTTGGTCATCAATATGGACGACCTGAGTGAGGATGATGCCGTAGCCGTTATCATGGAGTATGTCAATCGCATGAGTAAGTAAATAGCAAGAACGTGTTAATAACGAAAAAAGCGACAGTCGGAATATTCCGGTTGTCGCTTTTTTGTCGGGATGAGGCGACTCGAACGCCCGACCCCTACGTCCCGAACGTAGTGCGCTACCAACTGCGCTACATCCCGAATCTCTGACCTGTTGTACAGAGTGATGCTTGCGTTTTTACGTAAGCGGTTGCAAAGGTACTGCAATTTTTTTGAATTCGTGCAGTTTTGTGCAAAAATATTTGTTTTGGTGCCAAATTAATATGTTTTGAAGCATCGGAACGCCTCCTTTACAGCAGACGTTCCAGTTCGTCCAGCTCTTCTGCTGTCGTTGCCCAACTAGTGACAAAACGACAGACGGTATGGCGCAGATCGGCCTTGCCCCAGTGTGTGAACTCGATATCCTTAGACAGTCGCTCCACGGTTTCGTTGGGCAGGATGACAAACTGCTGGTTGGTGGGCGAGTCGATGAAGAACTCGCAGCCCTTCTGCTGGAAAATCTTCTTCATGCGCATGGCCATGTCGATGGCGTGGCGCGACAGTTCGAAATACAGATTGTCCGTAAACAGCGCATCAAACTGCAGACCTATCAGTGCTCCCTTGGCAATAACGGCACCATGCTGCTTCTGGATGGAGAAGAAGTGCTTGTGGGCCTGACGGTTGGTGAAGACGACAGCCTCGCCACAGAGGGCACCAATTTTGGTACCGCCAATGTAGAAGACGTCACAATGACGGGCCAAAAAGGGCAGCGTGATGTCGCACCCCTCGGCCATCAGTCCGTAGCCCAGTCGGGCGCCATCAATATAAAGAGGTATGTTGTAGTGCTGGCATACCTTATAGATATTGTCCAACTCCTGGGCCGTATACAGCGTACCCAACTCCGTGGGGAAGGTGATATATACCAGTCCGGGGAATACTGCATGGGCATTGTTGCCGTCGTGCATGAAGTCGTCCAGATACTTGTCGAGCGTCTTAGCATTCATCTTGCCATGTTCACCAGGCAGCGTGATGATTTTGTGCTCGGTGAACTCTACAGCACCGGCCTCATGGACGTTGATATGACCTGTATCTACGCAGATGACACCCTCATACTGGTAGAGCATGGAGTCGATGGTGGTAGCATTGGTCTGTGTGCCGCCCGTCAAGAAGAATATCTGTGCATCAGGCATGCCGATAGCCTCACGGATGCACCCCTTGGCACGCTCAGAGAATGCGTCGAAGCCATAGGGTGTGGGCTTCTCATTATTATATTTTATGAGGTTTTCCAACACCTTGGGATGTGCCCCATTGTTATAGTCGCACTCAAAAGAAATCATCGTTTATTGGACTATTTGACAATTTACTATTTGACTATTTGTTCAATGCTTCGAGCATGCGCTTGATGACGACAGAGCAGCTAATCTCACGGTTGGCAGCTTCGGGGATAACCAAAGAGTTGGGCGACTCAATGACGTCGTCGGTCACAATGAGGTTGCGGCGTACAGGCAGACAGTGCATGAACTTGCCGTTGTTGGTCCACGACATGTGCTCTGTATCTACCGTCCACGAACGGTCCTCGCAGGTTATCTTTCCGTAGTCGGCAGAATTGGTGACGCCAGGGTTCGACCAGTTCTTGGCGTAGATGAAGTCGGCACCTTCGAAAGCTTTCTTCTGGTCGTACTCCACACGGGCATTACCTACAAACTTCGGGTCCAGCTCGTAGCCCTTGGGGTGTGTGATGACGAGGTCCACATTCTCGGCAGCATTCATCCATTGGGCGAATGAGTTAGGTACGGCCTGTGGCAGAGCGCGGCAATGAGGTGCCCAAGTCAGTACTACCTTTGGCTTTTTTACCGTCTTATGCTCCTCAATGGTAATCAGGTCGGCAAAGGCCTGCAAGGGGTGGACGGTGGCGGTCTCCATGGCGAAGACCGGCTTGCCGCTGTACTTGATGAACTGGTTCAACACCGTTTCTGCATAGTCGTACTCGCGGTCGGTCAGACCGGCGAAGCTACGAACGCCAATCATGTCGCAGTAGCAACCCATCACGGGAATGGCCTCCAGCAGGTGCTCGCTCTTGTCGCCATCCATGATGACGCCACGCTCAGTCTCCAGTTTCCAGGCACCGGCATTAACATCCAGTACAATGACGTTCATACCCAGGTTCATGGCTGCCTTCTGCGTAGACAGGCGGGTGCGCAGACTATTATTAAAGAATATCATCATCAGGGTCTTGTTCTTACCCAGATGCTGATACTTGAAACGGTCATTCTTAATCTCAAATGCCTCGGCCATGGCCTTATCCAATGGTCCCAGGTCTTCTACATTTATAAATGTATGCATAATATAACTTTTAACTCTTAACTCTTCACTCTTAACTCCTCACCTGTCCTTCGCCTTCTATAATCCACTTGTAGGTGGTGATTTCTTCTAGGGCCATCGGGCCGCGGGGACCCAGCTTCTGCGTGCTGATGCCAATCTCCGCTCCCAGTCCGAACTGGGCACCGTCGGTAAACGAGGTGGGGGCGTTCCAATATACGCAGGCTGCATCGACATGCTGCTGGAACTGGCGGGCGGTCTGCTCGTTCTGCGTGATGATGGCCTCGCTATGTCCGCTGCCGTGCTGGTCGATGTGGGCCAGTGCCTCGTCGAGCGATGAGACGGTGACGACATTCATCTTGTAGTCCATGAACTCCGTGTCAAACGACTCTTCTGTAATGGGCTGCAGCAAGATGTCGGGATAGTGGCCTGTCAGCAACTGATAGGCAGGAGCATCTGCATAGAGCATTACCTTATGGTCGTGTAGGGGCTTGACCAGTTCTGCCAAGTCGCCCAGTCGCTGTTCGTGGACGAGCAGTGTGTCGAGTGCATTGCAGACGCTGACACGACGGGTCTTGGCATTGCAGATGATGGCCTTGCCCATTTCCAGATCGCCGTCTTTGTCGAAGTACGTGTGTACTACCCCGGCTCCCGTCTCTATGACGGGGATGCGTGCCGTGTCGCGGACAAAGTCGATAAGCCGACGACCACCACGGGGTATGCACAGGTCTATGTAACCTACGGCATTCAGCATTTCGCCAGTGGCCTCATGGGTGGCGGGCAGCAAGGTGACCACGTCAGGATTGACACCGAAGCGCTGCAGCACCTCATGGATCAGTTCTACCGATGCCTGGTTAGAGAGGTCGGCATCGCTTCCGCCCTTCAGCACACAGGCATTGCCACTCTTGAAGCAGAGCGAGAAGACGTCGTAGGTTACGTTAGGACGAGCCTCGTAAATCATACCGATGACTCCGAAGGGCACGCTGACACGATGCAGGCGCAGTCCGTTGGGCAGTGTCTTCTCCTTGGTGATGAAACCTAATGGCGATGGCAGACTGGCCACATTTCGCATGTCGCCGGCGATGTCAGCCAGTCGCTTGTGGGTCAGTTGTAGACGGTCGTAGAGCGGATTCTTTGGGTCCATCTTGGCCAAGTCTCCTGCGTTGGCGGCCAGGATGCGGTCCTGCTGGTCGATGATGGCGTCAGCCACAGCCTGCAAAATCTCGTTACGCTGCTGGTCAGTCAATAGGGCAAGACTCTTACTCGCAGACTTCACTCTCTTGAATGTATCAATTAGTTCCATTGGCGGGTCTAAATTCTGTATGGGGTACGTTCTGTTTGTTCTGCACTAGGTCGATGAGGATGTTGTCGCGCTTGCCGTTGGCAATGATGACGCGGATGCCAACCTGCTGGACGCGGACGGCGGTGGCGTATTTTGACTGCATGCCACCGCGACCGGCAGAACTTTTCTCAGTCTGGATATAGTCGGAAAGGTCGGTGCCTGGCAGCACCTCCTTGATGAGTTGCGACTGCGGGTCGCTGGGGTTGCCGGTGAAGATGCCGTCGATGTTCGACAAAAGGACGAGCGTGTCGGCCTGCATCATCTGGGCGATGAGCCCCGAGAGTTCGTCGTTGTCGGTGAACATCAGCTCAGTGACGCTGACGGTGTCGTTCTCGTTGACGATGGGCAGCACGCCGTTCTCCAGCATCACCCGCATGCAGGCCTGTTGGTTGCGGTACTGCTCGCCGGGTTCGAAGTTCTCCTTCATGGTGAGCACCTGACCGACGTGGATGTGGTACTCGCGGAACAGGTCGTAATACAGTCCGATGAGCTTGGCCTGGCCCATGGCCGAGAACAGCTGGCGCTGCTCTACGGAGTCCAGCTCGTGGCTGATGTCCAGTTCGCGGCGTCCGCAGGCTACGGCACCCGACGACACGAGGATGACCTGGATGTCCCGCTGGCGCAGCCAGGCTATCTGGTCGACCAGTGCAGACATGCGCGTCACGTCGAGTCGTCCGTCATGACGTGTCAGCGCATTGGAGCCAACCTTAACAACAATCCGTTTCTTCATATTGCAAATATAGCGATAGCAAATTCTTCACTCTTTACTTCTCTGCGTCTTTCTGGCGAATTTCCACGCGGCGAATCTTGCCTGAGATGGTCTTGGGCAGTTCATCGACAAACTCCACGATGCGGGGGTATTTGTAGGGAGCGGTTTCCTTCTTGACGTGCTGCTGCAGTTCCTTCACGAGGTCGTCGCCGGCCTTGTCCTTCCACTCCTTGCCGAGTACGACGGTGGCCTTGACCACCATGCCGCGGATGTCGTCGGGCACACCGGTGATGGCACATTCTACGACTGCGGGGTGAGTCATCAGGGCACTCTCTACCTCAAACGGACCGATGCGGTAGCCCGAGGACTTGATGACGTCGTCGATGCGGCCCTCGAACCAGTAGTAGCCGTCCTCGTCGCGCCACGCCATGTCGCCGGTGTGGTAGATGCCGTCGTGCCAGGCCTCACGGGTCTTCTCTTCGTCACGGTAGTAGCCTTTGAAGAGACCGACGGGTTTCTTGTCGCCTACGCGTACCACAATCTCACCCTTCTCACCGTCCTCGCAACTGGTACCGTCTGCACGCAGCAGGTCGATGTCGTACTGGGCGTTGGGGATACCCATCGAGCCGGGTTTCGGCGTCATCCAGGGGAAGGTGCCCAAGGTCATTGTTGTCTCGGTCTGTCCGAAGCCTTCCATCATCTTGATGCCCGTCTTCTCATAGAACTTGTCGAACACGGCGGGGTTCAGCGCCTCGCCGGCCGTGCAGCAATATTGCAGTGAGGATAGATCGTACTTCGACAGGTCCTCACGAATCATGAAGCGGTAGATGGTAGGAGGTGCACAGAACGAGGTCACTTTGTATTTCTCCATCTGGCGCAACAGCGTGTCGGCATTAAACTTCTCGTGGTCGAAGACGAAGACCGTTGCACCAGCAAACCACTGTCCGTAGAACTTGCCCCAGACGGCCTTGCCCCAACCGGTATCGGCCACCGTCAGGTGCAGCGACCCTTCGTGCAGGTTGTGCCAGAAGACACCCGTGGTCAGGTGGCCCATAGCATAGAGGTAGTCGTGCGCCACCATCTTGGGCTCACCGCTGGTACCGCTGGTGAAGTACATAATCATGGTATCTTCGTTGTTGTTGACGAAGGCGGGGCGCTCGAACTGGGGCGCCTTTACCACTTCCGACTGATAGTCGCGGAAACCTTCGGGGATGGGTTTGCCGTGGTCGGTGATGGTGATATACTGTTTTACCGTTGGGCTCTCGGGCATAGCCAGACGAATCTGTTCGCAGACATAGGCATCGTCCACGCAGATGATGGCCTTGATAGATGCACGGGTGTTGCGGTAAACGATGTCGTGCTTGGTAAGCATGTGGGTGGCGGGAATGACGATGGCGCCAATCTTACAGAGGGCCAGCATCACAATCCACCACTCGTAGCGGCGCTTCAGAATCAGCATCACGGGGTCGCCCTTGCCGATGCCCAGCGACTGCAGATAGGCGGCAGCCTGGTCGCTCTGCTCTTTCAACTGTGCATAGGTAGCACGTCTCTCTTCACCCTGGTCGTTGGTCCAAAGCAGTGCTAACTTCTCGGGAGCTTCCTCAGCCCACGCATCCATGACGTCGTAGGCGAAGTTGAAGTGTTCGGGGATGATGAACTCTAAGTTCTTATTATAGTCTTCGACGGAGGTGAACTTCGTCTGTTTCAAAAATCTCTCTATCATATTCTTGCTATTTGCTATTTGCTTTTGGTCATTGGCTAACAGCTAACTGCTAATTGCTAACAGCCAACAGCCTCTTCTTACTCTACTGTAAATGCTAAGAACTTGACGGCCTTGTCGCCGACAGCTAGCATGCCGTGGGGCTTGGTGGAATCGAAATAGATGCTGTCGCCCTCTTCCAGAATGATGGTTTTGCCGGCAATGTAGAGCTCCATCTTGCCTTCGAGTACCATGTTGAACTCCTGGCCCGGATGGCTGTTCTTGTAGACGGTATGTGCTTCGGGCTTGGGCTCGACGGTAACGATGAAGACGTCGGCCTTGTGACCCACAAAGCCACCCACTAGCGACTGGTACTTGTAGGCTTTGGTACGCTCAATAGACATGCCCTGTCCCTTACGTGTCACATAGTATGACTTCATATGGGGTGCCTCGGCAAAGATTAGTTCTTCTGTCGAAACACCATATTTGTGCGCTATCTTCATCAGGTTTGAGATGGTAATGTCCATCTCGCCCTGCTCTATCTTCTCATACTTGTCAGCACTGATGCCGATGGTCTCGGCCATTTCGCTGACGGGGATGTCGAGTACGTCGCGCAGTCCACGCAGGCGCTCGCCAATTTGTTTCAGTTGTTCGTCCATATTGTTATTATTTCAATGCGGTAGCAATTTTTTCACTCTTCACTCACTTCGCTCCTGCTTTTAAGCCTTTAATGACACTTGAGGTAAAGCCGTTATGCTCCATTTCGTTGAGACCCTTGATGGTGACACCACCAGGCGTTGTCACCAGGTCGATGGCTGCCTCGGGGTGCAGACCAGTAGCCTGCAATAGTTCGACAGCACCACGCATGGTCTGCATGACAATCTGCTTGGCATCGTCGGCCTTAAAACCTAACTCGACACCACCCTCAGAGGCTGCACGCACATAGCGCATGGCATAGGCTATGCCGCACGATGCTAGCGTGGTACCTGCTGCCAGGTGTTGCTCGTCGGTGATGATGGTCTTGCCCATTGAGTCGAACAGTGCCACCACCTGTTCCGTATGCTGCGTCTCAGTCACAACGCTCGGTACAATGAACGTCATAGACTGTAGTTGCGCTATGGCGATGTTAGGGATGACGAGGAACAGGGGGATCATCTTGCCGTCCTTGGCTATCCACTCCTTGATGCTCTCCGACTTGACGCCGGCAGCAACGACGACGAGTGTCTGCTTGTCGTAGTCGAGCACGTCCTTGATACTCTTCAGAACTTGTTCTACTAGCCAGGGCTTGACAACGACGCAGACAATGTCGGCACCCTGTGCAGCCAATTGGTTGCTGGGGGTTGCGGTGATGCCCATATTGGCAAACTTGTCACGTGTCTGTCTGGCGGGGTCGCTCACACAAATGTCTTCATTCTGTATGTAGTCGCCCTTGATGAGTCCTTCGGCGATGGCACCACCCATGGCACCAGCACCAATGATTGAAATCTTCATAAAGTATTCAGTATCTTGTTTAGTTTTTCGATGAATAAGTCGGCATCAGCCTTGGTCAGACAGAGTGGCGGCAGCAGACGAAGAATGTTCTGACCAGCACAGCCGGTGAAGCAGTGCTCCTGATAGATGAGGGGCTGGCGCACATCCTTGTGGGGAATGTCGAGTTCGATGCCAATCATCAGACCACGTCCGCGCACTTCTTTAATATGTGGACTGTCGATGGCTTTCAACTGTTCCATCAGATAGTCGCCCACCTCGCGAGCATTGTCTACCAAGTGCTCCTGCTCAAAAACGTCCAGTACGGCCAGTGCAGCAGCACAGGCCAGGTGGTTACCGCCAAAGGTAGTACCTAACTGTCCGTAGACGGGCTGGAAGTCGGGAGAGATGAGTACACCGCCCATGGGGAAGCCGTTGGCAATACCCTTGGCGACGGTGATGATGTCGGGTTTGATGCCCAACCACTGGTGGGCAAAGAACTTACCGCTGCGGCCATATCCGCACTGTATCTCGTCGCATATCAGCGTAGCGCCATAGCGCTTGCAGGCGTATGCCAAGTCTTGGGCAAACTTCGGCGTAGCCATCTGGATGCCGCCGACACCCTGTATGCACTCTAAGATGACAGCAGCGACACCACCGCGCGACAGCTCGCGCACCCACGGCTCTATGTCGTTCAACGGCAGGAAACGAACATGATGGTTGTCGTTCAGCGGAGCTACAATTTTCGGGTTGTTGGTTACCTCTACGGCCAAACTCGTTCTTCCGTGGAACGACTTCTCGCACGACAGGATGCGCGTGGCTGTCGGGTTCTTGAACGAGGCCAGTTTCAATGCGTTCTCGTTGGCCTCGGCACCGCTGTTGATGAGAAACAACTGGTAGCCCTCATAGCCGCTGATCTTACCCAGTCGCTCGGCCACCTGCTGCTGCAGTGTGTTGATGACGGAGTTGGAGTAGAATCCAATTTTCTGCAACTGTTCTGTCACTTTCTCTATATAATGGGGATGGGAGTGGCCGATGGATATCACGGCATGACCGCCATAGAGGTCCAGGTACTCCTGACCTTTGTCGTCCCATACCTTACAGCCTTTGCCCTTCACGATATTTACGTCGAAGAGTGGGTATACGTCGAATAGTTTCATGTCGTTTGTGTTATTTTGTCTGCAAAAGTAAGCAATAATTCGTAAACTTAATGCTGTTTTGAGTATTTTTTGTGTCTCAAGATTTAGAATGCCGAGGCTTTTAACTTGAGACCTGTCGTCTCATCAAGACCAAACATAAGGTTCATGTTCTGTATGGCCTGGCCAACGGCACCTTTCAGAAGGTTGTCAATGCACGAGGTAACGAGAATTTTACCCTCAAAACCGTCGACATGCACCAAGGCCTTGTTGGTGTTCACCACTTGCTTGAGGTCGATGGCCTTGTCACTATAGTGGGTGAAGGCGGCATTGCGGTAGTATTCCTTGTAGGCGGCAATGACGTCGCTGGCGGGGGCGTCGATCTTGATGACAGCGGTGCAGAAGATGCCACGGGCAAAGTTGCCACGGTAGGGAATGAAGTCTATCGAAGCATCCAGATAACCCTGTTCCTGTGTCAGCGACTGACGTATCTCAGCGATGTGCTGGTGCTGGAAGGGTTTATAGATGCTCAGGTTGTCCACACGCCATGAGAAATGAGTGGTGGCGCCAGGCTTCTGACCAGCGCCTGTTGAACCGGTAATGGCGTTGACGGCTACATCCTCTTTCAGCAGATGCAACATGGCAGCGGGGAGCAGTGCCAGTTGGATAGCTGTGGCAAAGCAGCCGGGGTTAGCAAGATGCTGGGCCTGCTGGATTTGTTCTTTGTTGATTTCCGGCAAACCATAGACATAGTCGTGGTCCCCCTTGATACGGAAGTCCTGTGCCAGGTCGATAATCTTGACATTCTCAGGGATGGTATGCTCTTTAAGGAATGCCTCGCTCTTGCCATGTCCGAAGCAGAAGAATACCAAGTCCACATGGTCAAAAGGCATCTCGTCGGTGAAGCGCAACTCCGTATCTCCGAGCAGTCCTTCGTGGACGTCTGACACCAGATTGCCTGCGTTGCTCTCGCTATTGGCAAACACAATCTCTGCCTCGGGATGGTTCAACAGCAGGCGAATCAATTCTCCGCCCGTATAGCCTGCAGCACCTAATATACCTACTTTAATCATTCGTGTAATTCGTGTAATTCGTGGTCAAAAAATCAGCGTTTCTCGTCCTTATGTATTCCGTAGTAAACACGGAGTGGGGTAGAGCTGACCTTGATGAAGCCTTTGGCCTCGTCAGCAGTCCAGCCGGTCTGGGTTTCGCCATATTCGCCCAACTTGCTCTTAGTCAAGTCGTTGGCAGAATCAATACCTACGGTCTCGAAGCCATAAGGACGGAGTTTCAGGATAGCGGTACCGGTGACGTTGCGCTGGCTGCTGGTCAGCATGGCCTCCATATCGGGCATGACGGGCTCCAGATATTGACTCTCGTGTAAGAACATACCGTACCAGTTGGCTACCTGGTCTTTCCAGTACTGCTGCCACTTGGAGAGTGTCGACTTCTCCAGCAGACGGTGGGCCTCGATGATGAGCTTGGGTGCAGCGGCCTCAAAACCTACACGACCCTTGATGCCGATGATTGTGTCACCCACGTTTGCATCGCGGCCGATGGCGTAACTGGCACCAATCTCCTCAATCTTCTGGATGGCTTTGATCTTGTCATCAAACTGCTCGCCATTGACGGCAACTATCTCGCCCTTTTCAAAGGTAATCTTCAGCAGTGCTTCGTTCTCCTTGGCGGTGACATGTTTCAGATAGGCTTCTTCGGGCAGTCCCTGAGTGGGGTCAAGCAGTTCACCACCACAGATAGAAGTTCCCCAGATACCTACGTTGTAGGAGTATTTTAGCTTGGTGAAGTCGGCAAAGTAGCCGTTGGCATTCAGATAGTCTACTTCTTCCTTACGTGTCAGGTTGCGGTCGCGTGTCAGGGTGATAATCTCTACCCCAGGGGCCATAACCAGGAAGGTCATGTCGAAACGAATCTGGTCGTTGCCGGCACCCGTCGAACCGTGGGCGATGGCGTCAGCACCAATCTCCTTGGCATAGCGGGCAATGGCAATAGCCTGGAAGATGCGCTCGCTGGATACGGAAATGGGGTAGCAGTTGTTGCGCAGTACGTTACCGAAAATCATGTATTTCAGCGACTTCTCGTAATACTCCTGTGTTACGTCGAGGGTGACATATTTTACGGCGCCCAGCTTATAGGCGTTTTCTTCATTTCTCTTCAGCTGTTCTGCGGAGAAACCACCTGTGTTGGCACAGGCGGCATATACCTCATAACCTAACTCCTTGGTCAGATACATTACGTTGTAGCTGGTGTCCAATCCACCACTGAATGCTACTACTACTTTCTTCTTGCTCATATCAATTCGTATAATTCATTAAATTCTTTGTAGACTATTTATGCTCTTCCAGTTCTTGCAGGTGCTTGATGCGTGATAATACCTCATCAGATAATTTGGCTGGCAGATGCTCTGTGGGGTCGAAGAGCATGGCGGTGCAGATGCAGAACTTGCGGTTACGCTCGCGAAGTACAGGATAGTTCACACAGCCCTCGCAGCCTTTCCAGAAGGCCTCGTCGTCCGTCAGGTCGGCAAAGGTGACGGGTTGGTAGCCCAGTGCAGTGTTCATCTTCATCACGGCAGCACCGCTGGTCAACGAGAATATCTTGGCATGTGGCCAACGGGTACGGGCCAGTGTGAAAGTCATGTCCTTGATGCGCTTGGCGATGTGCATACCCCGAAAGTCAGGGTGTACAATCAGACCGCTGGTGGTCACATATTGCTGATTCTCCCATGTCTCAATATAACTGAAACCAGCAAAACGACCGTCTGCTGTAAGTGCGATGACGGCCTTGGCCTCAAACATCTTCTTGGCAAGATATTCATGGGTACGTTTGGCAATGCCTGTACCGCGCACCTTGGCTGCGTCGGCTATTGTCTGTAGAATGGTGTCAACATAGACCTCGTGCTCAGGTCCTGCCACCAATACTTGTATTTCTGTTTCTTGTTCCATTTTTATAGTGCAACGTTCTATGTTCAACGTTCAATGTTCATTACTTCATGTTGGGAACGACCTCGCTGAGTGCGTCAATGACCTCGTCTTTTGTTACTCCTTGTTTGATAACAATGAAAATAGTGTCATCGCCAGCAATAGTTCCTAATATCTCGTTGATATGACTGTTGTCGATATTGTAAGCGATGGAACTTGCATAGCCAGGGCGTGTCTTGATGACTCCCATATTTCCAGAGAAATGGATGCTTAGGAAACCAGGAACTTGCATCATCTCGCGTACTGAAGCTGGTGTGCTTACACGTTTGTACATCGTGTCATTGGGCAATACATAAACGTAGTTGCCACGCATGGAGGCAGCTTTGGCTACTTTTAACTGTTTTAGGTCGCGACTGAGCGTAGCCTGGGTTAACTTAAACCCTTCTTGCTTAAGGGCGGCTAACAATTCGTCCTGACTGCCCAACTCCTGACTGGAGATGATCATTCTGAGGGCTTCTAAGCGGTCGTTCTTTACTTTCATGCCAGTATATTTATACAAAATCGCCTGCAAAGTTACGAATAAATATACAAACCGCCAAACAATTGAGTGTCTTTTTTGCTATAAATTGTCAATTCGCTGTTTGGTGGTTTCCTGTGATGGTGGTGACATGTCTTCTTTTTGTGCTGTTATCGCAAACAATTTTGCTCTTGCGTGCGCGTAATAATAATAAGGTGTAAAATAAGTGTACGATTGACATATGTCAAGTTCTGCATTTTTTTGTATTAAATTTAAAATTTTCTTTGAAAAAGTTTTGGTAGTTCGGAAAAAAGCCGTACCTTTGCATCCGCTTTCAGGGAGAGTCCTGATGAGCGACAAGAAACGAGTTCTTTGAAAGTCTTACATAAAACAGAGA
>Ga0310691_10005180_pt1 | contig 14356 bp, 14 predicted proteins | sample 176DNAGHGlowgp2_FD_203887 | JGI IMG/M metagenome (GOLD analysis project Ga0310691, IMG submission 203887) | Sheep rumen microbial communities from Palmerston North, Manawatu-Wanganui, New Zealand - 1766 DNA GHGlow gp2 (v2) (version 2) | ecosystem: Host-associated > Mammals > Digestive system >... | reverse complement strand
AGGAGTTAATCTTGATGAGCCCGAAGAAGATAATGAAGATGGATCATTAGAAAAAACAGGGAAGCTATTTATGAATATAATGTTAATAGCGTTTATAGCATTATTTATTGGATTAGCAATAAGTGCTGAAGATGTAAATTCAAGAAGAAATTGTATTATCTTAAGCATACTTTTAATTATAGTATTTATAAAATTAAATTGGAAAAACAAAACAAGGAGGATACAATGAATTTAAAAATTAAGGATATTTTAAAATGTACAGAAGGGCAATTAATTATTGGAGATGAAAGTGTAGAATGTAAAAATTATTCTAAAGATACAAGAACAATTAAAGAAGGAGACACATATATTGGAATAAAAGGTGAAAGTTTTGATGGAAATACTTTTTGGGAAGAAGCTTTTAATAAAGGCGCAGAAACTGTAATTATAGATAAAAGAGAAATAGATGAGAAAAAAAAGAAAAAATATGAAGCACAAAACAAAAATATTATTATGGTAGATGATACTATACTTGCTTTAGGAAAAATGGCATCACTTAAAAGAGATTTATATGGAGATAAAATAAAAGTAATCGGAGTTACAGGAAGTGTTGGAAAAACAAGTACAAAAGATATTATTGCAAATGTTATGTCTCAAAAATTTAAAACTCTAAAAACAGAAGGAAATAACAATAATAATATTGGGTTACCACTTACTATTCTAAGACTACAAGATGAAGAGGTAGCTGTAATAGAAATGGGAATGAATCATTTAGGAGAAATTAGCTATTTAAGTAGAATTGCTAAACCTGATATTGCTGTTATTACCAATGTTGGAACATCACATATAGGAAATTTAGGTTCTAGAGAAAATATTTTAAAAGCTAAGCTTGAAATACTAGATGGGATGAAAAATAAAAGGCTAATAATAAATAATGATAATGATCTTCTACATAAATGGCAAGAGGAAAACAGTGATAAAATAGAGATTCATACTTTTGGAATTAATAATCAGAGTGAGGCAAAAGCAGATAATGTACAAATAAATGCTAATGATAGTGAGTTTATTTGTAAATATAAAAACGAAGAAATAAAAATTGAAGTTCCAGTTGGAGGAGAGCATTTTGTATTAAATGCACTTTGTGGTTTATCTTTTGGAAAATTTTTTGGATTATCAAATGATGAAATTAAAAATGGAATTAGTTCATTTAAGCTAACGGCAAAAAGGATGGAAATCATTAAATTAAAAAATGGTGTTACATTAATAAATGATAGCTATAATGCAAGTTATGAATCTATGAAAGCATCAATTAAAAGTCTTAAAAATATGAATGGAAATAGAAAAATTGCTGTTTTAGGAGATATGTTTGAATTAGGTTCATTTTCAGAAAAATTACATAGAGATGTTGGAATAGAAATACTTAAAAATAATATTGATAAATTATATGTTATCGGAGAAAATGCAAAATTTATTGCTGAAGAAGCTATTAATCAAGGATATAATAAGAATAATGTTATGCATTATAATGATAAAAAAGTCTTAATAGAAGATTTAAAAAATAATTTACAAACAGGAGATGTTGTTTTAATAAAGGCGTCTAATGGTATGAAGTTATTTGAAGTTGCAGAAGCCTTAATATAAGAGGTTGAAAATTTAATTCTGTTTCAACCAAATAAATTTATTATAAGGAGTAAAGTATAAATGATTAAATTAGGTGTTATTTATGGTGGAAAATCTACCGAAAATGAGGTTTCTGCAAAATCAGCTCAATCTATATTAAATAATCTTGATAAAAACAATTATGAAATTTATCCAATTTATATAGATAAAAACGGAGAATGGTTTGAAGAAAAAAATGATCAAAGAACAAAGATTGAAAATATTATTGAATATATAAAAAAGCTAGATAGAGTTTTTCCTGTTTTACATGGATTATATGGAGAAGATGGAACAATTCAAGGAATGTTTGAGTTGTTTGGTATTAAATATGTTGGATGTAAAGTCTTAGCATCATCTGTAGGAATGGATAAAGTATATACGAAATTGATATTTGATAAAGCAAAAATAAATCAAACAAAATATATCTATATTAAGAAAAATACTAATGGCAATTATACATATATAGATGAAGAACTAAATGAAAAAAATATGAGTGTTGAAGAAATTACTACTATTGCAGAAGAAAAATTGAAATATCCGATGTTTGTTAAGCCATCAAATTCGGGCTCATCTGTTGGTGTCAATAAATCAGAAAATAAAGAGCAACTAATTAAAAACATAGAAACAGCAGCTAAATTTGATAAAAAAGTATTAATTGAAGAAGGAATTATAGGAAAAGAAGTTGAATGTGCAGTTTTAGAGAGTGAAGATGGAAAAATAGAAGTAACAAATCCAGGAGAAATTATACCTGCAGGAGAATATTATTCATTTGACTCAAAATACAATGATAAAGAATCAAAAACACTAAACAATGCTAGAATTTCAGATGAGCAAAAAGAAGAAATTAGGAGTATAGCCCTAAAAGCATTTAAAGCTATAGATGGATGCGGTCTTTCGAGAGTAGATTTTTTTGTGGAAGATGAAACAGGAAAAATATATATAAATGAAATAAATACAATGCCAGGATTTACAGAGATAAGTATGTATCCAAAGCTATTTGAAGAATATGGTTATTCATATTCAGAACTTTTAGATAAATTGATTAAAACCCCTTGACAATTTCAAAAAAAAGGTGTAAACTATATCCGTATTACAGATATAGTTTTTTGAAATTGGAAAAGAGAACCGTCCCAATTTCCAGAAAGAAGTGAAACAAATTGGAAGAAAAAATTGAGATAAGTATATTATTAAATTTATATGGAAACTTGCTTACGGAAACACAGAAAAACTATATGGATTTATATTATAACCAAGATTATTCACTTTCAGAAATTGGAGATAATGAAAACATTACAAGACAGGCTGTTAGAACAATTCTAGTTAAGTCAAAAAGAAAACTATATGAATATGAACAAAAACTAAAATTTATGGAAAAAGAAAAAAATATAAAAATACTTATAGAAAAAATTTACAATTCTAAAAATAATTCTGAAAAACAAAAATATTTGAAAAAGATACAAGATAATTTAGATTACTAATTTTTCGGAGGTGTACTATGGCATTTGAAGGTTTATCATCAAGACTTCAAGAAATTACAAAAAAAATTAAAGGTGAAGCAAGAATTACAGAGAGCAATATGAAAGATATGCTTAGGGAAGTAAAGCTTGCACTACTAGAAGCAGATGTTAACTATAAAATTGTAAAAGAGTTTATATCAAATGTTCAAGAAAAAGCTCTTGGTCAAGATGTTATGAAATCATTAAAACCAGGAGAACAGGTTGTAAAAATTGTTAGGGATGAACTTACAGATTTACTAGGTGGAACAGATAGCAAAATTAATATATCATCAAATCCACCAACAATAATAATGCTTGTTGGTCTTCAAGGTGCTGGTAAAACAACTTTGGCAGGAAAACTTAGCAATTATTTAAGAAAACAAGGAAAAAAGCCTTTAATGGTTGCATGTGATGTTTATAGGCCTGCTGCTGTAAAGCAACTTCAAGTAGTTGGTAGCCAATTAAATATTCCAGTATATAGTGAAGAAGGGGTTCAAGATGCAGTGGGCATTGCTAGAAGGTCAATAAATACCGCAATTTCTAAATTAAATGATGTAGTAATTATAGATACAGCAGGTAGACTTCAAATAGATGATACACTTATGCAAGAGCTTGTAAATATAAAAAATGCTGTTAAGCCACATGAAATACTTTTAGTTGTTGATAGTATGACAGGTCAAGAAGCGGTTAATGTTGCACAAACTTTTAATGATAAAGTAGGGATTGACGGAGTAGTACTTACAAAATTAGATGGTGATACTCGTGGTGGTGCAGCACTTTCAGTAAAAAAAATCACAGGTAAACCAATCAAATTTGCAGGTATAGGTGAAAAGTTAAGTGATTTAGAAGAATTTCATCCAGATAGAATGGCATCAAGAATTTTAGGAATGGGAGACATTCTTTCGATTGTAGAAAAAGCAGAACAGGCTTTAGATCTAGAAGAAGCTGAAAAACTAGAAAAAAAGCTTCAAAAGGATAAATTTGATTTAGACGATTATTTAGCACAACTAAAACAAATTAAAAAAATGGGTTCATTATCATCAATATTAAAAATGATTCCTGGAATGAATAAACTAAAAGATATTAAAGTTGATGATAAAGAATTTATTAGAATAGAAGCAATCATTACATCTATGACAGCAAAGGAAAGAAAAAATCCTTCACTATTAAATGCAAGTCGTAGAAAACGTATAGCAAATGGTAGTGGAACTCAGGTACATGATATTAATAAATTTATGGAAAGTTTTGAAATGACACAAAAAATGATGAAACAAATGAAATCAAAAAAAGGCATGAAAAACATAATGAAAGGTTTAAACCTTGACCAGATAAAAGATTTTAAGAATATGATGTAGTTGCTTTATATTAATAATTTATGAAATTTCGAATGTGATTGGAGGTCGCGTTCGAGAGAGTTATTTTTAATAAAATGAGGAAGCGATGGCTTGCGTAGCAAGAGCAGCTAGAGGCTCGTTTTATTAAAAATTACTCTCTATAGAGACCGTATTGAGCCGAGAAATTGAATAAATTATTAATATAAAGTAAGAAAACATACTTATATAGTTATTAATTTTTTAAATTTATATATAAAAAACTTTAGGAGGTGAAAACATGGTAAAAATAAGATTACAAAGGGAAGGAAAGAAAAAAGCTCCATTCTATCATATAGTTGTAGCTGATTCTAGAAGCCCAAGAGATGGAAAAATAATTGAACAAATTGGTACATATGATCCAATGACAGAACCATCAACAATCAAATTAGACAAAGAAAAATTTGAAAAATGGATCAAAAATGGTGCAAAACCAACAGATACAGTAAAAAATCTTGTTGAAAATGCATAAAAATTGAGAGGTAAATACAATGAAAGAAATTTTACAAACAATAATTGAGAATTTAGTAGATAATTCAGAAGCAGTTGAAATTAAACAAATTGATGAAAATAATTCAATTGTATTTGAAATTAAAGTTGCTGAAAGCGATATGGGAAAAGTTATTGGAAAGCAAGGAAGAACTGCAAAATCAATTAGAACAGTTATGAAAGCAGTAGCTGCTAGAGAACATAAAAAAGTAACAGTAGAATTCATAGACTAAATTTAAAAAAGGAAAATTATGAAAAAAGAAAGATTAGAAGTTGGTCAAATAGTAAATACATTTGGAATTAAAGGATTTGTTAAAATCTATCCTTATGTTGATGATATTTCAAGATTCGATAACTTAAAAAAAGTACATATAAAATCAAAAAAAGTTGATGAAGAGTTGCAAATTGAAGAAGTAAAATATCATAAAAATATGGTTCTTGTTAAATTTAAAGGAATAGAAACAGTAGAAAACGCAGAAAAGCTTAGAAACTCTTATGTAGAGATTGATAGAGCTGATGCAATTCCATTAGAAGAAGGTCAATATTTTATTGCTGATTTACTTGGGTTAGATGTATTTTTAGATACTGGTGAAAAGCTAGGTGTTTTAGAAGATATCTATAATACAGGTAGCTCTGATATATATGTTGTAAAAAATGAACTAGGAAAACAATTCCTACTTCCATATATTGATGATGTAATAAAACAAATCAATTTAGATGAAGGAAAAATTATGGTTCATATAATAGAGGGGTTAATATAAATGAAATTTGATGTGCTTACTCTCTTTCCTGAAATGTTTGATGTTTTAAATCAAAGCATTATCGGAAGAGCAAAAGAAAAAAATCTAATAGAAATAAATTTAATAAATATTAGAGATTTTTCAAAAGATAAACACAAAAAAGTTGATGATACTCCTTATGGTGGTGGTGCAGGAATGGTTATGAAAGCAGATGTTGTTTATGATGCTTTTAAATCATTAGATGCAAAAAATGCAAAAGTAATCTATATGTCGCCACAGGGAAAAAAATTAGACCAATCAAAAGTTATTGAGTTATCAAAAGAAGACCATTTAATAATACTTTGTGGACATTACGAAGGAATAGACCAAAGGGTTTTGGATAGAATTGTAGATGAAGAAATATCAATAGGTGATTATGTCTTAACAGGAGGCGAGTTACCAGCCATGGTACTTGTAGATAGTGTTTCAAGATATAAAGACGGAGTACTATCAACAGAATCTATACAAGAAGAATCATTTTCAAATGGTATTTTGGAATATCCACAATATACAAGACCAGAAGTTTTTGAAGGGGTCAAGGTTCCAGAGGTACTACTTTCTCGGAAATCACAAGGAAATTAATAAATGGAGAAAAGAGCAATCAATAATAGTAACTAAAAATAAACGACCAGACTTAATTAATGACAAGAAGTAGATGTTTGAAGTAGAAAGTAGGAAGTCAAATCTCCAACATCATACCTCATACATCACAAAAAATCTATTGACTAAGATTAACTTAGCGACGATAGAAATAAAAGAAAGGAATGTGAAAAAATGGACATTATAAAATCTATTGAACATGAACAATTAAAAGCTACAATTCCCGATTTAAAAATAGGAAATACAGTTAGAGTTCATGTAAGAATTAAAGAAGGAAACAAAGAAAGAATCCAGGTATTCGAAGGAATTATTATTAAAGTACAAGGTGCAGGAGTTAACAAAACATTTACTGTAAGAAAAATATCTTATGGTGTAGGTGTTGAAAAAACATTTTTAATTCATTCACCACTAGTTGAAAAAATAGAAGTAGTTAGAGTAGGTAAAGCAAGAAGAGCTAAATTATTCTACTTAAGAGACAGAATAGGTAAAGCTGCTAAGACTAAAGAAAAACTAGGTGCTAGAATTGAAAACAAAGAAATCGTTGTTAAAGGTGCAGACATTGAAGTACCAGTTGAAGGTGAAGCTGAAGAAGCAGCTTCAGCTGTAGAAGAAACAGTTGTTACAGAAACAAATCCAGTTGAAGAAGTAGCTACTACAGAAGCACCTGTAGCAGAAGTTGCAGAAACTGCAAAAGTTGAAGAAGCTCCAGCTGAAGAAGCAAAAGTAGAAGAAACTACAGAAACTCCAGTAGAAGATAAAAAATCTGATACAACAGAAGAATAATAATATTTAAATAGTAGAGAAGCTCACGTAAAAGTTTTGTTTTTTTGTAGTAAGAAGCGAAGAAACATAAAAACAAAACTTTTAGCAAGATGAGCGGATAGATTACTATTCAGAATTATTAATATATATTTATAAGTCTAACTAATAACAAAATATATATGAAACGGAGAAACTTATGCGAATTAGATACAAAAAATGGGCAAGACCTGAACTTGAAGCTAGTCCCTTTTATGTAGATAATCCTGAAAGTAGAAGAGGCAAATGGAAGGAAAGCTTTAAAAATCCTTCATTGCCTCTTTATTTAGAATTAGGATGTGGAAAAGGAAATTTTATAGCAGAGATGGCAAGCAGACATCAAGAGATTAATTTTATTGCAATTGATTTAGTAGATGCAATGCTTGGACTAGCCAAAAGAAATGTTGAGCAAATTTACAAAGAAAAGAATTTAGAAACAAATAATATATATTTAACAAGATTTGACATAGAAAGAATAAATTTAATCATATCTGAAGAAGATCAAATTGAGAGAATATATATTAATTTTTGCAATCCATGGCCAAGAGGAAAACATCATAAAAAAAGGTTAACACATACAAAACAATTAGCAAAGTATAAAGAGTTTTTAAAACCAGGTGGATATGTTTATTTTAAAACAGATGATGATAATTTATATTTTGAAAGTTTAGAATATTTCATACAAGAAGGATTTAAAACAATAAAAATAACGAAAGATCTTCATAATGAAGAAGACTTTTGGGAAAATATTGAAACAGAGCATGAAAAAATGTTTTCTGAGCAGGGAATAAAAATAAAAGCAGGAATTTTTCAATTTGGGGACAGTCCCCAATTTTAAAGTCTGTCCCATTTTTTAAACGGGACAGTCCCATTTGAAAAATGGGACAGACTTCTTTGTTCTCAAGCAAAAAAAGGAGGATTATATGAATTTGATATTTATGGAACCAGTGTTTAAAGATTATTTGTGGGGTGGAAATAGACTAAAAAATGAATTACACAAAAATTCTGATTTAGATATAACAGCAGAAAGCTGGGAAATATCTAGTAATAAAAATGGAGATTGCAAAATACTAAATGAGGAATATAGTGGAATGACATTGTCAGAGTTGTTCGCAAAAAAGAATCTTAGAGAGTTGATTTTTGGCGCAAAATGCAGAGATTTAGAAGAATTTCCTCTTCTAATAAAATTTATAGATGCAAATCAAAACCTATCCATACAAGTCCATCCAGATGATGAATATGCAAAAACCATTGGACTTCCAAATGGAAAAAATGAAATGTGGTATATAATGGATTGCAAAGAAAATGCACAAATAATTGCAGGTTTAAAACATAGCTTAAGTAAACAAGAATTAGAAAATATCATTAATAATAATAGAATAAAAGATTATTTAAACTATGCTGATATAAAAAAAGGAGACTCAATATATATTTCAGCTGGAACTGTTCATGCTATACTTAGTGGAGTTTTAATATGTGAAATTCAACAAAATGCAGATATTACATATAGAGTTTATGACTGGGATAGAAAAGATAAAAATGGAAACTCAAGAGAATTACATAAAGAGCAAGCAATTCAAACTATTAAACCAGATATTATTCCAGAAATAATTCATGAAAATAATGAAAATATTCAAATTATAGCATCTAATAAATATTTTGAAACTCAAAAAATCAACATAAGTGGAGTGTTTGTGGATAACAGTGATACAAATTCATTTTATACAATTAATATTGCAGATGGAGAAGGAAAAATTAAAGCATTAGAAATGGAATACAATATAAAAAAAGGAGATAGTTTTTTAGTTCCAGCTACATTAGGAAAATTTGAGTTTAAAGGGAAGATGACAATACTAAAAACTTATTGTAAATAGTGAAGGTGTGTCCCATTTTTTAAACGGGACAGTCCCCAATTTTAAAGTCTGTCCCAAATTTAAAAAGGAGAAATATAACATGTCTTTTTCAAAAGAAGTAAAAGAAGAAATAAGCAAATTATCAAATTTAGCCAATAAACAGGAAGTCAAAATGGAGTTTTTAGGATATATGGCTAGTTCTAATATTTCAGAGGAAAACCATTATATAAGATTTTCAACAGAAAATGAATATAACATAGATAGATTTGCAAAATTGATAAGAAATATTGGAATTGAAAATTTTAATATTGATGTAAATGGAAAAGCTTTTTTCATAGATATTATTAAAAAGAAAGTTGATGTTATTGGAAGATTTGATTATGAAACAAATAATGTCGAGTATATAAAAGCGTTTTTGAGAGGATTATTTATGGGAACAGGTTCAATTAATAATCCTGAAAAAAAATATCATTTAGAATGTGGTATTAACGAGAAAGAAAATGTCGAAAAAATAATAGAATTACTCAAAAACTCTAGCATTAATTTCAAGACTAATAAAAAGGGAATATATACAAAAGAAGGAGATGAAATATCAAAATTTCTTGCTTTTATTGGTGCAAACAAATCTGTGTTAAAATTTGAAGAAATCCGTGTTCAAAGACATATGAATAATAAAGTTAACAGATTAGTTAATTGCAAAAGTGCTAATTTAAATAAAGTTTTAAATGCATCTATAGAACAAATAAATGCCATCAAAAAACTCAAAGAAACAGGTAAATTTGAAAAATTAGATTATAATTTAAAAGAAATTGCAGAATTAAGACTTGAGTTTCCAGATATATCTCTAGTCGAATTAGGACAAAAATTGTCAATTCCTATTGGAAAATCAGGTGTAAATTATAGACTAAACAAAATTATTAAAATATCCAAAGACTAATTTTTCATTTGGGGACGGTCCTTTTTTGTAAATTTTTTCATTTTGGGACAGGTCTATTAACTAAAGTAAATAACTATTCCTATTTAACCGCACATCACTTTATAAAACGAAATATTTGATAAGGATTAGTGAGTAATTATAATATAAATAAAAATGTCGAAAAATCTTGAATTTTTGTTTAATTTATGATATAAGTTAAATGGAAATGAAAGGGGGAATAAAAAATGACAGACGCACAATCAATGCAAGCAGTATATACAGCACTTAGCCAATATGCAGTATACTTTGTTATAATGATAGTGATTACTATTGTAGCACAATGGAAAATATTTACTAAGGCAGGAGAAGCTGGATGGAAATCAATAATTCCAATATACAATGCAGTTGTATTATTTAAAATAGTTGGTTTATCTCCTTGGTTATTATTATTATATTTAACATCTATTATTCCAATTGTTGGTGGAATTATTATATTTGTTCTTACAATTGTAATGAATGTTAAATTGGCAAAAGTATTTGGAAAGTCAGGACTATTTGCAGTTGGATTAATATTCTTATCAGTTATATTCCAATTAATATTAGCATTTGGTTCAGCAGAATATGTAAAACCTGTAGAAGAATAAGAATAAAAGAGATGTATTTAAACATCTCTTTTAAGTTTTATTTTAGGACAAGTCTATTAATCAAAGTAAATAACTAATCCTGTTTAACTGCACATCATTTTATAAAACGAAATGCTAACGCGTATTAGTTATTTTTTATTTGATATAATATAGACCTGTCCCAAAATGAAAAAATTTACAAAAAAGGACCGTCCCAAAATGAAAAAATTAGGAATATATATACATATCCCTTTTTGTAAGCAAAAGTGCTATTATTGTGATTTTGTGTCTTTTGCTAACCAAGAAGGATTGCAAATTGATTATTTTAAAAGTTTAAAAAAAGAGATTAGTGACTTCTTTATTAAGAATAGATATGAAATACCAACAATTTACATAGGTGGAGGAACTCCATCTTTTGTAGATAGCGAATTTATTAAAGAGATTTTAAAATTGATTCCAAATAATCATGCAGATGAGATTACTATTGAAGTAAACCCTGGAACTGTTACTTTAGAAAAACTACAATTATATAAAAAAATAGGAATTAATAGATTAAGTATAGGGCTTCAATCTACACAAGATAGATTACTTAAGAAAATTGGTAGAATACATACTTTTGAAGACTTTTTGAATACATATAATATGGCAAAACAGGTTGGATTTGAAAATATAAATGTAGATTTAATGATAGGCCTTCCAAATCAAACTATTGCAGATATTAAACAATCGCTAGAAATAGCAACAAAGCTAGAGCCCAAACATATTTCAGTTTATTCTTTAATAGTAGAAGAAAATACAAAAATAGCTGATTTAATTACAAATAATGAATTGAAATTACCAGACGAAGAACTTGAAAGAAATATGTACTGGTATGTGAAAAACTATTTAGAATTAAATGGATACAATCATTATGAAATATCTAATTTTGCGAAAAAGGGATTTGAATCAAAACATAATTTAGATTGCTGGAATCAAGAAGAATACATAGGATTTGGACTTGCAGCTCATTCATATTTGAATAATACTAGATTTTCAAATACTGAAGATTTAAGAGAGTATTTAAATAATAGTTGGAAAAACAAAATAATACAGGAGAAGCAAAATGAGAATTCTAAGAAATATGAATATATGTTATTAAGCTTAAGAAAAATTGAAGGTGTTTCAATTCAAAATTTTAAAGAGAAATTTGGAGAAAATCCACTTTTTACTTTCAGAGAAGAACTTAATAAACTAGTAAAAAAAGAACTATTAATTGTAGATAATGATAAAATAAAACTAACAAACAAAGGATTAGATTTAGCAAATTTAGTTTGGAAAGAATTTGTATAGCAAAAACATTGATTTTATTAGAAAAACTCTTGACATTAGAGTTTTTTTTTGATACAATATTTCCATTATTAATTACACTAGCGATACTATGCGCTATAAGTATTTTAAAATCAATAATTATTTAAAAGGAAAAGAGGAATTAAACTTACAAGAGAAGTAAATATTTAAAATTTGAAAGCAGCAGTTTTTGAATATTTGTTTACTACTTTTTTGTAGAGTAGCAACTGCGGCATTGTATATCTTTTTTCGTGCTTTAGTCGAGAAAAAAGCATATACAATGAAAGCAATGTTGCGGATTAAATTGTACTATTAATTACAAAAAATATTCTTGTAAAGTTTAAGAAGGACTTTTTCTCAAAATATATTATATTCTGCTAATTTTATTTAGAGGTGATTTTTTTTGAAATTAAAAGAAGTAAAACATGAAAAATCTGTAAGAAAAGACTTTTCAAAAGTAGGAGACTACATCGAAATGCCAAACCTAATTAAAGTTCAAAGAGATTCTTATGATTGGTTTGTAGAAGAAGGATTAGGAGAAGTTTTAAAAGACATTTCTCCAATAGAAGATTATTCAGGAAATTTAGTTCTAGAATTTTTCGATTATTATATGGAAGACAAAACAAAATACACTCAAGAAGAAGCAAAAGAAAGAGATGCAACATATGCTTCAAGATTGCATGTAAAAGTTCGTCTAATTAACCGCGAAACAGGTGAAATTAAAGAACAAGAGATTTATTTAGGTGATTTCCCACTTATGACAGATAGTGGTACATTTATTATAAATGGTGCAGAAAGAGTTGTAGTAAGCCAATTAGTTAGATCACCAGGATGCTATTATGAAGGAGTATTTGATCAAAAAACAGGTAAAAGAAATTATACATCAACAGTTATGCCTTTAAGAGGAGCTTGGATAGAATATGAAACAGATAGTCAAGATGTTTTTTATGTTCGTGTAGATAGAACAAGAAAAATACCTGTAACAGTTTTATTAAGAACTTTAGGATTAGGAACTGATGAACAGATTAAAGAACTATTTGGAGAAGAACCTTTAATAGATACAACTTTAGCAAAAGATACAATTAAAAATGAAGAAGATGCTATAATAGAAATCTATAAAAAACTAAGACCAGGAGAATTACCTACAGTAGATGCTGCAAGAAGCTTATTTGATGGAATGTTTTTTGATAATAGAAGATATGATTTAGCAAGAGTAGGGCGTTACAAATTTAATCAAAAATTAGGATTAGCATCTCGTATTGCAGGTCAAATTGCATATAGTGATATAATGGATAAAGAAACAGGAGAAGTATTTGTAAATGCTGATGAAGTTATATCAGAAGAAGTAGCAGAAAATATCCAAAATTCAGGAATAAATGTTGTTGATATAAAAGTAAACGATAAAAAAATAAGAGTAATTGGAAATGGAACAGTAAATATTTATAAAGCTCTTCCAAATGTTGATTTAAAAAAGGTTCACTTTAGAGAAAATGTAAATTATGCAGTATTACAAAATATTATAGAAAACACTCCAGAAAAAGATCTAGTAAAAGTTATAAAAGAGAGAGAAAGTGAACTAGTACCAAAGTATATTACAACTGAAGACATAATTGCTTCTATTAGTGTAATGCTTAATATTTATAATGGTTTAGGTGATGTAGATGACATAGACCATTTAGCTAATCGTAGAATTAGATGTGTTGGTGAATTATTACAAAATCAATTTAGAATTGGTCTTGCAAGATTAGAAAGAGTTGTTAGAGAAAGAATGACAATTCAAGATTTAGATGTTGTAACACCACAAACATTAATCAATCCAAAGCCAATTGCCGCAGCAATTAGAGAGTTCTTTGGAAGCTCACAACTTTCTCAATTTATGGATCAAACAAATCCACTTTCAGAACTAACACATAAAAGAAGAATTTCAGCATTAGGACCTGGTGGACTTTCTAGAGAAAGAGCAGGATTTGAGGTTAGAGATGTTCACTATACTCACTATGGAAGACTTTGCCCTATAGAATCTCCAGAAGGACCTAATATAGGATTAATTTCAGCACTTTCTTCTTATGCAAGTATAAATGAATATGGATTTATAGAAACACCTTATAGAAAAATAGATCCAATCACACACAAAATAACAGATATTGTAGAAAATATGAGTGCTGATATCGAGGATAAGTATTATATAGCTCAAGCTCAAGAGCCACTTAACCAAGATGGTACTTTTGTAAATGATAGAATAAGAGTTAGACATCAAAATGAAATAATAGAAGTTGAAAAAGAAAGAGTTGACTATATAGATGTTTCACCTAAACAACTTGTATCTATAGCTGCTGCTATGATACCATTTTTAGAGCATGATGATGCAAAACGTGCGCTAATGGGTGCAAACATGCAAAGACAAGCTGTTCCACTTATGATTACAGACAGTCCTATGATAGGAACAGGAATAGAGTATAGAGCAGCAA
>Ga0310691_10005179_pt1 | contig 14357 bp, 10 predicted proteins | sample 176DNAGHGlowgp2_FD_203887 | JGI IMG/M metagenome (GOLD analysis project Ga0310691, IMG submission 203887) | Sheep rumen microbial communities from Palmerston North, Manawatu-Wanganui, New Zealand - 1766 DNA GHGlow gp2 (v2) (version 2) | ecosystem: Host-associated > Mammals > Digestive system >... | reverse complement strand
CGTGATAAACATCTCAGCCATCATGCACATGAGCTCCCCTGCCGTCTCACACCACCTCAAAACCCTGAAGAGCAGCGGCTTGATCACAAGCCGCAGAGAGGGCAAGGAAGTATACTATAAAGCCGCAGACACACCCGTCTGCCATATGCTCTTATCCGCCACGGAAGAACTCATGGAAGCCTCCTGCCCCATTCACGGGCATGATGGTAAAACGTCCTGCACTGCGTGTCCCGGATGATATCCGTGTCACGCAAACGAAAAAGCATTGAAATCACGGTGACAAAGTAGTACTACGAAATCGGAATTTCTGCCAAATGCCTTCATCACTCTTATATCAAACATTAATTCACATGTTGCCTCGCCAACTTCTTTAAGTGTTCCTGCCAAATATGATTTAATGGCTTCATCAACGTTTCCGGATGCATTCTGATCGGGTAAGCTTATAGAAGCAAAGAAGGTGCGATCGAAACGCCCGGTTCCTTGCTATAAGGGATAACAGTCGCCTGAAAGGCATGATACAGATCTGATTTTCCGGGCCATACCGTGACTGTCAACCTGTTATTCCGATCAAGCTGATGGAACCACGATCCGTTTTCATGGTCAACCACCTTTTCGTCAAGATACTGCATGAACATCGCATAATCCTCTGCATAGCGTTCCTTACCGGTTATCCTATACAGGATCGCCGAGGTATTGATCGCCTCCGCAAGCGTCCAGTGCATGCGGTCATGCACGACGGGTGTTCCGTTCCAGTCAGTCGTGTAACAGATACCGGGGGCACCATCCGCAAACCAGCCGTCTGAAACAGCACGGTCATACAGATTCACCGCCGCTTCGATATATTGTCCGCAGGTCTGCTTATCCTCCCGATGTGCGGACAAAGCATACTGCACGATCAGTCTTGCCCACTCAATACCATGACCGGGCGTAGCGCCAAAAGGTTTAAACGGATCAGCCGGTCTCTCCCGGTTCAGCATAAGATCCGGCTTCCATTCCTTGTTAAAATGCTCCGGAATGCGCCAGTTGTTCTCACCGGCCCACTTAATGACATGATCAATGATGCGTCCCGCCCGTATCCTGAATGCTTCATTCTGAAGGACATCGGCAGCTGCCAGATGCGCCTCTACCGAATGCATATTGGAATTGACGCCTCTGTAATCGGAAAGTACGGTAAACTCCGTATTCCACACATCCGCTGCCATTCCTTCCCGCTCATCCCAAAAATAACGGTCATATACCTCATAAGCATGTCGAAGCAGTTCATCCGCACCATCCGCATGGATCAGGCGTGCCGAGGAGGCCGCCAGAATAACAAAGGCATGCGTATAGCACATCTTATCGGGAAGTGCGCATCCATCTGCTGTAACCCCCGCATACCAGCCATCGTTTCGATCATCATGCAGCTCTCCGAGAATGCCCCGTATCGCAGCTTCAGCAAGCTGTTTGCTTCCTTTGCGTCCTAAGATCTCTCCCATACTGTAAACATGAGCCATCCGACAGGTGATCCATGTTTCGCGCGGTCTGTCCGTCCACGGAGTACCATCATCGCCCAGATAATACGCGCTGCCGTTCTCAGATGCAAACCGACACCCGAATGAAAGCAGATCGTCGCGTAACGCACATAAAAACTCTTTGTTTTCAATTGTATCTATTTCATATTTTTTCATTATCATCTCTTTTCCAATCAAAGTAGACGGTCATAAATCTATCTGTTTCCGATCAGATCCATGATCTCGGGAAGAGACGGCATAACACGAAGCGCCCCTCTTCTGGTCGTAATGATCGATGCTGCAGCATTCGCAAATGTGAGCATTTCAGAAAGATCCGCCTCTTTAAGACCCTTAAGGCCCATTCTGAGAATAAAATGCAGAATGCAGCCGCCGAATGTATCGCCTGCACCTGTCGTTTCGATGGTATTATTCTGCAGGAAGGGAGTCGCCTCGACCTTCATATATCCTGCCTGATCCGGATTCTCTTTATAAAAGGCCATACTGCCGTTTTTCCCTAAAGAAACCGTGATCAGAGAAATCGCAAAACGCTCAAATATCCACTCTACGCCCTCTGTATAATCTTCTTTACCGGTAAGCCATTGTATCTCGTTATCCGATATCTTGAGTACATCACAGTAGGAAAGTCCCTTTAAGACCTGTTCGCGTGCAGTATCCATGGAGTCCCAGAGAGGCTCTCTGATATTCGGATCGAACGATATGATCGCACCTGATGTTTTGGCTTCATCCAATGCAAAAAGCGTCGCCGCCCTGGTCAGTTCATGCGTCATTGATAAAGTACCGAAATGAAAGATGCGCGCAGAATGAATGAGATCTGTGTCAACATCCGACTTCCCGAGCATCATATCGGCACCCGGATTGCGATAGAATGAAAAATCACGATCGCCATCTTCAAATGTCTTGACAAAAGCAAGTGTCGTACGCACATCGGGATCAATAATAAGACCTTTCGGATCGATTCCCACCTCTTCAAGCACTGCTTTCAGCTCATGACCGAAAATATCATCACCGACTTTACCGATAAAGGCTGTTTTGTGTCCAAGCTTATTCAGCATCGCCAGAACATTGCAGGGGGCACCGCCGGGATTGGCTTCATACAAAGCGTTCCCCTGGCTCGATATTCCGTTAATAGTCATGTCGATCAGAAGTTCTCCCAATGCGACTACGTCAAGCGTTTTGTCCATGTCATCATCCTCCGCTGTTTTATTTAGTTATTCTGTATCAGATATGCTCTGATTCTTTTGCCATAAATCACTATCCATTTCCAACTATGCTTAAAGTATATTAACAGCGTAAATGCTTTATCTCTTTTACATATTAAAGTGGTTCCTGTATCCTGTCAACAATGTCTCGTAGCACGATCCGAATCAGAATAATACACAAAAACACCGAATCGACACATTTTTTAGGTAAAATACTCCGATATGGTGAAATAATGTAAACGCCAAATTCCGGGAGCATATGATGAAAAAGAAAGTAAAACGATCCTTAAGCACACATTTTACGATAGTCTTTATTTTGACTTTAATGGTTATAATCTTTTTCTGTATGCTGCTCAATTCCACCATGATCGAAAGGTTCTATCGGAACGGCAAAAAGAACGCCGTGATCAAGTGCTACAGCCAGGTCAACGATCTGTTCAACAACGAAGAGATTCCCTTTAACACCGAAGAATTCGATAATGAATTTTCCAGGATCACCACCAATGAAAACGTATCAATAACCGTGGTGAATTCATCTCTAAACATAGTGAAATCCTCTGTTCCAGCCAACAATAAAATGATCCAAAGGCTGGTATCCTACGTCCTTAAAAACGATCCCAACTATCTCTTTGAAGATAATTCCGGCGGCGATATCATCTTTGAGGCCACCGACACCTATGAGATACGAATGACCCATGATCCCCGCATGAAAAATGACTTCATTGAGCTCATCGGCACCATGGACAACGGCGACATAGTCTATATCAGATCCGCCATGGAAGGTATCAGATCAAATATCAGACTCTCCAACCGTTTCCTTTTATTTATATCCATAATGGCTGCCATCTTTGGTGGCATACTGATCCTCTTTGTCTCAAAGCAGATAACAAAGCCCATCCTCAAGCTGGCGGAGCTTTCTGAGAGAATGACCAACCTGGATTTTGAGGCCAAGTATGAGGGCCATGACAACAATGAGATAGGCTATCTGGGAGAGCGCATGAATAAGATGAGCAGCACTCTGGAAAGCACCATCACGGAACTCAAAAATGCAAACAACGAGCTCAAGGACGATCTGGAAAAAAGGGAGCACCTGGATGCCATGCGTTCTGATTTCATCTCAAATGTATCACATGAATTAAAGACTCCAATCTCCATAATCCAGGGATATGCGGAAGGCTTGAAGGATGATATAAGCGACGATCCCGAGAGCCGTGAATACTACTGCGACGTGATCATAGATGAAGCTGCCAAAATGAACAGGATGGTAAAAGATCTGCTGACCTTAAATCAGCTTGAATTCGGAAATGACGCCATAAATCTGGAGCGCTTTGACATAATGGAAATGATCAGGAACTACATCCAGGGCGCCAGCATCCTGGCCGAAGATGCCAAGGTAAATTTAAGTTTTGATACACAGGATCAGCTTTACGTATGGGGAGATGAATACAAGATTGAAGAAGTGGTCATGAACTATTTCACAAACGCTGTCCATCATGTGAGCAAAGGTGGCGATATCATGATCAAAACCGTCAGAACCGAGGACGGTCATGTGCGTGTGAGCGTCATCAATTCAGGAGACACCATAAGCGAAGATGACCTCTCACAGATCTGGGTCAAATTTTATAAGGCTGACAAATCGAGAAGCCGTCAGTACGGCGGCAGTGGAATAGGTCTTTCCATAGTAAAAGCCATCATGGAAGCCCATCACCAAAGGTATGGTGTGATCAACCACGATGGCTCTGTAGAATTTTATTTTGAACTGGATCCGGCCTGAAATCTTTAATTATGGATCGTCCATGCAGCCGGTCTGTCAATTTAGATCAGTTTCATATTCTCAGAAGAATACTTCGCCCTCAAAATTATCCTTGAAGAACTCGCTATCCTGATCTGCACCATCTGCATCAGTAGCGTCCTTTTCTTCTTCCTGACTATCGACAGGATCCTCATCATAGAATTCTTCATCGAAGAAGGATTCATTTTCCTTATCTTCTGTCGCAGCCTCTCCTTCAGTTGATTCCTCATCGAAGAACTCCGGCTCAGCATCCTCTTCAGTTTCTTCTGCTTTTGTCTCTTCCGCCGTTGTTTCCTCTAATACTGTCTCTTCCGGCTCTTCTTCAAAGAAATTTTTAATTCCGTCTATAGCTGCGGCAACAGCTTCTCCTATTTTTTCTTCGACAGTTTTTTGCGGTTCCGTGATCTCATCTTCTGAAACAACCGTCTTTTGAGCAACGGTTTCTTCTTCTGCAACCGGAGCTTCTTCCTTCGTCTCTACTATTTCTTCTGTTATCAAAGACTCCTGTTCCACAGAGATTTCTTCGAATGACTTAGGTTCAACAACCGGCTCCGAAACTTCCTCAACCTTATCCTCACACTCTCCTGACATCAGCTCGCTGATCTCAGAAAGAATATGATATGCCACATCTTCCTTATCCATCAAAGGAAGAGCCTTAGTCTCATCCTTTGTTATGATAGTCACCACGTTTGTGTCACCTTTAAACCCCGCTCCGGGAGTCCTCAGGTCATTGGCCACTATCATATCCACATTTTTCTTTGTGAGCTTGGCCTTTGAATTCTCTATTACATTTTCCGTTTCCATGGAAAAGCCGCAGAGAAACTGATCCTCTCTTCTGTGGCTTCCCAGGTATCCCAGGATATCCTCTGTACGATCAAGGGGAATGGAAAACTCCTCCGCACTCTTTTTTACCTTTTCATCATACACCCGGGAAGGGGTATAATCGGCCACCGCTGCAGCTTTTATGATGATATCCTGCTCATCCGCGCGGCTCTTTACCGCCTCAGCCATATCGGCCGCAGACTCTACGTCTATACGCTCCACGCCCACAGGCTGTGAAAGAGCTGTGATACCGGATACCAGAGTGACCCGGGCTCCCATTCCTGCAGCCACCTTTGCCAGGGAATAGCCCATCTTACCTGATGAATTATTGGAGATGAATCTTACAGGATCTATCTTTTCACGGGTAGGACCTGCCGTCACCAGCACCTTCTTTCCCGCCAATTTTTTCTCAGTAAGGGCCAGAACTATATGCTCAAACAAAACTTCAGGCTCAGGAAGCTTACCCTCTCCCTCATCGCCGCAGGCAAGGCGCCCACTGCCGGGAGTGATCACCTTCATGCCATACTTCTCCAAAGTAGCCAGATTATCCTGAGTGATGGGATTTTGATACATCCGGGTATTCATGGCCGGCGCGAAAAGCTTGGGACAGTCACAGGCCAGAATGGTGGTGCTGAGCATATCATCCGCCAGACCATGAGCCGCCTTTGCGATCATATTTGCACTGGCGGGAGCCACGACCAGAAGATCTGCCTCCTTAGCCAGCTGCACATGCTCCACGCTGTATTTAAAATTCCTGTCAAAGGTATCCACCAGACACTTCTCACCGGTAAGTGTCTCAAAAGTGATGGGATTGACAAAATTTGTAGCGTTGTCAGTCATGACCACCGTCACCTTTGCCCCCTGCTTTATGAGCATGCTGCAAAGTGAGGACGCCTTATATGCGGCGATGGATCCGGTGACACCCAGTACGATCCTCTTATCCTTAATCCTGTTCATGATCCCCAATACCTCCCCTTATGTTACTTTGATGAAGTGTTCTTTTCATAAATGAAGCCCAGTCCCTTAAGGGTAAGCTCATTATCTATTATTATCTCATGCCTGCACGAAGGAATGATGGCAGGTGCCAGACCGCCCGTAGCCACTATTTTGGTCTCATAGCCCAGTTCCTCCCACATACGATCTATGATACCGTCCATCGCTCCGGCCTGCCCGATTATTATACCACCTTTCATACATTCTATGGTATTTTTTCCTATCATTTTTGAAGGAACTTCCAGAGCGATCCTGGGAAGCTGTGATGTGCGGTTTACCAGAGAATCCAGCGATACCCTGACTCCGGGCAGGATCATACCGCCCACATAATTGCTCTTATCATCCAGCACCGAAACCGTGGTGGCGGTTCCCATATCGATCATAATAAGGGGAGCGCCGTAACACTTATAACCTGCCACTGCATTTACTATAAGGTCAGAGCCCACAGTGGCGGGCGCATCCATCAGAATGTTGAGTCCGGTCTTTATCCCGGGGCCCACTATGAGTGGCGTGTGGCCAAAGAACTTCTCTATAGCTGTCCTGATCACCCAGTTTAAAGGCGGCACCACGGAAGACACGATACTGCCGGATATACTTCTCTTATCAATCTCATGAAGATCCAGGAGAGCGTCTATCTGAACCACATATTCCAGCTCGGTCTTAAGCACATCCGTGGAGATGCGCTCCACAAAAAGGATGTCCTCACCTTCTATGCAGCCAATAACTATATTTGTATTTCCTATGTCTATTGCGAGTATCATGTTCTACCCCCGGTAAGATCCTTCGCTTCGCTCAGGATGACATTATAAAAAACTCAGGATCACATTATTAAAAACTCAGGATGACATTATAAAAAACTCAGGATCACATTATTAAAAGTTTAGAATGGCACCATTTAAAAGCTTAAGATAACAATATTATCACGCTGCTTCGGAAACATCCGACTTGATAGGCTTTACCACCGTGAGGGCTGCTCCCACCACGCCGATCAGAAGAGCCGCAAGTGCAGCCTCGATAACGCCGTTAAAGGTGACCACTCCCATTATCACATCGATGACTTTTTCAGCTGCCACATCGGTAGCCTTTGCATAAGCATCCCTGTAAAGCACATATATGCCGCCCATTACCAGAACGGTGTTTGTAAACGCGCCTGAAAAGCCTGCCAGTGCCAGGCCTGTGCCTGTGGCAGCCTTTCCCTTCCAGAATTTTTTGACCAAAGCGTATACCAGGCAGGGCACTACGCCTACCAGGATCCTGGGCACAAAGCAGATGAATGCGCTCTTAAATATGCCCGATACGCCTATCTGCTGATACGCGATCACCGGTGAAAAAACAAAGGCCGAAGCCGTAGCGGGTGTAAGTGTATTCTTAAGGAAGCTGGTGAATCCGAATACGAAACCCAGAAATGCGCCCTTTTTAGGGCCAAGGAACAGAGCTCCCAGAATGACCGGGATATGGATCACGGTGGCATTTATCACCACAAGCGGTATGTATCCCAGCGGGGTGTAGGCCATTATGATTATAATGGCAGTGAACAGTGCGGTCAGCGCCAATTCAAAGGTAGCGCCTTGTGTTTTTTCTTTCATTTCTTTCTCTCCTTTGTTATTATTCCGGCACAGCCTATATAAGGACACTCCGGATACAATACAACGCAAAAATAATAGCATAAAAGCAAATTTCACACAAGCGATGTATTAAAGGCAGTACAATCTTTCCGTGATTGCTAAAACAGGCGGTTCATGCTATCATTATGGTACCGAAATTTCGAAAGGAGGGATAAACATGGACGTTACTTCTTTGGCAATGCCGGATATAGCTTCCTTGTCAATGGTCATGGCTCAGGATAAGGTCATGAGTGACTTTGGCACGGCTATGCTGTCGAAGTCCCTCGACACCTTTGAGCAGAACGGAGCCGAGATGGCAAAGATGTTAGAACTTTCGGTAAATCCCGGGGTCGGGGGGAATTTTGACATGTCCGTTTAAGACGGGCATCCTGAATTGACTCGACACAAAAGGGGCTGTCGCACTAAAACGGTGTGACAGTTCCTTTTTTATCCTAACGCAAATTACTTCTTTACATTAACGCGTTAAAGTGATAAAATCATATCTGCGTGCATTTTATTTCACATGCAAAATATGTAATTTTTTTCGGAGGTTTTTCTATGTTTATCAAGGTATTAATGCTGGTTCTTTTCTTTTCCGTGATGATCGGGGTGGGCTTTTACTGCCGTAAACACGCCACGGATGTCAACGGTTTTATCCTGGGCGGCAGGAGCGTGGGCCCCTGGCTTACGGCTTTTGCATACGGCACCAGCTATTTCAGCGCCGTTATATTTGTAGGATATGCAGGACAGTTCGGATGGAAATACGGAATAGCTTCCACCTGGATCGGCATAGGTAACGCCCTTCTGGGTTCCATGCTGGCCTGGAGAGTGCTGGGACGACGCACCAGAGTCATGACTCAGCATCTCAATTCCGCCACTATGCCGGACTTTTTCGGACAGAGATTTAATTCGAACGGTTTAAGGGTCTTTGCCTCCGTCATCGTATTCATCTTCATGATCCCCTATACCGCTTCTCTTTACAACGGCCTTTCCAGACTTTTCGGTATGGCCTTTAACATCGATTACACAGCCTGCATCATCATCATGGCAGTGCTCACCGGTATATACGTTATCGCCGGCGGATACATGGCAACGGCCATAAATGATTTCATACAGGGTATCATAATGCTCTTCGGTATCGTAGCTGTCATCCTGGCAGTACTGAATTCCAAGGGCGGTTTCATGGCAGCCCTTGACGGACTGGCCAAAGTTTCGGATGAAACCGTAAGCGCCACTCCCGGAGTATTCAACTCCTTCTTCGGTCCCGATCCCCTCAACCTGGTAGGCGTGGTGATCCTCACCTCCCTGGGTACCTGGGGACTGCCCCAGATGGTCCAGAAATTCTATGCGATCAAGTCAGAGAAATCCATCACAAAGGGAACCGTGATCTCCACTCTCTTTGCCGGAGTAGTGGCAGGCGGCTGTTATTTCCTGGGCGGTTTCGGAAGGCTCTTTGAAGATTCCGTGGACATTGCCGCAAACGGCTTTGACTCCATCATCCCCGCCATGCTTTCAAACCTGAGCCCCGCGCTCATCGGACTGGTGGTGATCCTGGTGCTTTCCGCATCAATGTCCACCCTCTCATCTCTGGTCATGACTTCCAGTTCCACCCTTACCATCGACTTTATAAAGGGAACTCTGATCAAAGATATGAACGATAAAAAGCAGGTGCTCTGGATCAGAGCCCTCATCGTGGTATTCATCGCCATCTCCGTGGTTCTGGCCATCATTCAGTACCGCTCAAACGTAACCTTCATCGCACAGCTCATGGGCGTGTCATGGGGTGCCATGGCAGGCGCTTTCCTGGCTCCTTTCCTCTATGGGCTGTACTGGAAGCGGACCACCAAGTCAGGCTGTCTCGTATGCTTTATCTTCGGTGCAGGCTTCATGATCTACAACATGCTCTTCAGGAGCACCCTTCCCGCACTTTTACAGTCACCTATAAACGCCGGCGCCTTTGTTATGCTGGCAGGACTTGTGATCGTACCCGTGGTATCGCTCATATCCAAAAAACCTGATGAGAAGGAAGTGGATAGGATCTTCTCCTGCTATGAAAAGAAGAATGTGGTACCCGTTACCCAGTCTCTGGAATAATAAAAACCCTAGCGCACGGCTTAAGAAAAAGGCAGGACTTAATGTCCTGCCTTTTCTCTTAAACCGTGCGCTAGAGGATTCGAACCCCCGACCTTTTGGTCCGTAGCCAAACGCTCTATCCAGCTGAGCTAAGCGCACAAACCGTCGCCACTTAAACGAGCAACATTGAGATTTTATAACAAAACCACCACAAATGTCAAGTAGATAATTTATCCCATTTCCGAATGATGCGAACGCTTGATCGTATACATGTCCTCATCAGCCTTTGAGATCAATTCTTCAATATCCAGATCTCTGTCAATATTCGTGGTGTATACGCCCACACTGGCAGATATCTTAAAGCCATGCTCCTTTGATGCATCAGCCAGATAATCTTCTATCCGATCCTGGATACCGTCTCCCGAAGTCTCTCCGGTTATCAGCGCCAGCATCTCATCACCGCCAAAGCGCATGAACAACGAATTCGGCGGACAGGCATCCATAAGCGCATGCGCCACGGAAGCTATGGCACAGTCACCCGCACTGTGGCCGAATTTATCATTTATCCTTTTCAGATTGTCAAGATCGGCCATCACCACCACCAGTTCTTTACCCTGCTCCTCGGGTACGGCCTTTAACTCATCAAAAGCCATCTGGAAGGCAACTCTCGTATTCAATCCGGTGAGCATATCGTATTTGTATATGTCTTCCACCTTTTTGGCCAGATATCTCTGATACTGAAGGGTCACATAGCCGCCCAGACCCATGCTCACCATCTCTGTGATGTTGGCTGTCTTTCCGTATTCCGTAATGTTGTATGAATCAAAAAAGTAACACAGATAACCCATGGATCGGTTCATATAATCAATGGATTGGATAAGCAGGGGATAGCCCGCTTCAAGGCGCTCCTCAATATAAGGGATCACCTCTTTCGTATCAAAAGGAACAGGTTCATCCGTCTTCATCAAAGGATCATAAAACAGGACAAATTCATCTTCTCCCTCATGATCATCATCCTGGAAAAAGCTGCGGTCTGATAAGAAGCAGCGCTGCTTTACTATCATACAGGTTCTTTGTGTATATTTATTATGAATAAATGAGACGGCTTCATCCAAAGATCTGACCGTCATCAGATTGGAAATTGTATTATGCATTATGCGGATATCGTCCTGATACCGGTAAAACCCATTGTTGAAACGATTGACAGCCCGTTGTAAACGCTTTTTACAACGGGGACATCCACAGGATTCATTCTTTACCAGAGTAGGTACCACCAGTTTCTCTGCGTCCGGAGTCCTTCCTGCTACTATTTCCATTACCGCCGCTGAAGTGACCTGAGCCATTTCCACAAGCGAACAGTCCACCGTGGTCAGCGCAGGGGAAGTGATGTATGCTTCATCATATCCGTCAAACCCGGTCACTATTATCTGCTCCGGAACGCTTATACCGGCCTCCCTTAAGACATCACATACATTAAAGGCCATTATGTCATTGGCACATATGACAGCCTCGGGAAGACGTACTCTTTTTAACACTTCCTGCATCGCCGCTCTGGCAGGCTCAGCCCAAAAATCCCCGTAACTTACCATGTCGTCGGAAAAAGGAATGCCGTTTTCCTCTACGACTTTTTTGAAGACTCCCTGCCTCTCTTCGGAGAATTTATTTCCCTTGATACCCGCCATGAAATGAGGATTCCTCACTCCGTGCTTTTCAATCACATGACGAACCACCATCTCAAAACCGGAGGCAAAGTCAAACCGGATGTTATAACAGCCCGGATAACTTCCGTCCAGAACGATCACCGGCTTACCATGGGCATTGGCCTTTGTGATTATCTTTTGTGAGATCCGGCTGCTCTTTATCTTTTCATCCATTATGACGATGATATCCGATCTCTCATAGGGGATGAACCTGAAGACCTCCGCCTCAGCGACATAATCATCCTCTCTCCAGTAAAGATCCGTATCCAGGGAAAAGACCAAAAGCCTCATTCCGGATTTCTTTATCAGTTCATTAAAGATTTCTATAAAACTGTGAATCTGGGGATCATATATCCTCGATGTACATAATGTGATTATCCTGTATGTTCCAATCATTTTTTATCCCAATCGCTAAACGTTTCCGGCCCTTCTTACACCGCTATCAACCTAGCCTGTCATTCTTTCAGATTTCACAGATCAGTCAAAAAACAACCTCTTCAAAAAATCAACACGGCTTTCAACAGCCGCTTCCACTATACTGCTGTTGTCCGCCATATCAAAGGAGTGCACCGTTCCCTTTGTCTCATTTAATACAACGTATACTCCGGCAGCCTTCAGTTTTTCGGCGTACTCCACGCCCTCGTCATGAAGCGGATCAAACTCCGTCGTCTCCACATAGGTATCGCAAAGTCCTTCAAAGGTTTGGGCCTCCGCGGGAGACATATAATACTTATTTCCGAAAGACCAGTCCGAATGCACGATATTCCTGTATGAATTGATGGCCTCTGTATTAATTATCGGCACATCCGTATATTTCTTCATAGAAGGAGTATTATATCTCATGTCAAGACTGGGATACAAAAGAAGCTGTCCCTTAGGCAGAGGTACCATACCGTCTCTTGCCAGAAGCGCCACCGCCGCAGCCAGTGTCCCGCCGGAGCTGTCTCCCATCACGGCCACTTTGTCAGGACTCACCTTATGCTCTTCATTTTCAAGAAGATAGCGATATATGTCAATTCCCTCCAGTATCTGTATGGGGGGATTATACTTAGGCGCCAGATCCTGCATAGTCAGAAATACGCGACAGCCCACCTTCGTGGCTATTTTCTCCGACAGTTTATAATGATAAGGCAAGGCGGGGAAAAGATCCGCGCCGCCATGATAAAAGATCACAGCAGGACTGCCAGCGGATACGGATTCCGGGCGATACTCCAAAACCGTGATCTGTCCTTTCTTTGAATGACCGGTGGGCACCGTGAACTTTTTGATCTCAAGCCCGGGCTTTGATTTCTGTTTTCTGACCAGTCCGCCATATATCAGCTGGATCATCTTCACCTGGAAAGGAGTCTTAAATACGGGGAGTTTTCTGAGGGCATCAAACTCATGGCTGATGGCATACTCACCGGTGACCCCCTCCTGCCCTGTGCTAAGACGCACATTAAGTTCAGTTTTATCGGGGAAAACAAAGAGCCTTATATCATCAGACAGATTGGCCAGGATGGAATGACTGATCTCCAGCCACTCCTTTGCGTCATCCTCTATGGTATGGTCAAAGGCTGTGATGTTATAAGACTGAAGTGACCATACATACGCTTCCAAAGATGAGTCAAGACCCATAGCCTTAAGATCCGAAGGCTCAGCCTTTCGCACGCCGATTTCCTCTGCGGATGATGCATTCTTCTCAAGTCCTTCAAAACCACACTCATAGATGAGACGAAGTTTACCGGTGACGCCCTGTTCTTTTTCAAAATCTACCTGCTCGGACAAATGATCGCCACCGGGATGCGAATCCGTGGTCAGCCGGAGCACCACCCCGTTTTCATCCGGCACGATACACAGTTTGCCGGGGCGTCTGTCCTTAAGGAGACTGAGCATCTCCATCGTCTCTTCAGCGGCCAGACAAAGATGTCTGCCATCCTTTGCACTAAGAACGTTATTATCAGAATAATCCTGTACAGCCTCCATTACCGATCTTTTGAGATCCGCGGCCGGAACGCTACAGTCCAGACCCATCATAAAATCCTGCATTTTTATTCCTCCTAACATTCTTAAAATATGCTTAGTCTATCAATATTCTTCCCTACTCTCAGAATTACATCAGCAAAAGTCATCCTGAGGCTTTAACCGAAGGATCTTTTTTCATATATCACTATGATCAACTGATCATTTTTACAATTACAATGTATTATACCACAGTTTCGCCTTGCAAATAAGAAAAACAATGATATACTTTAAAAGTTAAATTTTTGCAGATCGATTCAAAGTAAATGACTGTAAATTAGTCAGTCAGAAATGAATTAAGATTTACCAAGGAGTAAACCATGAGAAAGAAATATATCAAAAAAACAGCCCTGCTTCTAAGTACAACTATGATACTGGGCAGTGCCCATCCGGCATACGCTGCATCAGTACCTTTTGCAGACGGGCACACCTCCGAAGAGATCGTCTATGTAAGTTCCGAAAATGATGATCCCTCATATTGCGATGAGAGCAGCCAAAAAGAAAGCAGCCGGGGGGAAAATGACCGGAAAGAAAACGACCGTGAGGAAAACAGCCGGGAAGAGATACTGGGATCGGTGGATACAGCCTCGGGAGTGACTGAGGAAATGTGTCATTCCGAATACTGGTATGACAAAAATGAAGGCTTTGATCCTACAGATCCC
>Ga0310691_10005178_pt1 | contig 14358 bp, 14 predicted proteins | sample 176DNAGHGlowgp2_FD_203887 | JGI IMG/M metagenome (GOLD analysis project Ga0310691, IMG submission 203887) | Sheep rumen microbial communities from Palmerston North, Manawatu-Wanganui, New Zealand - 1766 DNA GHGlow gp2 (v2) (version 2) | ecosystem: Host-associated > Mammals > Digestive system >... | reverse complement strand
AAGTGCTGCGCTTCGGAGATGAAAAGCTTGAAAACGAGATGCGCGGCTATATCACGCATATCAACGAGCGCAATGAAAATGCACGTCTGACAGGCATTTATACCGGAGCTGTGGACGCTATGAATGCGGCGAACAGCGAAGCGGCATACAAAGCGGCGGCGAAATCGTTCAAAACTATTCCGGGTTTCAAAGACGCTGATACACTTGCCGGGCAATGCCTAGATAGAGCCGAGATATGCCGCAAGGACGCGATCTATGCTTCAGCGCGAACCGAGCAAATAAAGAAAAGCATCGCAGGATGCGAAGCCGCTATTCGTCTTTATGAATCCATATCCGGTTGGAAGGACGCGGACGAGCAGAGCTATGCATGTCAGCAGAAGATAGAAGAAATCAAGGCAAAGCAAGAAGCCGATCGGCTCGAGCGCGAGCGTCAGGCTGAACAAAAACGCATCGCCGCGGAAAAAGCTGCAAAGAGGCGCAAAAAGATCATTGCGATTATCACTGCAATCGTTGTTGCATGTATTGCGTTTGTTATTGTGCTGACAACAATTATTATTCCGAACATCAAATACAATTCTGCGCTTAATCTTTATAACACAGGAAAGTACGACGAGGCAATTGCGGCGTTTAAAGCGTTGAACGGATACAAGGACAGCAACGAACAGATCACAAAATGTGAAACTGCTATAAATGACCTTGAATACGATGCGGCAGTTAGTCTATACAACGCCGGAAAGTACGACGAGGCAATTGCGGCGTTTAAAGCGATGAACGGATACAAGGACAGCAACGAACAGATCACAAAATGTGAAATTGCCATAAATGACCTTGAATACGATGCGGCAGTTAGTCTATATAACGCCGGAAAGTACGATGAGGCGCTGAAAGCATTTAAAGCGTTGAATGGATACAAGGATAGTGCAGAAAAAGCAAAAGAGATATTTGCAAAGTATATGCAAACTGCCGCTGTAGGCGACATAGTATATTTAGGCGCATACGAACAGGATAATAATACATCAAACGGCAAGGAAGATATCGAATGGCTCGTCCTTGCAAAAGATGGTGACAAAGCGCTTTTAATCAGCAAATATGCACTTGACTGCCAGCAATATAACACGTCGTACATAGCCGTAACGTGGGAAAACTGTTCGCTGCGTAAGTGGTTGAACGGAACATTTTTAGGCAAAGCGTTCAGTCCAGAAGAACAAAACTTTATTATCAGTTCCACAGTCACAGCGGACAAAAATCCGAAATACAGTACATCGCCCGGGAGCAATACGACCGACAAAGTGTTCTTGCTCAGCATTACTGAGGCAGAAAAATACTTCAGTTCTGATAGTTCAAGACAGTGTAGTGTTACGGCATATGCAAGAGCACAAGGAGCGCGTCCTTCGTGTTGGTGGCTGCGGTCGCCGGGCTACATTGGTAGCTGTGCCGCGATCGTCGACGCCGTCGGCTCCGTCTTTGAGTACGGCCGCGATGTTTACGATGAACGCGAAGTCGAAGCCGTTCGTCCTGCTTTGTGGGTGGATTTTTCGAATCTTTAATCATAAATTATCTGATCACTAATCAAATCATGGGTTTGGATAAGAAGTGTAGGATTTATGATCATAATCATATGAACGTGTCGGATTAATGACTGAACGCGGAAACAATAGTACGGCATACGACATTGTCAAAAAGTACACCGAAGAAAAAATCGGCAAGTTTACCGGGGTGGATGTTGTGGCGCATTGTCCAAGCATAGGAAGATCATCTGCACTAGCAGCATTAAAGAGACTAACCGATGAAGGACTTATCATCAGAGAAGGTTCGGGCAGAAGCACCTTTTATTATAGGGCTGACAGCAAATAGTTTTCGTCCAAAAATCAGCCAATTTGGACGAAAAACAAGAGCATTGGATGAACTTATTTTACGCGCAATCCCATCTGCTTTAGCTGAGGGGTTGCGCGTAAAGTGAGTTCATTTAGGGTGTACCTTTTGTTACACTTTACAATGCTACGGAAACGTGTTAATACAGGGTGGTTATAATATTTATTGAACACTTATGCTCGCAATGTGTTCCCTGTGGACGCCTTTGCCGGCACAGAAAGGAAAACTCAAGGTATTTAGGGAAAATCTTCTGATGGGCGAAAATGTCCCTCTAAAGAACAGATAGATGCACATAGCAGGATGCCGGAGATCTGGCTTGCAGAACGAATAACCGGAGCAGGAAAGGGCAAATACAGATTCCCGGTTTGCCATCCCGACTGAAAGAGCAGAATCATCCGAAATAACTGAAAGGAGCTTGCAGATGGCAAAGACAAAAAATGAGGTCTCAATCCGTTCCAGTGCCTCAGAATATCTCACATATATTGCCTCAACCGGTGACAACCCGCAAATAATAGAAATGCGTTATGAGGACGAAAATATATGGATAACGCAGAAAACCATGGCAATGCTATATGATGTCAGCGTCCCGACCATCAATTATCATATAAATCAAGTGTTCAAAACTTCGGAACTCCAGAGAAATTCAGTTATTAGAAAATTTCTAATAACTGCCGAGGACGGAAAACCGTATAATACAAATCACTACTCTCTGGAAATGATAATAGCTGTAGGCTTTAAGGTTAATTCCGAGAAAGCAGTACAGTTTCGAAAATGGGTCAACACAATAGCCAAAGAATACACCATCAAGGGCTGGGTAATGGATGTCGAGCGCCTGAAAAGGGGCACTTTGCTGACAGATAAGTATTTCGAAGAGGTTCTACATAGCCATCTTTCTTGTCATTCCTTGCATAGGTTGTAACCCTTATGTCACCTTGTGCAAGAACTCCCTTGCTAAGCCGGACGTTATGTGCCCAAGAGAAAACAAGTCGAAGTGCAGTAACCAAATCATCAGTTTCCCAAACACCCTCATCCATAAACTTGATCTTTGGTTTGTCTTCTTCCCACATCGTCATAACCGCATAGATTTCTGATTCTCTTATCCAACAGTATAGAAGGCGGCTTGATTATTGAAGAAACTGTAGTTTTTGACATTTTGATTTTTGAAGAAACGGTAGTTTTTGTGGTTTTTAACATCGAAGAAACGGTACTTGTGACTTACAATTCTGAAGAAATGTCACTATAATAAGCTTGAAGGCAAGCTCCCCTCAGCTAAAGCAGAGGGGATTGCACGTCAAATAAGTTGTTTTTACCATTTTCAGGACTTGACTAAATTATGCCGCCTATACATACAGTTCTCCGTCAAAAAACTTTTCCTGAAACTCTATCTTCTGCATTATCTCGTCACGTGTAAAAACGGAGTTCTCCGGCGCTGCGATCCATTTATCCTCGTTGTCATTTAACCTGTGAAAAACAGCGATTATTCTGCCCGTGAACTTCTCGAGCGGTTCATCAACTCCGAGAATATACACATCCTGTTCTGCACCATCCCCTGCAATTATTCCTTCTATATAGCCGTAATTGACCGGATAGACAAGCGTTTTGATCCTCGGGTGGACCGTACCTAAAGGTCTGTCTATCTTACAGTCGACTATTCTTCCGATAATATCCGAATAATCAGGCCGTACTGATTCTTTATGAAGAATCGCTTCAATAAAATAGTGCTTCATATTTCGCCATTTCGGACCACCGAAGCCATCACCATAGCAGTCATCGATATGCCTGACTTTAATAAGTTCAAATTCCGAAAAAAGCCTTTTGATATCATCCTGATCCACAAAATAATGAGGAACGCCCTGTTCGGGTCCGTCTGTTTTTATAACGGTATTCTCATCGACCTTCGGTAGACCTGCTTCAGCATAAGTCCATGTTTCTTTCGAGTTAAGTGTCATAAACACAGTTCCGTCGGGCTTCAATGTACGTTTTATTTCACTCATAACTCGGTTCATTCCTTTGCTGTCGGCATGCCCTGCTGCGTGCATGGCAAAAATGCAGTCAAACGCATCATCTGCAAAGGTAAGCGATTCCATATCGGCCCTGCGGCAGCAGATCTCCAGTCCAAGCTCTTTGGACATCTTCTTCAAACTGTCAAGAGCCTCATCCGAAATATCTACAGCTGTAACTTTAAAACCATACTTCGCGAACAAAACAGAATGCCTGCCAAGACCGCACCCCAGATCGAGTATGCTCTTTCTGCCTTCTCTCTTCCATTTTTCGGCATAGTAATAACTCTCCTCGCAGGGATCAAGCCAGCTACTTTTATCTTCTAGCGCTTTCCAGTCAAACGGAATATAATCTTTGTGCATTATTTGTTCCTTTAAAGTCTTTTCATTTCTGTCTTTCATAGAATATATCAACTCCTTTATCAGTTTTCATCCGCATCATAGAAGCGAATCACCTTCCGGCCCGGGCCAAATCAATATCTGTGATAAGTATAACAGTTTTTAACAGCTTTGTCTTGATGTTTTATGTAAAAAAGTCTGCATAGCGCCGGCTTACCATAGTATTTACGATTGGTTATGCCTTATCGGTATTACCTGCCATTCGCGGGGAAGTGCACTTGCGCAGGGAGCTAAGTTCTGCGTTAAGTGCTAACAAGTTGTGTTACTGACACGAATTACTATAGCAAAAAGGAGATTATCGGAGCTGAATATTGATTTGGAAGAATGTACAATAAATTTTCCCTAAATTGATGCAAAATCGCATGGATTGTGGTAAAATCAGGATAAACTGTCAATGCTGTATCCCTTGCTCTGCCGGCGGAGTGGCTTGGAGTAAAGAATCCTGCTGTATCCGGCGCCAATATATATTGGGAACAGAGTATGTATTGGTGCTAAACGATTGATTAAAACAATAGAAAGTGAGTAATGATGGATTTGGTGGAAGTATTTGAGGTTGTCTTTGGAACGGGTTTTATCATTCTCGCGCTTATCGGCAGCCGGCAGATTTTTGGAGGCCTATTTTACTCGAAAAAGGTGAAGGCTGTTGTAGGAAAGAGGGATTCAAAACAATATGCTCGTATAGACGGGGTAAGATACACAGGCGCGCATGATATCTATCTGGCACAGCAACGAGACCGGAGGCGCCACATGCGGGGCGGCAATCGAAAGAAACAAAGATACAAGGTAAACAGGGTTGAATATATCAGCTTTTCCTATGAGTATGGCGGAAAAATACATACAACTGATCCCAAAACCACGATATGTCCGATCAGCCAGTCATTTATTGCTAATTCCTGTGAGTACAATATTATGGTGAGCCGCAAGGATCCGTGTAAAGCAAGGCTTGGATTATTTGAGGTATTGAGAGTAAATCTGTGCTCAGATGCGAATATCATTACGAGGCTTTTCGGTTGTATTGTAGTCATCTGTAATTTCCTGATGGTTTTGGCTGCTGATGTGGGGCTCGCCGCACTCGGTGCATGGATAATCAACCTTGGGCTCAATGGGATACGATAGAATTGGGCATATGATGGCACTTAGCGCATGTGGAGGCGCAGAGGATATCCGTGAGGCAGACAGCAGTATTTCGGAACCGGAAAAGGCATACAAGAAAACGACAATACCAAATCATACTGCAAAACTCGTTGCTGATTCATGAAGAACAATAGAAGCCATAGGGAGCATTCACGCATGAAAAAGATTTTCACTATTATTGTCAACGTGATCATTATAGCTGCTATACTGATTTTCGTTGTTCTCTACTCACATTTTGAAACCACCGATTCATACCGGAGACAAATAGAACACTTTGAGAGCACAATGGTCACTATGGAGAAGGTGACAGAGAATTATCTGGAAGGCGAGCAGCAGATCTGCGATGTTTGGGCGCGCTATATCAACAGTGAGCACATGACAATGGAAGAGGCGGCTGCGTTTATCCGGGCCTCCCATGTGCTTGAAAACGCCTCGGCACATCTGATTTCTCTCGAAAGCTTCACGGGTCTCTCCACGCGCCCAAAACAAGGCACACTTGATGACTATGCTGTTTCCTACAAGCAGATAGCTCTCCTGGCGAACGTGGATTGGATCAATGAAATCGGAACGTCAATCAACATCACCCGCGCGTACACCAATCCGATGAACGGCGAGCAGTCACTGGCTTTCTGCAACTTTGTTATGCTGAATAACCCGGAAAGCGATTCTCCCGAGGCTGCTGTCCTGATGCGCGTTATTCCCATCTCTGAGCTGGAACAGAAATGGGTTTTCCCGCAGACAGAGCTGGTGAATGCTGAGCTTTCCATGATCGACGCCAACGGGGATTACATCCTGAAAGGACACAGCTTCAAGAATTCCAGCTTTTTTGAGTTCTATAAATCATATAATCCGACAGATCCCGAATCGTCAGATAAATTGTTCGACAGGATCACTTCATCGACCGGCTCCGTTACGATGCTCAACTCTCACGGGCAGGAATGCGTACTTGCCTTCACACCGATCTCGGCAACTTCCGGTTGGACACTGTTGGGTTTCGTGCCGGCGAAGGATCTCCATGTGGATGCAGAAAACTGGTTGCTGGTCGGAGTCATTTCTGCCAGTCTTCTGATTCTTTTCCTGCTTGACCTGCACTATATGATCTACCTTAACAAGCGATTTCAGGCTGCGGCACGGGAGGCGGAATCCGCAAGTAAAGCAAAGACCGATTTTCTCTCCACTATGTCTCATGACATCCGCACGCCCATGAATGCCATCATAGGCCTGACAACCATTGCCGAAAAAAATATCGGTGATGTGGAGTCGACGAGAGAAAACCTTCGAAAAATCAGCCTTGCCAGCAATCATCTGCTGACATTGATCAATGATATTTTGGATATCTCGAAGGTGGAAAGCGGAAAGCTGAAATTGAGTCCCATGACATTCTCTGTTGTGGAATCGGTTAAGAACCTCGTAAATATTTCACAGCCGATGATCAAGGAAAAGAATATCGATTTCAGTTTCCACATCAATCAGATGCAAAAGGAATACCTGTATACAGATCAGCTCCGTCTGAATCAGATTTATATCAACATTCTCTCCAACGCCATCAAGTACACGGAACCCGGCGGGCGTGTCACCGTAGATATGCGCGAGGAAAAGAGCGTCAAACCCGACTGCATACGGCTGAGCTATATCGTATCAGACACGGGCATTGGTATGAGTCCGGAATTCATGGCGACCATGTATCAGCCCTTTTCACGGCAGATCGACAGTCGTGTCAACAGCATTCAGGGGACAGGCCTCGGTCTGGCGATTACGAAGCAAATGGTCGATCTGCTGGGCGGCACGATCGACTGCCGGAGCGAGCAGGGCAAGGGAACGACCTTCACCGTCGTGCTGGATATCCCTACCGCTGACAGGCAGCGTGATGACATGATGCTCGATCCGATCGACGTGCTGATCGTTGATGACGATGAGCTCCTGCTTGAGACGGCTGCCGATACCCTGGAGTCTCTCGGCGCCTCAGTGGAGAAGGCACAGAGCGGCCTGGAGGCGCTCGGAATGATCCGGCACAGGCATCTTTCCGGGCGGGATTACGGCGTAGTCATCGTGGACTGGAAAATGCCGGAGATAGACGGCGTTGAGACAATCCGCCGGATCCGCGCGGAGGTTGACGAGAATATCCCGATCCTGCTGATCTCCGCTTATGACTGGTCGGACATTGAGGACCGGGCAAAAGCGGCAGGCGCGAACGGCTTCGTCAGCAAACCTCTTTTCCGCTCTACGCTCTATGATAAGATCAATGAGCTGATCGGGAAGGAGTCCGTTGCCCAGGAGCCGGAGGATGATTATTCCGATTTGCAGGGGCTGCATATCCTGGTGGCAGAGGATAACGACATCAACTGGGAAATCATATCCGCTATGCTTTCCATGTTTGGAATCACCACCGAGCGGGCGGAAAACGGGCGCCTCTGTGTGGAGCGGATGCGCGCGGCTGCGGAGGGCAGTTATGAACTGATCTTCATGGATATACAGATGCCGGAGATGAATGGGCTTGACGCGACTAGGACAATCCGGAAACTGGAAAATCCTTGGGCGGCCTCAATCCCGATTGTAGCGATGACGGCAGACGCATTCTCTGAAAACATCACGGAATGCCTGGATGCCGGAATGAATGGACATATCGCAAAGCCCATCGATATCAAATTGGTTATCAAGGAAATCCGAAGAATCAAGGAAGGAAAAGGAAAATCATGAAAAAAACGATGTGTATGTTTGGGGCAGCGCTGATGATCCCGGGTCTGGCAGCATGCGGCGCAAAGACGCAGGATCCGGAGGCGAAGGATGGGTTCCGTCCGGCTCTGGATACTTCCGTCAGTTGCCATATCAGCGTTGCCGGCGGCTACAACAATTTTGAGGCGCTGGAAGCTGAGTTTGACCGTTTTAATGAATATTATCCCAATGTGGAGCTTGTATTTACAAAAATTGATGACTATAACAACATGATCGGAATGGTCCTGAACGGAACCGGCGCCCCCGATATCTACGTCAATTACTCCTGGATGTATGGCCGGGAGCAATATAAGGCGTCCATCGACCATGCCGAAGACTTGTCCGATCCCGCGCTGGGTCTTGATCTGGGCTGCATCCGCGGCAATATTCTTTTGAATACAGATAACGGTGCGCTTCCAATGGTCCCGGTTTTCTCAAATACCTACGGCATGCTCGTGAACAACAGCCTTTTTGAAAAAGAGGGCCTGAGCGTTCCTACGAGCTATCGGGAACTGGTGGCGGTGTGTGATGCGTTTCGTGAAAAGGGCTATGAAAACCCGATGTTGGGCTTCTCCCGGCAGGAGACGACTTCGCTTTTTACCTTGACGCTTTATCCGTACTTCTGCGGAACAGTTGCGCACGATGAAGAGGCTGTTAAAAAGCTCAATGCACTTGAAGCATCAGCCGGCGAGTATATGCGGCCTGCCCTTGAGAAGCTCGTACAGTTCCTAAACGACGGCTGCGTAGAGCTTGATGCGTGTGCGGAGATTGAAAACAACTATGACGCCGTGATTCTTCGCTTCTTTGAAGGGGACGTACCCATGATGCTCTGCTCCGGTGACGCAGTGTCCGGAACAAAGAAGCGGGAAAGCCGTTCTGAGGCATTTATTGCCAACCCCTTTACATACACCTTCGCCCCTGTTCCCATGTCGGATGACGGAGCATATTTCCTTGATATGCCGAATCTGCAGTTTTCTGTCAACAAAGACAGTTCAAATTTGGACATGGCCAACGAATTTATGCGTTTTCTGATCACGCCGCGGGAGCTGAACGAGATGGCGCAGAATAAGGGGCTGATATCGCCGACAAAGGATCTGTCTTTTAACAGCCTGTACGCCGCATTGGGGGCTGTTCCGGAATCCCGAATCCTGTCGCCGGAAGTTTTCGGATTGTCGGATGATGCTGTCATCCAGTTGAGGCTGGCCGGTTATCTTGTCGGAACGGGCGAAATAACGATAGATGAAGCAATTGCCAGATACGGCACATTTACACAGTGACCGCGCTGTCCCCCAATGCCGATGGGTTTTTCTTGCCCTTGCTTTTGCCCTTACATGATTCGGTTGATGTATACATAACCGGGGATACTGCAATGACAACTGTCTGCTGAAGCTTTTATAAAGTGAGGCGGACCGATACAAAACAACAAGGTTAAGGAGGACAACAGCAATGGCAAATTTACCAAAGATCGCACTTGGTGCATGGGCAATCGCAAAGGGTACTCTTCCGATCATCGGAGTGACAAAGGAAAACCAGGTACTTGATGCAGTAAAGGCAGCAAATATCACAATTACAGAAGAGTATCCTCACTTGAAAAAGTAGCTGACAGTCTTGAACTTAATGTAATTCGTTTTTGGAAAAAGGAGATGAAATAAGATGGCAGAAAAAATTGTACAGACAGCAGGAAGAAATCAGCTTGGTGAGTTTGCACCAATGTTTGCACACCTGAATTATGAGACCCCGGGACGGAGTCGGAGTCTCATTTTTGACAAAATCAGGAGCTATTTTGCAAAATAATTGCAAAATAACCAAATAATCGTTGACATAAGAACTTGATCTGCTATAATATAATTGATTTTGCGAATAACTCGTAAATGGAGGTGAAATTATGCTGCTAGAGTTCAAAACGAAGAATTATAAATCATTTGTTGAGGAAATGGTATTCTCCATGACGCCTGCGCCAAAACAGAAGGGCTTGGATTACAGCGTTTTTTCTGTAAAGGCAGGAAGCAGATCATACAAAGGTTTAAGCACAGCTGTTATTTATGGACCCAACGCATCCGGAAAAACAAATGTTATTGGCGCTATGGATACCTTTAGATCAATTGTATTGCGCGGCAGTATTAGAAATGCTGATATTGCATCTCCAAATGCTGCAGCATCTTCATTGGAACTTATCCCTAATTGCAATGGATCAAAAGCACCTACAGAGTTTTCAGTTCGTTTTTTTGATGATGGCCTGGTAATAGAATATTCTATAAAAGCAGATTTGGGCTCTTTTATGGATCCTGATTATCCAAGGAAGATACTGGAAGAAAAATTGACGGTGAATGAAAACCGCGTTTTTATGAGAAGCGATGGCATAATAGTAGATCTTCCACCGTCTATCAAAGATCATGTGAATAAAAGTATAAAAAGAAAAACGCTTAAGATGCTTGAATTGGCATTGGATAGTCTCACAGATACGGAATTGTTCTTATGTAATGGCTTCAAATCGATCTACGCTCAGGAACTTGTAAAGAAAATCATGACCTGGTTTAATAACAAGTTCATAGTTGTATATCGTTCAGATGATATGAGGATCGTAAGAAAATTTGCAGATCCCAAAGCTAATACATTTTATGTTGAAAAAACACTTACAGAAGCGGCAAGAGAATTTGGTATAACCGGCAATGCATTGGGATACAAGTCGGCAGGAAAAGGTGATGCCGAAGATACGATCCTTTGCTCTATATTTGGAAATAAGTTGCTTCCTGCCGAGATGTTTGAGTCTTACGGTACTATCAGGTTTATAAATGAATTTCCACTGGTTATTCTTGCGTTGAAAAACGGAGGAACGCTTGTCATGGATGAATTTGATGCATCGATCCATCCTATGGCCCTTATGAACATCATCAATATATTTCATAATGATGATATCAATAAGAATCATGCTCAGCTTATTTTCAACACACATAACCCCATATTCCTTGATTCATCTTTACTTAGACGTGATGAAATAAAATTCATAGAACGCGATGAAAAGACAGGAAACAGTATTCATTATGCTCTCTCTGACTTTAGGACTGCAGACGGAATCCGCAAGGGCGAAGATTATATGAATAATTACTTTGTCAGCAGATATGGCGCTATAAAGGATGTAGATTTCAGTCCGATTCTTGAGAAGGTCATCTTAGGAAATGAGGTGAATGCGGATGAGTGATAAACTCGAGACGAAGAAATTTGTTTTTAGCGTCGAGGGAGAAACGGAACAGTGGTATCTGTTGTGGCTTAGGGATCAGATCAATCAATGAGTCCATAAGGATGATATTTGATGAATGCAGAATCTAAGGGGGCTGTTAACTTTAAGTAATAGTAAGTGCATAATGCCGGCTATCGACCGGCATCAATTAAAGGAGATAGAAAAAATGAAAAAACTTGTAAAAGCAATAACCATGATCGCATCAGTATTTTTTATAACATCATGTGCTTCAAAATCAGATTCAAACACAAACATGGCCCTTCACGAATATGGCCTGCAGGAATTATCGCTCGTTACAGAAATTATTAACAGTGATGCTTATCAGCAGATATATTCCAGCCGGCTGAATGAGGAAATACTAAAAAAGCTCAGGGCAGGAGATTACTCCAAGCCTGAATCCATAGAGTATCTGGTCTTCCCGGAAGCGTCAGAGCTGACAGAATTGATGATAGAGTCAAGCATGAGCGATGAGCTCTTAAATGAATACAAAAACAGTTTTTCATCTGAGCTTAAGGAGTACATTTCAAAGCAGATGGTCTCAAATATGGTAAATGTCTGCCTGTCCAGAAACGGAATCGATCCGGTACTGTTTTATTCTGTGGTGCATGCCTCAAAAGCGTTTGTTAATAAAGACATAACCCCCGAAAATGTTATCTGCATCTACAGCTATAAAGATACATACCCCCTTGCCGCAACATTTGGTTACGGCGAAAACGGAAGCATAGTAGCAACACTGGGCGTTCTTGCTGTGGATGATTACATCACAGGAGGAGCAGAAACGATAAAAGATCAGATGAATTCATTTTTTAAGAAGGATGTTGTAAAAATCAGAAAGGCTGAATAACTTTTGCCGGTATGTAAAAGTTAGCCTGGGGGACTTAAGTCAGAGTCTCAAAAATAGTGTTGACACAGCTATGCAACAGTGCTAAACTCAAACCAGTAAAAGAACAAAAGAAGGGCGCATATAAGATGCGATGGTGTCAAAATGGAGATCAGATGAGATGATAAGGTGAACGCGAACTAATCATTAAGGCTCGAAAGAGTCTGTTTGTGTATGCCGAATCAGGTCATCGTATTCATTTTGAGACCGCTTGCAGAAGCAGTTTAAGTATCTTTTCGCGCATACCCGGTCTTCATATGCATATGTGATCTGCTTTCGGCATGAAAGCAGATCTTTTTCGTATTGGAGGTGATATTTATGGCACAGATAAGTGTTAACGATCTTACATTTTCATATGACGGAAGTGCGGACGATATTTTTACGGACATGTCCTTTAACATAGATACGGAATGGAAGCTTGGACTGATCGGAAGAAACGGCAAAGGAAAGACAACCTTTTTAAATCTGCTTCTTGGGAAATATGAATATCGCGGAAGCATATCTTCGGGCGAAAGATTCGACTATTTTCCGTATGCATTAACCGCAGAGGACTTGAAAAAGACCGCCGAGGAACTTGCGCAAGGTTGGAAGCCGCAGGCCGAAAGCTGGCAGGTGCTGGTGCAGATGAATCAGCTGGGGATGGACTCAGAGTGCCTGTACAGGCCTTTTGAAACGCTTAGCTTCGGGGAGCGAACAAGAGTGATGCTGGCGGTTTTGTTTGCATGTGATAACGAATTCCTGCTGATAGACGAGCCTACGAACCACCTTGACAGCGCCGCAAGAGAAAGCGTGAAAAGCTTTCTTGCATCAAAAAAGGGATTCATACTTGTGTCGCATGACAGAGATCTTCTTGACGCAGTGTGTGATCATGTGCTGGTTATGAACAGAGCGACCATCGAGGTGCAAGCGGGCAATTTTACGTCGTGGTGGGAAAACAAGGAAAAGCTGGACGCTTTCAGACAGTCCGAGAATGAGAAACATCTAAAGGAGATAGGAAAGCTCAAAGCTGCTGCAGACAGAAGCGGAAGATGGGCGGAAAAGAATGAAAACTCCAAGATAGGCTTTGACCCTGTGGCGGAGCATGACAGAAATATCTCTACCAGAGCATATATAGGCGCTAAGACCAAAAAGATGCAGGCGAGAGTGAAGTCATATCAGGTACGTATAGGCAGAGAGATCGAGGAAAAGGAAGGCCTGCTTCAGGATATAGAGCAGGTGACGGAGCTGAAGATCGTTCCGCTTTCATTTCACAAGGAAGTTTTGATAAATGCGCGTGAGCTGTCATTAAAATATGAGAGCGCTGCAAAAGAATTGTTCCGTGATCTTTCGTTTCAGGTATGCAGAGGTGACAGAGTGGTTCTTTCGGGTGAGAACGGATGCGGAAAATCGAGCATAGTTAAAGCCGTGCTTGAAAAAGTATGGCAGGGTGAAAAAAGCCCGGATCTTATCACATCGGGAACCCTTGAAGCAGCCGCAGGCATGATCATCTCTTATGTCAGTCAGGATACATCTTTTCTTACAGGTTCCCTAAACGAATTCTGCAGAAAAAGAGGTCTTAGTGAAAGCCTTTTCCTTGCGGTGCTTCGCCGGCTCGATTTCGGCCGCGAGCAGTTTGTAAAGAACATGGAGGATTTTTCCGAAGGTCAGAAAAAGAAGGTCCTTATAGCCGCCAGCCTTGTAACCCCGGCGCATCTGTACATCTGGGACGAACCCCTCAACTATATAGATGTCTTTTCCCGTATGCAGATAGAAGACCTTATCCTTAAATTTAAACCAACAATGCTGCTTGTCGAGCACGATATAAGGTTTCAGAAAAAGGTTGCAACGCGTGTGGTGAATGTGTAAAAAATGAGACCCGTCCCCGGGTCTCATTGATGGCGCTGCAGCTCTAAAGATGAGTTTAACAAATGCGTTGCAGCTGCGCGTTCGGCTGAGGCAGACAATGTTGCACCTGAGACAGGTACAGAAAAGACAGATGATATCGAAGCTGACAATGACTGATGAAAAAGTAAATCCCTTGCAGCAATGCTGCAAGGGATTTTTGTTAGTTGTAAAGGGTTATCGCCATTCAGGCTGAGACCAGTAGATTCTGTCTATGCTGATCTTTTTGTTGTTGTCGATGA
>Ga0310691_10005177_pt1 | contig 14358 bp, 8 predicted proteins | sample 176DNAGHGlowgp2_FD_203887 | JGI IMG/M metagenome (GOLD analysis project Ga0310691, IMG submission 203887) | Sheep rumen microbial communities from Palmerston North, Manawatu-Wanganui, New Zealand - 1766 DNA GHGlow gp2 (v2) (version 2) | ecosystem: Host-associated > Mammals > Digestive system >... | reverse complement strand
AATAAATCAGTAAGAAAATTTCATGTATTCAGGCAGAGCCTCCTGCACGTCCCTGCCCTTAATCCAGTAGATACTGTACGATAATAATAAAAGGAGCACCCCCCTATATCTCTGAGGGATGCTCCTTTTGCTATATGTCTTGACGGTAGGATTACTTTGTCAGCTCTATGTCCTTGTCGCCGTTCTCCCATCCGAAGCCGGTCATCTGCAGACTGCCGTCGGCTGGTTTCTCATAGAGGGCGAAGCTGTGGATTACCTTGTAGCCCTGGTCCTCACACAGTACCTTCACGCTGCGGTACTTCGTGATTACCACGCCGTGTATGTTCTTCTTGGTGCTTGTCACAGGTCCTACCCATGCCTTTATGGCCTTGCCCCAGAATGAGCGATGAACCTTCACCTCGTTAAGTGCCTTCTTCTCCAGTCCAGGGTTGGCGCTCGCCGACATCTTGCCGTACTTGCCCTGCTGCTCCAGCTCCTTGTAGGCACGTAGCTGTGCTATGCGCTTTGGCTTGAAGTTTGGTGTCTCATACTGCTTCTTTGCCTCGGCAAGCGTGAACTGTGCAGGGTAACGATACTTGTAAGCCTCAGGCACGCTGCCTACGTTCTGCTGCAGGAAGCTCAGCACATCGTTGAGACCTGCCTCACCACCCTCAAAGTGTACCTTGCCGCTGGTGCGCATCTTCAACAACTCCCATACCTCGTCAAAGAAGAACTCCTTTGCCTCTGGGCCGCTTACCTCCTTATAACGGTTTATGAAGAAGTTGAGCTGCTCTATGTACTTGGCTGTTGTAGCCTCGTCATATTTTATTGCGGTAAGTCCCTGTGTGGCTATCTTCAGGAAGTTGAGCGTCACTCTGTCGAGCATCTTCACTGGTTCGTTGACGGCATTGTCATAGTCAGAGCGTGCTGTTGACTTCAGCACGTCAACCACGTTAGGGTAGAGGAAGCGCACTGTGTTATATGCCTCATAGTCCAGTCCCTTATAGCCCTTGCTGAACGACTTCTGCATACGGTCGGCATAATACTTCACGTTGGCTACCAGCTCAGACTGCGGACTGGTGATGGTCCATGCAGACTGGCGTGCGCCGCTGATATTCTCCAGGTCATAGTCCACGCTCTGCGATGCCGTACTGCTGCTTGTTGCCTCAGAACCTGCCTCGCTTGCCTGACTGCTCACGGTGCTTGTAGCAGTCTCCTGAACAGAGCTCTTAGTGTCATTTACCTTTTCCTTCACGGCCTTCTTAGCCTTGTTGGCAAGGCCCCTCAGACTGCCAAACTGCGCATTGGCACCCATGTTAAATGCAAACATGGCTGCAAATGCCATTACGGAAATCTTGATTGAATGTTTCATGTTTAAGTTTCTATTAATATTTCAATAATTCGTAAATACACAACTTTATTAGGCGTTTACAATATTTCGTGCAAAGATACAAATAAATCTGTTAACGACCGTTACCCTCCCCTTAATTTATGTTAAAGCATTATGTATTTAACTTTTATAAAGCAACAGATACGGTGTGGTGCATCCATATCTGTTGCAAATGTTATCACCTTATACGGTAAAAGCTATCATATTAGGTTGTAATATGATAGCTTTTACATTGTAATATGAAAAACCAACAACACTACGTAATAGATTACAACATTCAGTTCAGAGAGCTGTTGGGGTGGGGTATTACTCTGTCACCTTTGTAAAGACTACCTTTTCTGAGTCGTTGTCCACTGTCATGGTGGTCTCGGTGAGCGACAGTATGTTGAGTTCGTTCAACTTCATTAACTCTTCTTTGTTCATATAATCCTGGGCTTTCTCGTTGAGCATCTTGTTGAACATCTGCTTTACCGAAGCCTCTGTCTGTCCCAGCAAAGCCAGCTGCTCCATCATGTCGGAAGGTATCTTTAAGTCTGTCACCTCCAGGTGTGGCTTCAGGTCGTCAACATTCAGCTTGCCTCCCTTGACATAGTTCCATACACCGTCGATGACCAGTTTCATCTCTATGTCTATCTGCTCCGCACTGCCGTTGAGCATGACGGTGAGATTGAAACTGTAGTCATTGCTGAATGTCAGCAAACAGCTGGCGTCCTTCACATCTGCCGGCAGGTCCTTGAGCAACGTGGCAGGGTCGGTGGTCCATTTACCGAGCAGCGCATAACTAACGCCATCAACATCGTTCAGGTCAATCTCTTCCGCACGGGCGGTCTGTGTACTTAGTGTCATCACTGCCATCATCAGCAGCATGAGCATGTAGTGTAATGTCTTTTTCATTATTTATTGTTTTGTTTGATAATAACAATATCGAGTACAAAGGTACAAATAAATCTGTTAATTACCGTTCCTCTATCCAAAAAAAATATTAAAGCATAGTTAATAAGTATGCACACCTATTTATAGGTGAGTTCTCATACATCCCCTCAAAGAAAAAAGCCCCGCACGCCTGTCGCAGGAGTACGGGGGATTTTCCGGTTTTTCATGGAATCGATTAAGTTTTTGTTATCAAGGTAAAAAGATTGTGTATTACTCTATGTCTGAAATAATGAATTATCTTTGTTTTCTTGATGCAAAGTTACCAAGAAAATCATTCATGACATAGATTTCCCGTCTTTTCCAGCCTTGTTACTTGCGACAGACAATAAAAAATGCGACAGATACGGCTTACTGCATCCATATCTGTCGCAAAAGTTATCATGAGTGGTTTTTCCTTATCGTCAAACCATACCCTTCCGTGTCATTATTCCATATATGGTCACTCCCAATCGTATGACCATTCACCGGCTTCCTTGGCGCGGGGCTGCTCATGGCCGCCGTCAATTACGGGGTTGATGTCGGCGTTGCTTTCAACGTTGGTAACGGTGCCGGTCATTAACTGCGACATGGTGCCCAGTTCCAATACCTCCATTGAGGGATACTTATATTCTTTCTTCATTGTTTATGTTTTTTTGAGGGGGAGTTAAGGGGAGTTAGAGGAGCGAAGGGGGAGTTAAGGGACAAATGTGTTTGACTGTCGATAGATTCACGTAATGTCCTTTAACTCCTCAGCGGCTGAAAGCCGCGATAACTCCCCTTTTATTCCTTTTACTCCATAAAATATTACTCTACTACTACCTTCTTACCATTATGTATATACATTCCCCTCTTCGACGGTTTGCCATTGAGGCGGATGCCATCAACGGTGTGCCATTCAGAAAGTGAAGAGTGAGGAGTGAAGAGTGAAGAATCAGCTGCCGCCTCATTTATTCCCGTGGCAATCTCACCGTCCTCACCGAAGTCGATTACGAATCCTGTTATGCCCTTGGCGTTGACAGCATCGTCGTCGCCTATCTTGAAGTATGCGCGGCATGCACCGAGGGTCACGTCCTCGTCAGGCCAGAACAGTTTGTTGTTTGCACCGAAGTAGATGTTGCTCTTGTCGTAGGCGGCAAGGCTTACAGAGTTGTAACTACCGAGGAAGCGCACGCGGTAGTCTCCTGCAACGCCGTTGTCAAAGCCTTCGTAGGTGTTGCTTATCGTCACGTTGGGGAATACAGGGTCAACGATATTGTTGCCATCCTCCCATTTGATGATGTATGGCACACCTGCCTTGAGTTCCGTCACGGCATTGCCGAAGGTGAGGTGGAGCGTCTGTCCGTCTGTTTCGTTGTCGGTAACGCTTGCTGATGTCAGCGTACGTGCCACTGCTCCTTCGAGCACGCTGCCTTCTATCTTAACGTCAAACGGCAGACAGATGGTGTTCCACTTGCCGTCCTTGTAGAGAGTGCGGTCGGTGAGCGTCACGTTTACCTCATCACCATCGTATTTATCAATGAGGGTGGCGTTGCCTTTTGAATTATTAGCCAACTCAAGGTCTTTACTGTTGGTTATGAAATTAGTTGAAGACCATTTGCTCTCACCGTCGGCATATACGGCCTGAACCTCTACAGTATATATGGTATTGGGTGTAAGTCCCTCGATGGTATAGGGACTGGTAACGTTGTTGACTGTCGTCCATTCGGCGGTTTCCGTAGGCGGGGTTGTAATGGTAACATCGTCGATGAAGAGGTAGTTTGCATCATAGTCGATGTTACGGAAAGCAACATAGCCTTTCTGTCCAGCGTATGCGCTCAGGTCAACAGTCTTCAGAGTCCAATCATTAAAAGCTTCGTCTGACTCATATACCTTTGTAAAGGCATCAAGGTCAGTGGTGGTCGTAGATACATAGACTTCATAGTGCTCTGGATATCTCGGATCACCAATCATCCAGAATGTCATGGTGCTACCCAGGTCAACCTGTGGACTGATGAGCCAGTTTTCAACATTGTATGCATCACCATCATCATAGCTTCTTGACATGACAGCACTATGGCCACTATGTGCATCACGTGAAGTGCTAAAGATTGTAGTTGGATCGATTATATGCCAGTCTGTATTCTCATTGCCTTCACCATTACGAATAGCTGTCCAAACGCCAAGACCGTTCTCAAAGTCTTCAAAGAAGTCACCTGCAACATTGACATATCGCAGGTTGTAGCTCGTAGCTTCATTGTTGCCCGTCCAACTGACAGAGGCAGAATTGCATTTTACATTGTTAGCAACAATGTCCGCAGGAGCCGGATATTGTGCCAGAGTAGTAAAGGTGATTGACCTGCTCCACTTTATTATTGTCTCGTCATCAACTACAGGACGTACCTTTACGGTATATTCTGTTTCCTCCGTGAGTCCCTTCAATACGAATGGATTCTCTGAGACTGTTATCTCACTAAAGTCTTCATCACTTGATGTCTTGTATGCTACAACCCATTTCTGTGCCGCAGGGAGGCAGTTATCCTTCCAGCTCAATTTCACGCTATCAGAACTTACCTCAGAAGCCACAAACTTGGTTGGGCATAGCACATTACCAATACTCTTACGCAAGCGTATAGCATTTTTGTAATCTATCCTCTCTGCAGAGTAATTATCTGCAGGATTATAGTTCGTACCATCATTACAAAGATATATTGACGACGGTACATTTTCGGTTTTATAGACTAAGAAATAATTGTAATTGCCTACCCAATTGCCAGTATTATCATCAACAATCAGGGCAACATTGCTCACACCGTCATGTGGGAAAGGTTTGTCAAGAACTATCTCAGTCCATGAACCTGTTGTGAAGTTCACTTCTCCGCTGAATACGAGGTCATCGGCAGAAACGCTGATCAAATCGCTTGAGCTACTGAATTCGCTTTTATCAGTGCTTACCATGTAAATATCGATGTTGCGTGTGCAGTCATCACCACTGACACTCTTGAAGTCGATGCTCTCAATCCATCCTTTCTTACCAAACTCTTCAGCAGTGTAAATCTGTTGCGTCAGAGAGTAGTTGTAGTAATTATTGAATGGCAAATATTTAGAGTTGTCTTCCGCACCAATGCCAATAGTTCTCTTTTCAGAAGGTTCAAAAGTTACGGAATCACTCCAACGGCTCTTTTCTTCATCACTGTTGACGGCACGTACCTTGGCTGTATAGGTTGCCTCTGGAGTAAGGTTTGTCACAGTATATGGATTGGTTGTTGCAGTGATGACAGAAGTCTCGTCGTCATTCAAGCATATCTCCCACGATGTTGCGCTGCCGTTCTCAGTCCAGCCCAGTGTTGCCTCTGTTGATTTGCCTTCGGTGAGCGTTACGGCAAGGTTTGTAGGTTTTGGACAAGAGGCAAGTGTCGTGAAGTTATTTTTCTTCCAAATACTTACCTCTTCACCATTAACAGACTGCACACGAACAACATATTCTGCATCTTGTGCAAGATTTGTCAGAGTCAGGGAAGTTTCTTTAGTATTGGTGATAGCTGAGATCCACTCAGTGTCTTCTGTCTTCTTATACTCTACGTTATAAGTACCTGTGCCGCCGGCCAATGTCAGAGTTGCCTCATGGGCGGTTATATCCGTTACCTCAAATGATGGTGGAAAGGCTATAGGATAGACATCAATAATACCAAAACGTATATTGTTGCGATAGCTATACGCATATTTGTTTCCTGAGAAATTAGACAAGTCATTCAAATCAGGAACATAATCATCACTGTAATAGCTAATTGCCATATAGTCTGATATATTGGTAACACGGAACTTGTATGAACTGCCAAGGTAACTGCCTGTTACAGGATCATAGAAGCATACCAGCAGGTTTTCCTTTCCGTTATAACTGAAAGGAGTATCAAGGTTAATCGTAACCCAACCGGCTCCTGTGGCAGATAACTTACCCTCCCACACCTTGTCGGAAGCATTTACGGATACCATGTCGATATTGCTGTTGAACGTTGCCTTATCGTCAACGGTCTTCATGTAAACCTGAATACCATCCAGAGAGAACGATGACGTGTGAAGATATTCAAGGGAAAGGGAATTGATAGTACCTGCAGCTCCTATCTCTTCAGCAGTGAAAATCTGTTGAGTCAATGATGATTCGTAAAACATATTGACAGGCAGATAATATTCTGATCTTGAACTTTCAGGATCACCTATCTCAACATAATCTCTCACCTCGAAAGTTACGCCTTGATTTCCTATATAGCCGCTGCCGTCGCGAGCGGTGATGGTCAGGGTGTAAATGCCCTTGTCCTTCACCTCGCTTACAGTGCTGCCGTCCTTGGTGATGGCAGCATCGTAGTGGGTGCCGTTGACAAGTGTGTTGCCGTCGTAATCCTTTACTACATAGGCAAGGCTGATGGCAGAACCTGTATATATATAGTTTTGTCTCAATCCTGCAATGGTGGCAAGAACAAGACTATTCGTATTCACAGAAGGGATGATTTTACCGTCGCTGAGCTCCCAATCAGAACCGAGATTGCTGAGCAGAGTCTCATTACTCATGCTGCCGGCATCTGTTCCCTGAACAGCGCCGTACGAAGTAATGTAGTAGCTGTTGTCAAGCGTTGACGAGCCGTTGCGGTTGAAGGTAGCACTGTTGTTGTCAACATTAATGTTCAGCGCACCTGCCATTAGACAGTTGGTGAATGTCAGCGAGCCACTGCTGCGCCAGCCCACGAAGCCACCGCAGTTGGTGGCTGATTGGTCACTGATGCTGCCGTCGAAGAGGCAGTTGATGAATGTAAGGCTGCCACTACTCTCTAATGAAACAAAGCCGCCGTGGGTGCCGTCCTTGTCATCTAAACTGCTTCTGTCACCGCTGACGGTCACACTGCTGCGACAGTTCTTGACTGTTACGCTGCCTTTTGACTCTGCAATAAGACCCGCGCCAAACTTATAGGTGCCTGTGGATACTGTTCCCGTCACGGTCAGCAGGAAGATTGTTGCGCCATCAACATAACGGAACGGTGCACAGCGGTCTTCTGATGCCGTGAGGGCGAGGTTGATTTTGTGTCCGGCACCATCAAACGTGCCCTTGAACTTGTTGCTGCTCGTTCCCGCCATCGTAGATACGTTGATGTTGGCAGTCAGTTTCACGGTCTTTCCGCTATAGGAATTACCGCCATTCACATTGCTTGCAAACGTTTTCCAGTCAGCGTCACTGCTGATGAGATACGGGTCATCGGCTGTGCCGGTGCCTGTAAGTCCGTCTGCCCACGTTGTTGAGACAACGAACATAGCGAGGAGAAGCATCACTGCCATCCTTCGCGTCATGGCGAAGGCTGATATCATAGTTGCCTGCGCCAAATGAGTAATAAGTGGTTTCATTCTGATTTATATAATTTTATAACTTTTATCTTTGCACAATATTACAAGAACTGCTATTTGGGTTACATCTTCCGAAATTTAGCTGCAAAAGTACAAAAAAAATTTCAAACAAGGTGTGTAATTTTCGATAATGGTGTGTAATTTTCAACAATTAGGTGTGTAAATTCACGAAATTTACACACCTGTTTTGGTCATTTAATTCATTGAAGAACAATAATATACAAGGGGTGTTGTAAAAGCTATCGTTTTACACTGTAATATGATAGCTTTTACACTGCAATATGATAGCTTTTACAGTGTAATATGATAGCTTTTGGAACACAAAACAAAACCGCAGAAACATTTTGCAATGTTTCTGCGGTTTCTGCATGAGTGTATAATAAGTGTTCTATGTCATTCCCATTCGTTTACCCAGCCGCCGATTTCCTTGGCGCGGGGCTGCTCATGGCCGCCGTCAATTACGGGGTTGATGTCGGCGTTGCTTTCAACGTTGGTAACGGTGCCGGTCATTAACTGCGACATGGTGTCCAGTTCCAAGACCTCCATTGAGGGATACTTATATTCTTTCTTCATTGTTTTATGTTTTTTTGAGGGGGAGTTCTTGCTTAGGCAAGCGTCACTGCGTGCCGAGCGAGGGAGGAGTTAAGGGACAAATGTGTTTGATTGTCGATAGATTCACGTAATGTCCTTTAACTCCTCAGCGGCTGAAAGCCGCGATAACTACCTTTAACTCCTTATAACCCCACGAAATATCATTCTACTACTACCTTCTTACCATTATGTATATACATTCCCTTCTTCGACGGTTTGCCATTGAGGCGGATGCCGTCAACGGTGTGCCATTCAGAAAGTGAAGAGTGAGGAGTGAAGAGTGAAGAATCAGCTGCCGCCTCATTTATTCCTGTTGCCTCCTCGTCGTTCTCTCCTAAGTCGATTACGAATCCTGTTATGCCCTTGGCATTGACAGCTGCTGTCTCGTTTATCTTGAAGTATGCACGGAATGCACCGACGGTCACGTTCTGGTCAGGCCATAACAGTTTGTTGGCAGAACCGAAGTAGATGTTGCTCTTGTCGTTGGCAGCAAGGCTTACGGTGCCGTATGTGCCGATGAAACTTACCATGCCGTCCTGACTGGTAACGGTGGTTGGCTCAGTGTTGCTTATGGCCTTACCGGTGAATACAGGGTCGGTGATATTGTCGCCTTCTGCCCACTTGATGATGTAAGGCACACCAGCCTTGAGTTCCGTCACTGCATCGCCGAAGGTGAGGTGGAGTGTCTGTCCGGTTGTCTCATCGCCAGTGATGCTCGTTGCGGTCAGCTTACGCGCCACGGCACCGTCAAGTACGCTGCCCTCTATCTCAACGTTGAATGGCAGACAGATGGTATTCCATGAGCCGTCTTTGTATAGCGTGCGACCGCGCAGTGTGACCGCAATGTTGCTCACTTTTGGAGCGGAACCGCCGTTTGCCGTATGCACCGACGGATCGGCGTAGGCGTCAATAAGCGCCGTATTGTCCCTGTTGTCGAAAAGGTGCAGGGCGGTGGCGTCAAGAGTAGCCTCACCAGAAAAGTCGGAGCCGCCACTTATGTCATCTGCATTGTAATATCCTATACCTATATTGAAAGCATTAGTTCTTACGAGGCAACTGTGGTAAGTATTGTTGCTCATGATGCCTGAGATGTTTTCGCCCACTACAGCACCAGAATATCTGCCAGCAGGCACGATAGCACCGATGGCACGGCAGTTGGTAATGATGCCATTATTATTAGAACCCACGATACTGCCGAAAGAATCAGCTTTTCTGACATTGCTCGTTAGCATGATAGTGACGGCACTGGTGCAGACGGTAATGATGCCACTATAATTATAACCCACAATGCCACCGACATAGAAGGCATTACTATTCAAACTGAGGAGCATGACATCTGACGCTACGTGGCAGTCAGTTACGGAACCACCATGGTTATCGCCCACGATGCCGCCAGTAGCACTGTATGCACTGATACGGGTGTCTGTCAGCGTCACGCCACTCACCTCAGCACCTTCACCAAGTCTGCCGAAGAGCCCCTGACTGTCATTGTTTTTATATATGCGTATGCCGCTGATGGTATGACCATCGCCAAGGAAGTGACCGCGGAAGCTATAATCGTGATTAGTGCCATCGTAGTAATGATATCCTATAGCAGTGTAGTTGTTCTCGGTGCTTGTAGGGTCATTCCATGCACTGGTGTGCTCGTAGCTGAGGTCGTTCATCAGTAGGAAATACTTTCCTTCATAACTGTAAGCACCGCTATTCACACGCTGCGCCAGCAGGTCGAGCTGAGCCGTAGTATATATCTTATAGGGGGCATCCGCCGTTCCGGCATATACACATTGCCAGTCATCGGTAAGTGCTCCAAGGCCAATGGTCACATTCACTGCAGGCATCACGAATGAGTCATCATAGATGATAGAATCGTTCACGGTGTAAGGCTTTATGTATCCGTTTTCAGCATCGGGTCGTCCTGCCAGCGTGATGGTTGTACCCACCTTATAGTAAGGTGTACCGTCGAGTGTGATTGCTGGTGCAGTTGTGACAGAGATACCATCCTCAAGTGTCAGAGGGTAAATAGGCACTATGGCTGAAGTAACAGTCGTATTTTGAGCAGGCATGGTGAAAGCCGAGCCGCTGATGACTTCATCATTTACAATATATCCATCATAGATATAGCCTACAGGCGGTGTATCTGTCTGCATGCCTGTAAGGGTAATAGTTGTATCTTTCTTATAGTATGGTTTACCGTCGAATGTGATTGCCGGTTCAGGTGTGGCAGAGATACCGGCAGGAAGTGTTAGTAGATAGCCACCTGGCACAGCTCCGTCGTTGTCAGTGATGTCAGTGACTATCGACGTCTTGCCGGTATTCTGGGCTATGCCCACCCCTGTGGCATTCTCCACGCCTGCCACGGTGCAACCGTAATAGTAGTTGCGGGCATAGGAGGTACGATCGAGGGTAGTGCTGCCTATTTCTGACGCAATGGCACCGTAGAATTTGTAGCCTCCACTGCTGGCGGCATAGGGGATGACGGCACCGACGACGAGATTGTCCTCCAACGTGGCTATAGCCTGAGTTATAATCGTCTGATTGTAGTTACTGCCTGCTATGCCACCGCAGTATTTAGGCGTGATGCCGGCGGCTGCGCTCATCTGCACGCTGCTGACACAGTGGGTGACGGTGCCACCGGTGTTGTTGCCTACGATGCCACCGTAGAAGTAGTTCGGCTGAACGATATGGATGGCTACATGGTCGGTGACAGTACAGTAAGAGATGGTGCCGCCCTGGGCGGTGCCGTCGTAAGAGTGCTCGCCATCGTTATAGCCCACGATGCCGCCTACACGGCTGTATCCCACGATGCGGGCGTCGTCAAGAGTGATGCCCGTAACCACGGCGTCCTTGGTGATGTAGCCGAAGATGCCCTTATAGGAGTCTGTTGCGGCATCGCTGCCGCTTGTATAGATGCGGATGCCGCTAATGGTATGGTCCTTGCCGTCGAAATGACCACGGAACGGGCGGTCCCAAGCAGTAGAATATCCATTGTAATAGCCTATGGGGGTATAGTTATTCTCTATGCTCGTGGTGTCGTCCCATGCGGTGGTATGGTCGTATGTCAGGTCGGCACCAAGCTGGAAGTAGGTGTCCTTGTAGGCATTGCCATTGTTCACGCTGTCAGCCAGCTGGTCAAGCTGCGAGGTATATTTGATAACGTATGGGTCGGTTTCCGTACCGCTGCCCGCCCATGGTATGAGCGTAAGGTCGGTGTCAAGTCCGATGGTGGTGTCGGCGGCAGGCATGACAAGAGTATCGCCGTCGATAATCATGCTTGTGCCGTTTACTATAAGGGGATAAGTGTAGCCCGCAGGAGCAGTAGGCTTACCATTGTTGAGGGTGAGTACAGTGCCTTGGGCGTAGTAGTCAGTGCCGCTGATATTTACAGAAGGGGCGGTGGTAGTGGTGATACCGTTGGTAAGCGTCAGCGTGTGGATGCTGACGGCTGCGGCGTTGTCAGTGATGTCGGCAGCATGGCATCCCACATTGAGGGCATTGGCGGTGCCGTTCACCGTGCAGTCGATGTAGTAGTTATTGGAAAGGTTTGCGTCATTGGTGCTAAAGCCCATGATGGCACCTGCCCAGCCACTGCTGTCTTTTACCTTCGCACCAATGGCGAGGTTGTTACTTACCGTAGCCCCTGGGGCGGCTCCTCCCAATATGCCGCCGTACCCCTCGCAACCACCGAGACCATACTTAATGGCAACGGTGGCAGAGCTGATGTTGTTGCTTATGATGGCTGTATTGGTGTTTGCATAGCCGGCAATGCCTCCTAAACGGTCGGCATTTGGCTGAACAGAATAGACTGCCACGGTGCTGGTGACGATACAGCTGTCAATGACACTGTTACTGCTACAATTTGCAGCGATGCCGCCGGTGTAGCTATAGCCTACGATGCGGGTATCCGTAAGTGTGAGGTTCTTGACAGTACCTCTGAGGACACCGAAGAGTCCCATATACTGACTGGTTGCATTGTTCTTATCCTTGTAGATACGAATACCGCTGATGGACTTATTGTTACCATCGAACGTGCCCTTGAATGAATTGGAGGAGTTTCCGATAGGCGTGAAGTTGTTCTCAGTGCTTGTAGTGTCATTCCATGCACTGGTGTGCTCGTAGCTGACATCGTTCATCAGCTTAAAGTACGTGTCGGTGTACTTCGTGCCGCTGTTTACGTCGTCGGCTAACTTGTTGAGGTCATCGGCGGTCGTAATCTTGTACGGGTTGTCCACCGTTCCCTCGCCTCCGCTAAACAATTCAGTCTGCGCCCACGCTGTCATCGTCATGAGCATCACGGCCAGCATCATCGCTGTCCGTTGATAAAAATGTCTGGTCAGTCTTGTAATCATCTTTACCTTAATTTATCTGATTATATTATACCTTTCTCAAGATGAGGTTTTCTGTTATACCTACATTAAATGTTTCAGGATAATTTGGCTTCTGACTGCAAAGTTACGCATTTTTTCTGAAAAAAAAACATATTTGTCGTAAAAGCTATCATATTATATGGTAAAAGCTATCATATTACCGCATAATATGATAGCTTTTACGACACCCGAGAAATGTATATATTCCGATGGCAAAACTAAGGAATTTCGTTAGTAAAACAGCGGAAACTATGTTTTTTTTATACTTTCCGCTCGTTTTCTCACGAAAAAGTATTATCTTTGTGGCGTAAATCGAAATGCCACCGGTATTGCTAACGGTATGACAAAAACAGATTAACAGATGGAATAACAATAGGAACAAAAACCATGAAGAAACAAGCAAGACTATGGATGATGGCCGCCATCCTTTTATTCTGCGGCACAACTGTACTGACATCGTGCAACAAGGACGATGATAACGCTGCCGTTGTCAAGCCCACGAAAGAGTATTTCACACTGTGGAACCAGTGCGTGGCGCTGACTGCCTTGCAGGAGTATGTAAAGGACGTGACGAATCCTAACAGTCCTGATTTTATCAAGGAGGAGGACCGTATCGCCACGTTTGATATGGATGGTACGTTCGTAGGTGAACTATATCCTACGTATTTCGAGTATAACATGTTGGAATACCGTGTACTGGACGACCCAGACTATCGTGACATAGCTCCGGAGGACGTGAAGGAGGCTGCACAGGCTATCAGGGACTTTGTAAGGGACGGCAAGAAACTGCCTGACCATTTCGACATGATACACGCCTATGCTGCAGCGAAAGCATACAGCGGCATGACGCTTGCCGAGTTTGACGACTATGTCAAGGCATACGCCCAGCAGCCTGCCAACGGCTTCAGCGGCATGACATACGGCCAGAGCTTCTACAAGCCCATGCTGGAGGTGTTTGACTACCTGAAGGACAATGGCTTCACCTGCTACGTCGTCAGTGGCTCAGACCGTTTCATCTGTCGTAGTTTGGTGGAAAGCATCGGCATACCATCCAACCGTGTCATCGGCATGGACGTGAAGTTGCGCTCCAGCAGTCAAGGCACGGAGGAAGGCGTCAACTACACCATGGGACGTGAGGAGGACCTCGTGCGCACCGATGAACTGATAATCAAGAATCTGAAGACTAACAAGGTGTTGCAGATTTCGCAGGAGATAGGCAAGGTGCCGGTTCTGTCGTTTGGTAATAGCAGCGGCGACTGCGCCATGCACAACTATTGTCTGAGTAATCAGAAGTACCGCACCGCCACATTCATGCTTGTGGCTGATGATGACAGCCGCGACCACGCCGACCTTGCCGAGGGTGCCAGACGTGAGGCGAAATGGCGTGAGGCTGGTTACTACATAATATCCATGAAGAATGACTTCAAGACTATCTATGGCGATGGCGTGCAAAAGGTGGACTTTACATTTCCCGTAGAGAAGCAATAAGAACTACGATTTACGAAGATTCTTGGGGAATAAAATGTTAAAATTACACTTTTCTTGGGGAATAATTCAAAAAAACTACACTTTTATGGGGGAATGAGGATTAAACGACATTATAAAGTTTTCTATATACACAAGTTTGTTACACAAACTTGTGTGAGTGCTATTCCTTTGTTCTATAATACATTAAGGTGTGAACCCATTATTTGGATTCACACCTTAATGTATATACAGATGCCTTTGCGAGCCATTTCAGATGTATGGCGTTGT
>Ga0310691_10005175_pt1 | contig 14361 bp, 18 predicted proteins | sample 176DNAGHGlowgp2_FD_203887 | JGI IMG/M metagenome (GOLD analysis project Ga0310691, IMG submission 203887) | Sheep rumen microbial communities from Palmerston North, Manawatu-Wanganui, New Zealand - 1766 DNA GHGlow gp2 (v2) (version 2) | ecosystem: Host-associated > Mammals > Digestive system >... | reverse complement strand
ATGGAAACGTTTCTATAATTTGTTCCCAGAAATTTTTGAACATTTGAAGCAAGGAAATTATTATCAAGGCCAAGTTGAAAATGGTAATATTATTACCGTTAAAGAAACTAGGATTCATTGTGGTTATACAAGGAAAAGAACAATAAAATTCAAGAAAATTTGGTAATTAACAAATGATGGACTGTTAGTTTAATTGGATAAAATGCAGCACTACGGATGCTTTGTTGAGGGTTCGAATCCTTCACGGTCTACATTTCTAGAAAGATATAAAAGGAGGTAGCAACTAGCAAGGAGTTAGGTCTGACTGCTAATCAGAACGTTCCATTATGGGAATGGGTATCGTAAACCCGCACCTCCGCAATGGTGTAATTGAGGCGGCAAACCGTCCTCAAGATAGTGTATAAGCGGCATAATGGTATTTAATATACGGGCACGCTGAATAAGGAAGAATTCACTAGCAAATGATGGCTGATTTTAATAACAAGCTTACCCCAATTAGAAAGGAACGTAAACGTCTGTTTGATGATATTATTGACAAGTTCTACAGTCATAAACAGCGCAATTTTTTCTTACTTAGACACGGTGTTGCATTTGACCTTGACGAATGTACTGAAGATTATATGGAAACTTCAGATGATTTCCGCAAGGATGATTTTAGTTTAGAATTTACTACTAAAGGTGAAGACTTATTTTGTACTATTACAGTTGATTTTCCAGCAACTACAGAAGCAACAAAACTAATTAAAGTTAGTGAACTTGTTGATTTCTTGAACAATGCTGACTATTATACTCCATTGATGGAAAGGCTCAAAAGAATTGAAGCTTTCCGCGAAGAACAAGAGAGTAAAAAGAAAGAGGAAGATGAATATTCTGAATATTTAAGGCTAAAAGATAAATATGAAAGCGTGTGAGGAAGCACAAAATGCTATTGATTCTTTGAGTGGTAAAGGTAAATCAGACAAACAAGTGCTAGCTGAAAAAGCTTGGCTACAAGCAATATTAAACTTATTACTATCCAAAAAGTATGTAACCATACAAAATAAGGATGGTGTAAAATTTGATGTTTCTGCAATTAGTGAGACAAGCCTATTTTTATCCTTTTTTGATGTATGTAATCATATTAATTGGTACAATACAGACATCAGTCCAAAACCAACAGAAAAATTGAAAAACGATTTTCACCATTGGTATTTATTTAATGTTTTAAAACCGTTATATAGATTTTAAAAATGTTATATTATGACAAAGAAGTTTTGGAAAGATTGGCAAAAGAGGTTTGGTGAAACACAAGATGTTTTAATAAATCAGCCATCTAAAATACATCCTGTACCATTACTATGTAGATGTAGCAGAGACAAGATAGTTGATGAGAGTGGCGTACTGAAACAGTGTTAACAAAATTTAACTATATATTATTAATAAAAATTATTAATTGTTTATATATTAGTATAGAATAAAATACCAAAGGAGACCTTCGCAAGTAATTGAGGTGGTAAACCGTCCTCAAGATGGTGTATACGCGGCATAATGGTATTGAATATATGGGCTTGAAGTTGGTACGTGAAACGCTGGTCGATGTATTATGCGGTAAGAAGACCAAACACAGTAGGGTTCGATTCCCACCGAGTCCGCGAGTTGGGGGATTGTGGTTGACGATGGCTAAGACATGCTTGTTATCCACACAGAAGAACAGACCAATTCTGACAATACTTACATAATAATTACGTAATAAAGGTAAGGACGATAGGAGGCGGTAACTGGTAATGGCTTAAAGCTACTGTTCGTATATGGTGTGCGTGGCAGAGTGGCCGAATGCGCAAGTCTGTGGCTCTTGTAAGAAAAACACCGCTGGTTCGAATCCAGTCGCACACCCGAAATAAAAGAAAAGGACACAGATAGGGTAACAACTATAAGAAGTTAGTGTAGGCAACGCTTGATTGACAGTTGTACACGATAGTGAAATGTATCTTTTATTTTCTTTTTTTTTAATATAAATATTTATATTAAAAAACGAGAAATATGGGAAATAGCAAAAATGTGGTATCCGCAGCATGTTTTTTATTCGCAAAAAACGAAAATGGGGAAATGTGTGTGTTATGCGGTAAAAGAAGTGGTGATGACTTATTACATTATGGTGGTTTTTTTGATGTTCCATGTGGTGTAAGAGAATATGGTGAGGAACCAATCGACACAGCAGTAAGGGAACTTAAAGAAGAAGCTGGTATTTCAATATCATCTAGTGATTTAACTTTCTATGGTTATCAGCCTTGGGGTGGCAGAAGCAATAAGTATGGTGCTAACTTTTATGCTTTACTAGATGAATGTATTGAGATTGGACAAGGTGATGGTGAACACGATTTTTTCAAGTGGGTTCCATTAAAAGAAGTTGGGAATTATCTATGGGCTTTTTATCTGAATCATATTATATTTGAAATTTATCAAAATATAATAGTTAAGCAGACATTACAAGAGTACTTGAAAAGGTATTGCAAGTTAATATAAAATAATAATAACAATATGAGTTCGAGTTTGTTTTCTGATTTCTATACTTCTTATGAAATATATCCTAAAACAGAATATGTTGAAGGAGATAAGAAGTTTGGGGATTTAAAAGTTGGTGATAAATTATATTTAATTGATGTGTTATCTTTAACGACATTAATTGTCACAAAAGAATTGCACAAACACAATGGTAAAACATATCTTTCTTGTATTACAGAAGGTAATAGGAAAGAGAAAAAGAATTTGTGTTTCGGTCCAAATGATTCAGCTAATGTTCTTATGTCGGGCAATCAATCGATTTTGTATTATGGAGATGAAGCTCGTATCGGAACTAATTTGGAAAGTGTAAAGAAAATATACTCTAATTATTTAATGGAAAAAATAGAGAAAACAAACAGTAAACTTGCATTCTTAACCAAAAAGTTAGAATTTGCTAAAACCATTAAATAATAACAAAGGAGAGCGCAACTAGTAAGGAACTAGGTCTGACTGCTAATCAGAACGTACCCAATTAGGGTATAGGATTCGAATTCCTGCCTCTCCGCAATAAATATCTGGGGGTATAGTTTAGAAGGTTAGAATTTTAGTTCTGCACACTAAGGACAACGGTTCGATTCCGTTTACCTCCACTAACAAAAAATACTATAATTATGGAAGATATGATATTAGGTATTACATTATTACTTTGTGCAGTATTTGTTATTTTTCTATTAGTGGTAATTGGGGCTTATTATTTTGTTTTTCCTTATTACTTGGCAAAGAATTTGCCAATAACAAAAAATTTTTTTGCTGATTGTGCAATTTCATATATGTTATGTTTTGCATTTGCAATCGTGGGTAATGCAGTGTATATGTTGCTTAACTTCATTATAAATCAGAACAGCAATACAACTACAGTATAATTTAGATTGGTGAGTGGTCTGGGCGGTTAGGTCGCGGTCTGCAAAACCGTGAAGGTTGGTTCGACTCCAATACTCACCTCTGAATAAACAGTATGATACTATTATATTTTGTCATTTCATTTACTAATGTATTCTTACACATTGTTAGGTCTATATTAGTTATAAAATCAAACAAGCTGATAGCTTCTACGGCAAATTGTATTTGCTACACATTTTCGGCTGTAGTCATTAAATTCATTGCAGAATTTGATTTGTGGATTGCAATATCTGTTCAAGCAATTACTAATTTCATTGGTTGCTATTTGGCAATGCTGTTTTGTGAGAAGATATTAGGAAAAAAATATTGATGTAGCTCAGTAGGTTAGAGCATTTGGCTGATACCCAAAAGGTCGGAGGTTCAAGTCCTCCCATCAATACTATGATTGGCCTATAGTGATAATGGTTAGCACGGAAGACTGTTAATCTTCGAGTATCAGTTCGAGTCTGATTGGGCCAGCAAATTTTTTTAATTGATTTATCAACATAGTATTAAACTGATATATGACTGAATTGAATTTTTTTATTAGATTCTTAAAGGATAGAAACATATATAATATTTTTATTCAAAGAGTAATAGAGCAACATGGTATTACCTTTTTATATAAACATTTACTAATATATTCTAATGATACACAAATGATTATTTTTAGTTCATTATGTTGGTCTGATACTGTTGAAGGAAGTAATTATTGGTGTTCTTTATATAATGAATATGCGACACTAAAACGTGAGAAATGGTCTGTTAGTTCAATGGATAGAATGTAGCACTACGGATGCCGAGATGAGGGTTCGACTCCTTCACAGACTACATTAAAATATGTTAAAAAATTTGGTTTTGTCGAAAATTATTTATATAATAGTATCAGAAAAAACAAACAAACATAGAGAGTTAGCTCAGATGGTTTAGAGCATCTGCCTTACAAGCAGAGGGTCGTTAGTTCGAATCTCACACTCTCTACAAAGATAAAAGATGTAAGTTAAATGTTGGCTTGGAGGTAGCCATCATCTAAGGAGTGAGCAGAAAGTGCCTTGTGAGCCTTATGCGACTAGGAGTTAATAGCCTAGAACGTTCTTGACTGTGAAGGGAATATCCACAACATGACATTGTAAACTCAATGGTCTGCCATATAAAGTTAGGTATTAGTCCTCCTTTATTCTTTATATGTTGGCAGTATGGCGAGGTTATGAACTCAACTTGCGGTAGGACATACGCGGTTTCTTTGGTGTAACAACACATAACTTTACTTTTATCTATATATTAACAAATTAAATATTAAATAGTTATGAAATTACAAAACAAAAAGAGGCTTTTAAAAACTGCAATGGCAATGTTTTATAAAACATTTGTACCGTGGATTGTTATTATATATGTACTTGTATTCGCGCATATGGTAATTAATCTTATTTATTGGTCACATCTTGTTTAAGTGTTGGCGTAATTCTTGCACGTTTGCAGCACTTTTGTCTATTCGGTATGTTAGTTCAGTTTTGGTTAGAATGCGGCCCTGTCACGGCTGTGGTCGTGGGTTCGAGTCCCATACATACCGCATAAACTACAAAGGTGACATAGTTTAATGGAAGAGTCCTAGGACATTAAATGAAAAACTTACTCGAAGAATGACCCCATATCGGGGGTTGGTAGGCGTTCGATTCGTCTTGTCACCGCCAAATAGAGATGGAAATGCTGAAGTCAATGTACCTTTCATAGGAGCCGCGCGGAAACAACCCTATGATTGTGTGGCAGAACCAGATAGTTTAGCCGCATTGGAAACACGTGGCGAAGAGTATCCATCTTTTCTTTTTAAGAAAATACCCAATTTTATAATATGGATGCGTGTAAGGACTCCTTTGGGGAGTGACCATAACAATGGTAACAAACGTAGGTTCGAATCCTACTGCATTCACTCAATGGTCTCGTATCTCATGATAGTTATTGCGCAAGTCTACGCAGATAGGGGATTACTATCCGTAACCCTTGGGCAGAATAATAAAATACCCAATTTTATAATATGAAGGGCGCGTAGCTTAATTGGTTGAAGCAAAACACTCATAATGTTGAGATTGCAGGTTCAAGTCCTGTCGTGCCCACTATGATACAAGCAATTTCAGAATATTATTTACAAAAAGGATTTGATAAGGTATATATAAATACAAATAAAGAACCTAGAAAAGTTGCAACATTACATCGTCCAGATGGCTCAATAACAAGTATGAGTTATGCAAAGTATCTCTATACAAGCCACTATAAAACAGATGTGGCAGAAGGAGACCAAGTAGACCATATAAATGGAGACAAAATGGACGATAGAATAGAAAACTTACAAGTTCTTTCAAGAAACTATAACAACAAGAAAGACAGAGAACCAGCAAAATATGTAATGTGTATCTGTCATGTTTGTGGTTGTGAATTTATCTTTCCCAAAAGAAACATTAACTCACATCCAAATCCTTGTTGTAGTAGAAAATGTGGAGGAATAAAATCTTATTTGAATAGTACACCACGAAAACAGTGAAATCGCGTATGGGTTTGTAACAGTTAACACATATTCTAATAAAATCTAATAAATAATAGGTAGCCGTACTACCGAATTTACGCTTGTGGAGAAACCAACTGCGGATGACCGAACTTTATGTTCCTAAAAAGCAGTGTTTCGTTGAAGCAAGAAATAAAATGTAGTAGAATCATAGATTTTATTATAATTTTATATACGGTCTTGCATACGAGCTGCAAGGTTGGCGAAAGCCTTCATAATAATGAGATTCCACCGAGCAAGTGAGGCGGTTGACCAAGGCTTGCATATTTTAGGTAAACAATCTAAATTAAATATAATGAGCGTAGGTGTTATTATTGCACGATTGCAACCAATCCACAATGGGCATCTTGAGCTTATTAAACAAGCTCTTCACGAAAATGAAAAAGTTGTTCTGTTCATTGGTTCTGCTGACAAGGTTAATAAACGTAATCCAATTCCTATCAAATTGAGGCTTTATATGACAAGACAAGCCATTGATGAAACATTCGATGCAAATGATGCTAAAAGAATTGAGGTTATTCCGTTGGATGACCTTTCTGACGAACCTGAAAATAATCACGATTGGGGTTTTTATTTATATGCTCACATTGTACTGCATACGCTGTCCCCAACTTTTACTATCTATTACAGTGATGGATTTGAGATTATTATGAAGTGGTTCCCATCGTTTGCATCTCGTGATTTTATCTCATACAAGCTTAACGCTAGAGGTGCTATGTTTAATGGATTGTCTGCTACAAGGGTTAGGTTGTTGATTCTTCAACAAGACTATGAGGAACTGAAAAAGTATGTCCCAAAGGTTGTTATGGACAATGTTGATATTATTCGGCATTACATTTCGGTAATTGAGTAAATAAACAAAAATAAGCTTAATTTGTACTGCGGGGATTAGTTAGGTATGCCCCTTAATAACGTTCATACCACAAGCAGTAGTTAAGCGAATACAGTGAATAGGATGGTGGTTATTGAAATTGTATTATTGTAATAAAAGGAATGGTAGCTCAGCTGGTTTAGAGCACTCTAGCGGAGAGGGGTCGGGGGTTCAAGTCCCTCTCATTGTCATAATAAAAACAGTAATGCATCTTCGAAGATTTCAATAAAAATAACAGCAAACAAGTTGAAACCTTTAGTGATAAAGGTTAGAATGGTAAAAACTGAATTGGTGCTTAGAGCAACACTCTGAAACTAAGTATGCCGACAGTAGAGTGAAAACTTGTTTGATAAAGTTAGCCACCTTTCTATTTCCTTTTTTGAATAAATGGTTTCAATATACTATTTATTATAGAAGCTACATAATTGTTACATTGATTTATTTTTATATTAGCAATGTTGGTTAAAATAAATCATTTTTAATGGCTCGATAGTTCAGTTGGCAAAATACTAGATTTGTAATCTTGAGTCGTGGGTTCGAAGCCCACTTGAGCCTCATATTGATAAAAAAAGGAACCTAATGGATGCCTAGCGCGTGATAAATTCACGTACTAGGCATTTTTTTATCTGTTCACAGATATTTTATTTAAAAATTTGGTAAAATAAATTTACTTTTTTTTAATTTTTATTTATATACTTGAATAAAGTTTAATTTATAATAAAGTTAAAAATATGGTAAGTATTATTATTGGAATTGTTGTTGCACTAATGCTTGGTGTAATTATGTGGTTACAAGTGATACACATAATACGCAACAACAACGAAACGTGGTGGAAGCTGAACGGAAACAAGAATTTTCCAATCACACACAAAGGTAAAACAGTTTGGATTAGTAGGTCTGTAGCTGTAGTAGGGTTCGTATTCTGTAAAGATGATGAAGGTAATTGGTATGTATTGGCAAACAAGAGAGGTAAAGGTACACCAGATTTTCAAGGTTTGTGGAATTTAGTTTGCGGATATATAGAAAAGGATGAAACTGGTGAAGAAGCAGTTGTTAGGGAAATCTACGAAGAAACTGGCTTGGAGCTTGACAAGAGCAAATTTGAACTATGTAGAGTTAGTACAAATCCAAAAAACAATAGGCAGAACATCAGCTTGGGATATATGACTATACTTGATGGAACTATTGCTGACCATTCAAATTTCAACAAGAATCATATGGAAAAGGATGAGGTTGAAGAAATCAAATGGATTAAGATAAACACTTTGTTCTTATATGAATGGGCATTTGGGCATGACGAGATAATTCAGAATATTTATTCAACCAAAATTGACAAAGATGATTGAAACAGACAAAATTTACAACATTGATTGCATCGATGGTATGAAGATGATGGACGAGGATTCTGTTGATTTAATAGTAACGTCACCACCATATAACATTGGTATAGACTATGATGAATACGATTACAACAAATCTTCGGGAGTGGAACTACAGCTTTAGCTGCAAAGAGGTTAAATAGAAAATTCATTGGCTTTGAAATATCAAAGGAATATTGCAAGATAGCAAATAACAGAATAAATGAAATATTTTAATTGAAAAGCACCAGTTATATATTATTTTATAACTGATGCTTTTTTTTTTAACATTTTTTAGTTTTTTTTCTGATTATTTTTTTATATTATAACAAAAAAAGACGGATTTTTATGAAATTTAGTATTATTGCATGTGTTAACAAGAAGCTTGCCATTGGCAAGGATGGAGGATTGATGTTTCATATTGGAAACGACCTCAAGAATTTTAGGAGGATGACCCTTAATAATGTGGTTATTATGGGTAGGAAGACGTTTGAATCGCTTCCTAATGCTCAACCGTTGAAGGATAGGATTAATATCATCATTACAAGTGACAAAGAATATTCTGTTGACAGTTCGTTTGAGAATGTTTACATTGTACATTCTCCAGAAGATGCTGTTGAACTTGTTGAATGTATGTTTGATAACAAGGAGGCTTTTGTGATTGGTGGCGCATCTATTTATCAATGGTTTTTGGATAACAATGTTGTTTCTTCTATGTACATTACAGAAGTTAATAACGAGGATGAAGGTGACACTTATTTTCCGAATGTGCTTGACAATTTTTATCTGTTCTATCAATCCTATACACAAAGGCAGAGAACAGATGAGACAACATATAAGTTTTCGATATATGTTCGTAGATAATATTTAACATTTTTTAATTAATATTATTTATGAAATAGAAAATATTTTTATATTCTTACGAAAAGACAAGTATGAATATTGCAGAATTCAAAAAAACAAATGATTATCGAGATATTTGTTATTTCATAAAGCACGTTCCTTACGTTAATACTCGCATAGGAATCTTAAGGGAACTTGGGTACACAGTGATTCCTAAAAAGATTATAAACAATAAGAAGGAATTAAAAACTAACGTTACAAGTTATAAATCAATTATTTATGTTCAAGTCACGAATCAAATAGAACGTAAGGATTATGCTTGGTTCATTAAAATACAGTTTGAGAACAAATAATATTAAGTAATTAAAGAAATGGATATTAAAAAGGAGGAACAGACAAGTTCTAATGTGCAGTCACAAACTACTGAACAGCCAAATGCTGCTGAAACAACAAGTGTTAATGAGACTTCTACTGACAAGAAAGAGGATTCTACAGAAAAGACTGATGATTCTAATGGTAAGTCTAAATTAGCACTTAAAAGATTGGATGAATCATTCGTTTATGATGTGATGCAAGTTCCTACAGCTACTCATCATGAGTATCGTATGGTTATGTTTATTATCATATGGGCTAAGAGGAACAACATCAATTATGAAATGGATGATTATGGTAATCTGTATCTAACCAAAGGTGTGTTGGATGAAGGGGAGTCATATCCTTGTGTTACTTCGCATTTGGATACTGTCCAAGATAATCAAATTATTTATGCCAAAGCTGGTGCAAATCTTGAGGTTAAGACCTCAATCGAGGATGGTAAGCACAAGATTTATGTAGATGACTTTGGTATTGGTGGTGATGACAAGGCTGGCATTCTTTTGTCGTTGAGTATGTTCAAGTTCTTCGACAAGCTTAAGGCTTGTTTTTTCCTTGAAGAAGAAATCGGTAATATAGGTTCGTCACACTTGAATAAGGATTGGTTTAACAATGTTGGTTATGTTATTGGTTATGACTCACCAGATTTAAATCGTGCTGCATACAAGTGTGCTGGTGTAAAGCTGATGAATAAGGCTTTCTTCACTGAAAACGGACTTGACGAGATTTGCAAAAAGCACGGTCTTGATGACTTTAGGGCAGAACCATATACTGATGTTGTACAAATCCGAAAGCAGACCAACGTTATGTGTATGAACTTTGGTACGGGTTATTATCGATGCCATATGCCAAATGAATACTGTATCATTGAGGATATGGATGCGGCTCTTGATATGGGTGTAGAAATCATTGAAAAGCTTGGCAGAGTAAGATATACATTACCTTGTGATGCTAAGGAAACTTATGTGAAGGATGCAGACAGCATATACTTCGAAGGTTTGAAACCAAGACCGACTTATAATTACACTGCACAATACTACAACAATAACTATAATCACTCATATAGTGGTAGTTCTTCTTATAACACTACTAAACCAACTGTAGTAAAGAATGAAGTCAACAGTGAAATGGTTAAATACGTTGTGGACGTTTATGACCAGAGAATTAGTGACATTGAAGATGATGTAAAGGCTAAGTGTGAAGAGCTTGGTATTAATTTCAATGAGACTTTTGCAACTATTTTTTCAACTCAAATTTCTTTTTAAATAGAAAATCTATATGATTGGGAAATTTTGTATGGGGTTTCAGCATTTATTCAAAAGTGCTGAAACCAAATCATCAAACATAGGATTACTAATATGCCATAATGAGTTCAGAATGTTATATTACAAGATACTCACCAATGGTAATTTAGTTCTCATAAACAATAGAGCTTCACGAAACAGCGATTGCGTTAATGATGAAGTGATTTCATTTATGGAAGCTACCGACCGAAATGGAACAGTAGTTATTCTTCGTAAAAACAGTTCTACAGATAAGCAATGGTTCAATCAAGCTTATATGGGTGGTGGTCACGTTTTTCTAATGTTCCCAACAGATTTTCAAGAAAGTTTTGAATCATTTATTAATGCAAACAAGAAACAATATTCAAACCTTCAATCTAAATACGGTAGCGTAAGAAAAAATGAGTATTTTTTCTATTCAATATGCAATAATAGTATGAATTTCTTTTCTTGGCTATTGAAGAACTATTACGAATATGAAGTTAATCCTCAAATGTTGTATTTCATTATGAGGTGGAATGAAAAGTATCCGAAACTGTCTTCAAAATTATCTAAGGGTACTATTACTGCGTATAAAAACAACAGTAATATTTTTAAGCTTGTCACTGAAATAATTAATGTCACTCAAGATAAGAGAATCAATGACTCAATTTCGCAGTTCAATACTGCACAAAAGCATATGCTACAGTCATTACCAAAAGATTGTGACGAGCGAAAGATTTTATCACAATTCTTTAGGCTTTCTGATGTACAAAAGAAAAATTTCATTCAAAAGGTTTCTAGTATTGAATCTTTGGAAGAACTTATTCACCAGCTTCGTTTGGTTTGTGAAACTCATTTCTTATGGAACAAGGAAAGCTTCTTTGAATATCTGAACAATACGAAGCATCTTGATTACAGCATCATTTATGACAATAACAACTGTGTTGTTGTAAGAGTCAACGATTATGAAACAGTAAGACGTTTGGCAAAGACAACAAATTGGTGCATTAGCAAGGAGAAGTCATACTGGAATCAATATATGTCTAATGGTTATTCTATCCAATACGTATTGTTTGATTTTAACGAGAAAATTGATAGCGAATTTTCTATTATTGGCATTACTGTGCAAAATAACCGAATCGAGCATTCACATTCTTTTGTAAACAAGAATCTTGTCCATAGGAGAGAATATAACTATTTTCCACTTCCAACATTCGGCAATGATAGCGAAAATGAAAACGTTTACAGCATTTTAAAGTCAAAACAAATTCCATTATCTATTTTCGAAACAGATTGTAGAAAACAATTTCAATTTCAATGGAATAAACAAAGTTGTTTGGCGCACATTAGCAAGATTAAGAATGGTAACTATTCGATTGTTAAGGAAACTGATACCACACTTGTATTGAAATGCAATTTTAAATGTCTTGTCGGAATAGCCAATAACAAACAATTGGAGAATATTGCGTTAACGGAACATTTGTGTGAAAGCATAAAAGATTTGTATTATCTTGTGTTATTTAATTTTGACAACGAAATACAGCAAGAAGCATCATTCTTCATAATTCAAGTAATACCTAACAGACCTAATGTGTGTCGCATTGGAAATATTTACGGAATCACATATGGTTGTTCTATCTTATATTCAATTATTCACCAGTTTGATTTACCTATAACCATATTTACGCAAGAAGAAAACAAGCTTTTATTGTTGAGTCAAATAATGATGAATGGGGATATTAAATATGCGTCTGAATTGATTGACAGTATTGATAATTTCGATTACAATAACTTGGAAAGAAAGGATGATTATTTGGTTTGTATGACTGATGCATTTATAAACACGTGGTATGGACGATATTCATTCGCATTGTTCGATTTGGTTTACGAAAAAGGTATTACCTTGTCAACTTTATTACCAAAAGAGAGAATAATCTATTTGTTGACAGAAATTGTTTCAACTTCAAGGAATCATTACAGAGACAGAAATATATCTAACGAGGACTACGAAGCATTTGCTAATGGTACACTTTTTGATATGCGTAAATGTGTGTATATAGCTTCTATTCAACTTCTTAATAAAATAAAGGAGTTTGAAGACAATAAATTGTTTATTGAGTTAGCCAAATACATATTAAACGATAGGATTTGGTGTGATGGTTTATACGACTTGATTTTTGAAACGGCATTGGATACATTTAATTCCATCAACACAAAAACAAATTCTAGGATGGTAGTAAATATTATCAAAACGGCTGCTAACCACTCAAAGCCAAATATTATCAAAAAGGTTTTGGAAAAGCATCCTAACAGTGTTATTTTGGCTAATATTCCAATGCAATATCAAATAGATGATGTTAACAAAAATTAACTATTATAGTTTTTGAATATGTTAAATCATTTATATATTCACGTTGTATGAAATTCATAATGATTTTGTTAGCTGTGATTTTAACGGCAATCTTTCTGAACTACAAAATAAGCAAATCCGTTAGAGTCATAGCTTTTCAAGAAGAAGAAACCCCAACTGAAAGAATTGTTTCCTTTGTGCTTCTGATAATCATATGCATATTTTGGGTTTCATATTTTTATTTTTTTGAATGAGATAAAGTAAGATATACAACAATTTAAATTAACATTTTAACAAATGGAGTATTCTAAGAATCAATTACAGCCAATCATCAAGAATTTTGGAATTGATGTAGAAAATGACACGAATTTCAAGGAAATCATTGGTTTATTTCCAGGTCAAACACCTTATCATATTTGGGCGCTGAATCTGTTCTACAACAAGATTGCCTCAATTGAAATCATTCGTGCAATCAGAATGTTTTCAATCAAGTACAAGACGATGATTAACAAGTTCGAATTGCAGAACATCGTCCGTTACAAGACCAAGGAACAAATCAAACAACTGCTTCTTGAAATGACTGGTGCAAAGGCTATCAATGATGTCAAAAACTGTATTGAGCGATTCAACACAGCTCAAAGAGGTTTGCTTAAGGACTATATGTTCGGTAAAGGAAACACAGACATCACACCACTCGAAGCATCAAAGGATGAGTTCTTGAAAAAGGCTTCATTGTTCCGAAAGTTTGATAATCTCCACATTGTCAATCGTAACAATGTTATTTCATTGTTGTCTGCTTGTTATGACATTAACAGTATTATCAAAGGTATGAAGGAAGCACTTAAAACTTCGTATTCGTGGAATAGAGAGGATTTGCTTGACTTCATCAAGCGAGATAAGCGCTGCAAGGATGTAAAGGTTGTATACGACAATAATGGAATTGTTGTACTTGAGATTCCGACATTTGAGGCAAGTCGAGCACTTTGCTATACTCGTACACAGTGGTGTTTGACACGAGAGGAATCGCACTTCAATAACTACGCAAACAGCTCAAGAAGGTCAAAACAGTACTTCTATTTTGACTTCAACAAAGATGAGCGCAGTGAGGTAGCACACGTAGGTTTTACCATTGAAGGTACAAAGATTATATATGCTCACTCAACAAGTAACGCTAATCTCGTTACAAATGGCGTTGAAGCTTCAATCAACGGTAAATCTGGTATTATGAAGATTGAAGATATTCTTGATGCAGCACATGTTGGTATGGAGTACTTCTATCATCTTAACGGTCTGACAAACTATAATTGGAATTTTGATTCTGCAAG
>Ga0310691_10005172_pt1 | contig 14364 bp, 13 predicted proteins | sample 176DNAGHGlowgp2_FD_203887 | JGI IMG/M metagenome (GOLD analysis project Ga0310691, IMG submission 203887) | Sheep rumen microbial communities from Palmerston North, Manawatu-Wanganui, New Zealand - 1766 DNA GHGlow gp2 (v2) (version 2) | ecosystem: Host-associated > Mammals > Digestive system >... | reverse complement strand
TCATAGCGAGTGTATTGTTCCGTCGTCGTCAATCAGAAGAATAGTCAGCTCGGCTTGCGGCACTAACGGTTGGCAGTGCTGCAAACAGTGGTGCAGGACGACGTGTACAAAGTCTTCTGTCTTATTGCCTGGAATGGCCTGCCATAGTTCGCGGGCCAGCGTATAGTCCTGGCTGATGTCGCATCCGGCCTCGTCCAGCATCCGGCTGATGAACTGCTTGTTCATGGTAGCCCTTCTGCTGTGTGTGTCCAGATGTCCCTCGGCCAGCTTGACCGCCTTGCCCAGCATCACCCCCAGCGTGATGTGTGCAAACGCCAGCTCGTCAGCCATCGCCAGCGTCTCGCCGATGTAGTTGCCGTACTCCACGAAAGCCTGTCGGGGCAGGCTGGGGTAGAGGCTGCGCACAAAGCGCTCGCTCTTGGCACCGCTGTTGATGACGACGCGTTCCGAGCCGCTGGCCTTGGCCACCTCCATGCACTTGCGGATGCTCTGGATGAAAGCCTCTTCCGAGAAGGGCTTGACGATGCCCGAGACGCCGATAATCGAGATGCCCCCCTCGATGCCCAGCCGCGGATTGAACGTCTTCCGGGCTATCTCTTCTCCGCCTGGCACGGAAATCGTAATCCTGACCGGTTCCTTGATGTTGTCGCGCATCATCTGCCGGGGGCCTTTGTTGATGGCAGCCTCGCCTGGCGGATAGTCGAAGCCGGGCAGCGTGAAGCGTCCTACACCTTCGCCGCCCCTGATTTCCAGCTGTGCTGACGGCTCCGCCGCGGCTCGTATCTCCAGTCCGTCGGTCACGTCGGGGTCGTCGCCGGCCTCTTTCGTACACCACGCATAGCCGTCGCCGTAGCCCACCGCCACCATGACGGTCTCTCCGTCAGGCAGCCTGACAGCCACCTCGTCGGGCGTCTCTCCCCGCGTCAGCCTCGCCGTTGCCGCCATGGCCGCCGCCGTGGCACAGGTGCCGGTGGTCAGTCCGCTGTGCAGGGTGTAGAACTCCGGCAGCAGCCGTTCCACCATGCGTCGCAGTCCGTAAGGGCCGTTCACGGTATGACTGAAACTGAGTGCGGGGCGCTTGAGTACAATGATGCGCATACCTCGCTCCTCTGCCGCCTTCACCTTCTCCTCGAAGCCTCCGCTCAGCCCGCTCTCCTTCAGCAGCATGGCCTCGGCCTCCACGTCGATGGCACTCCCGTCTTCATAGTAGCACAGCTGGCTGTCCGCGGCACCCTGCTCGTGGGCCAGCCGGATGCTGCTTTCCCGAGGCAGGATGCGATACATTACGCGAACACCCTTTGCCTCCAGGTACTTCAGTTTGCCGATGCTCTGCACCCCCGTGGTAGCCAACAGCGAATGCACGTCGGCAGGCACCTCCGTGTAGTCGTCAATCCATGTGTATTCGGGGTTGCGTGGCGGATAGATGCGCTCGTATCGGACGACGGGAATATGCAGCGCCCCCGCCGCGTCGGCTATCGTCTCGTGCAGCCGCGAGGCAAAGGGGTGGGCGGCATCCACCACGAGTCGTATGGCGTGCTGCCTGCAGCAGGCCCGCATTGCCTCGCCGTCCATCGCCCCGTCCAACCGGATGCCGTGGTGCAGCGCCACGTCCTGCTCGCCCGTCTTCGTCGAGTAGTAGTAGGCGGTGCCGGCCTCCTCCAGCACCTCCACGGCCTTGCGCCCTTCCGTCGTTCCTCCGAATACCAGTATCATAAACTAATACCTTTACTTAGCCTTGGCATGGTTCCGAAACCATTTTGATTCTTTGCGTGCAAAATTACGAAAAAGATACGAAACAACAAAACATAAACCATTAAATACGCCAGTTCGGGATAAGAAGTTCCATTGCTGAGCCGCGACAACATTCGACTGCAGGTCAAATCAGTCTACCCAAAACTTGCACCCGTTAGACTATGCTCATGCCGAGCATACCATAAAACAGCAGGTCCCCCGAATGAGGAACCTGCCGTTTTTCAATGCAATGCAATAATGCAATAAGTGAGTGCAAAATGATGCTTGCATCAATTATGCCGAGCGTTGGCATTATCGACGAAGTCAATATTGCAATATCACATCAGTTTACGATACTTGCCCTTGTCCTTGCCACTGGTAATCTTCTGGGCCAGACCTTGGTCTTGCAAACGCTTCAGACGGCTGCAAATACTGCCAGTTTTACCTTCGTAGTTGAAGGATTTATCTACGTCTTCCGCTGTGAAGGGATTCGGCAAGCGGTGATAGCCCAGCCACGTCTTCTGCTTATGGCGCACGTTCGACGACTGTGCCGCAGCCAGGTCATCGTAGTGCTTTTCGAGGATAGCCTTGCAGTAGTGTTCCTGGAATGCCAGCTGAGCGTTAGCAATAAGGATTGCCAGTCGCACATCCTTCTGATCAACCTTGAAGTCGGGGCCGCACTTCCAGCGTCCGTCAGTGTCCTGAACCATTTCCGACCAATGTCTTGACACCACGAACGGTAGTACGAAGTTGGCTGAAACCCAGCAAGGGCGCTTTACCAAGTCCTCCTCCGCAAGGTCGTTATCCTCACCAGCGTCCTCCATGTGGTGCTTCGTCCAAAGCTGCAGAGCTTTGCTGATAGGCTCACAGGGAATCTCACCCTTGCAGCTGTCCAGCTTATAGGCCCAGTTGCGCAGTTCCTCGTCACGCTTGCGAGCTGCTTCATCGTAGGGCGACGGCTCCAGCATCTCGAAATTCGAGTCGGCATTGGGCACGATGGCAAAGCGCGACATCAGGCCGTTCACAATCGTCTTCTCCGAGATGATAGCCTTTGCAGCATCCTCCGTTCCTGTGTAAACGGCGTTAAAGTGGACAGCCGTCTCACCTATTGGTGCGTTCGATGTCTTGAGATAGGCGCCATGCTTCTCAGAGTGAAAGGATTTCAACCAATAAGTCTGCAGGGCATCCATATAGGATTTCTTCAACTGCGACAGCGTGTTTTGCAGTTCAGAGTCAAAAATGCTCACATGCAGATAGAACTCCTCGCCGTCAATCGTCTCATGAGCGTTGGCTTCTGCCTCACGCAGAGCTGCGGTAGAAGTCTCTGGCGGCAGGGCACGATAGATACCCGTCGGGCGGGGTTTCTTGCTCTTCGCGCCGCCGTTGTTCTGCTCGCGCTCGGCATTGCTGGCGTTCAGGGCGGCTATCTGAGGTGCATCGGCCACGTGAATGGGTTCCATCATGATTTCCTCCAAATCGACAGCCACCGACTTCATGCCGCCCATACGGCCTATGAGCATCACCAGCGAGTTCAGGCGGTTTTTCTTGCCTGGTTTCGGCCAGAAGTGATACCAACAACGAGTCATCAGCGTCATGGCGAAGGCACCACCCACAAAGAACACGGCGGGATAGTACTTCTGTTTCATGCGGAAGCACAGCAACTTCAGCAGCGGGAAGTAAGGTATCAACTTTGCAAACTCAGCCCCGATGTTCTCCAGTGTCTGCAGAATCTCCAGTTGCATGGCTGCAGCCTGACCCTGACTCACGCCCAGTTGCTCACGCTTCAGCACCGAGTACTTGCGACCTGTCACCTGCTCAATGGCCTTGCGCATAGCTTTCGAGGGCTGCAGCGAGTTGTAGTTCTCGCTCTCGCGCTTCTGCAGTAGCTTGCGGCCACCCTCCACGATGCGGTCAATCTCGCTCATGCCGCGCTCGCTGATGAGGTCTTGCACCCACTGGAACATCAGCAGCTTGTTACGCGCCAGTTCCCAGTTGCCGTCGTACATCACGATGAGGTCGTTGAACACATCGCGGGCTGCGTCGTGGCGACAGTTGGGGCCGTTGGGATACATAGCGTTCACAAAGTCCTCAGGGTCGTACCCGAACACCTTGTACTTTTCCTTCTCCACGTCCTTCGGCGTCAGCTGGCTGGCTATTTCCTTTGCGGCCTCGCCACTGGCTTCTGGGGTTACTGATTGTCCGCCCTCCGAGGGTGCTGCCGCATTGCTGGGCAGCTGATGGTCGGAGTTGGTGGCGGCACTTTTACCTTCACGATACGAATCGCCGTACTGACGGTCGAATTCGCTTTCAAAAATGTCTTTTTCTTCCATCTTGAAATCGTTTTAAAAAGTTACACATATATTAATAATTAAAGAGTTTGTCTTCGTCAACGAATAGCAAATCTTCCTCACGGGGACAGAACGAGAATTTGTCGCAGTTCACACACGAGTTGTCTGTAACGTGCTTTCCCGTAGTCCCCATAACGTTCAGCATGCCTAGTTCCAGAGATTGCAGGTACTGTTGGTCAGCAATGTTGCCGCCTATCTCCGGGTTCCACTCGCTCACCAGTCGCAGACCTTCGCCACTGGACGTCAGGTGAGCCAGACGGGTCTTCCATGGATAGCCCGGACGCAGTGTTTTCTCATACAGCTCGCGAGGGTCAAAAGGCAGGTGGTCGTAGTCGCTCATAAAGAGTCCTGAGAGATGCACCACGTTTTCCTGCTTGCGACGGCGATACATGATGGGCTGGCCATGGGCGTCCAGCTTTGGATTGCCATCCTTGTCCAGTCGTGGCACCAGTGCAAACTCTTTCACGCCATATACAAATCCCGGCAGCGACACCTTCAGCTCCTCGCCCCACTGCAGCAGTCGCAGCGGCTCTGGCTTCATCGCAAATTTCTTGCCGGCTTGTGGCTTGGCCAACTGCTCTATGCGCCATTGCTGATAGTCCGAGCGTCGCGTCCATTCATCGAGAGGGAGGCCTTTGCGCACCGCTTTGATGATAGCCCTGCGCGTACCTATTTTCCAATTCACCTGTGCATTGCGCACCTGTGTCCAGAATACCGAGGCCGTGCATGGTTCGCACGACGCCCAATAAATGTTCTGTTGCCAGACAAAACGCCAATTCTTTTCCATACCTTATTTATTATTAAAGTTGATGATTTCCTGTCGGTTGCGGGCTATGCATACGTTCATCTGGCTCTGCGCTTGCAACAGCTGTCGCTCGATGTCTGCCGTACATTCCAACTGCGCCATAATGGTCAGCTTGTTACGCTCACGGTCATGCCATATCTGGAGTCCCATGCCGTTGTCAAGCAGCATACGACCCTCGCTGCCTTCAGGCAGTTTCGGCAATTGCTTACGCTGTCCCTCAGTTAGATGCAGGAACTGGTCGAGCAGTTCTCCTACTGGGTCTTCCGACTTGCCGTCGCAGTTCAAATGAACGCTATAGCTTGACTGTTTTTCGCCTTCACTTTTGTAAAAAGAGGAGTCGCCAAGTTGTTTTAACATGGTGCGGTTACTGGGCTTCGAACCCACGGGAATAAATTCAGCGTAGCCGTTATTCCACTTGTTCATCTTTCCCTTCACGGTCTCGTCCGGCTTGGTCTTCGGGCGAATGATGTACGAAGCCGAGCCCCCGCTTGGCAGGGACTGGGCTGTTGCTGTGGTTGATTTTTTCGTGCTCATACTTTATACTTTATTATTGTAGATTTTGCTCAACATTTCCCTGACAAGACGGTCAACATGCGCTATACCCGTAGTAATCAAGTCACCATAGCAGATGTAATCATGGATAGTATCAAACATGGAAATCTGCATCTTCGGGCTATAGCCACGGAAGCAGTCCTCAAGGTATGCAACAACCTGAGACTTCAGTTGGAATTCTTTCTCCAATAACTTGATGAAACTGCGAACATGTCTCTTGATAGGGTAACGACGCCAGACCCATTCTTGGTACTTGTGCCATTCCTCTTCAGGATTATCAGAACTACAATAGAAGCGAGTCTTGAAGTTCTGGGGGATCTCACTGTAGATTTTAACTACCTTTTTCTTGTTGCCGCTATTAACGGACTTTTTGATTTTCTTTTCCATATATTTGTCGGTTTTATATGAATCTGCCGACAAAGGTAGGGTTTCCTGATGAGAGTAGAAAATATTTGAAGTTGATTTAATCGCCTGATTTACAGCAAAGTATGGCAAGGTGGGTCAAAGTATGGCAAGAAAAATTTCCCCTACTTAAATGGGTATGCAAAAGTAGGGCAAGAATACTTGCCCGAAACATAAGAATAAGTAAGAAATGTTATTTACGTCCGTTGTTGATTAAAGGACAGCCTGGCTTGATAAATTCTTTTCTATCCATCAGCTTACCATCATTAACAATTATGGTAAAGGCTTCTTTCATGGATTTTGCCAAGGCTCCATAGTAATCTCCTATCACATTCCCTGTGACAGTTTTGTCCCATTTGGAACTGGGTTGTACGGCCCTGATGTTTTCATTTATGTCATTGAACTTAAACTGGTTGTCTCTTGCCCAGTCCCATCCACATTTGAAATGAAGGTTGGCCCATTGGAGAGTCATCTTATAATTTGATTTTGGTATCCAACCTATTTCTACTAAGACAGAAGCGAAAACCCACCAGAATCCTCTTTCGTTTTTAGGGAAGTACGGATGGTTAATACTGTTCAAAGCATGGGCTATAGCCTGTGGGTTAAGACTGCTATGAAAGAATAGATCAAAGCATCCAATCCATTCAGCCGACTCGTCACCCCTTTCTGCCAGTCTTTGTCTTAATTCATCGTTTTCACTTTTAAGACGGGCGTTTTCATCCCGTAGGTTTTCAACCTCAGAGTTAAGATTTTCTATCATGTGCTCTTCATAGTCTTTGTTCTCTTCTTCATCTTTTTCTCTATCTAAAGGAAGTGGCGAAGGAATCATAGGTGGTCCTAAAGCTTCGCACGCTCTTTCAAAAGGCAACTTCTCAGGAAGTGGCTCACCAGTTAGTTCTGCTCTCATTTCATACAGGGAACGATAAGCGGCAGAAATTACGGAATCCATTACTCCGTAACCATCTTTTTCTGGTTCCAATAACCGGCTGATAAGTTGCAGTTTCTGTTCTTTTTCTTTGCACAGATAATCTACAGTTTTAGCAAGCGATTCACCTGCAAACAAGCATCTTCTCAAATCTTCACCGTTGTCTATAACTTCTTGAATGTTTCGGGGAGTATAATAATTCTTTGAAACAGTATAACTAGTGATACTTGACTCAAACCTACCTGTTATTTCATAAACGACATCCTCTTCCTCTCCACGCAAGCGGTTGAGCATAACAAGTGCATCCTGTGGATTACTGTATTTATAGAGTTCTGTATTGATTGCCTGTAGCAGCTTCTGTTGAGGCAAAGTCATATTCTTGTAAAACGTTCTCAGAAGCGTGTGCAGCATACAAAGAACTACAAGTTCCCTTGCCTCGCTGCCATCATGCCAATCAAAATCTTTGCTAATAGCACCGGCATCAACACATATATCCGGATAGATTTCTAAAGGCCTTTTCACCATGAATATAATGGTCAAATAAAAATAAGCATCATTGAATAGACGAAGAATTTCTGGGAAAATGCCCTTATGTTTTGGGTTGAGTTCCCATGTCGTCAAAAGACTTTCATAGAGCTGACCATTTATGGATTTCTCGTTATCAATGTCGAAATCAGAGAGGTCGGTTATTTCGCGGTACACCAGGGGTCTTATATGTATATAATCCATATTCGTAACTTTTGCCTGCAAAGATACGATTTTTTTCTGGGATTATTGGTGTCTTATATTGCAAAATTGCATTGCATTGCAATTTGGCGGAAAATGAAGGAGGTGGGAAATGGGTAAAATAAGGGTAAATATTAATATAACTATCTAATATATAATAACTTATACTATAATTATACACTTACTATACTCTTACTATCTCTTTCTCCACTTCCTCGAAAAGTAAAAGCAATGCAATTTTGCAATAAGCGAGGGCAGAGCTAAGTGTACTTAAGCTATGCCGAGCGTTGGCAATATCGACGAAGTCAATATGCAATACTGCGAGTAAAGGCGCTATTATATCCTGCTTTCCGACGAGATTACGGCTCGTCGCTGGTGAGGTTACGGCTCGTGCCCCACGACATTACGGCTCGCGCCCCACGACATTACGGCTCGTCCTTTCAGTAGCAATTTTCACCCAAATGCGTTTTTATTCCCAAAGATTTTACTATCTTTGACTTCGTCTTAGATATTTTCGCTCGAAAATAAAAAGAAAAACAGTTTTTTCTTTTGTATTTTGCTCGCTTATTCGTATCTTTGCATATTGATGAAACAAAGGACTGAAGAAGAATATTACAAGGAAAGCAAGCGGCTTCGGGCTGAGGTGTTAGCACAGGCTGATACATTAAAAGAGCATCCTATGCATTTCACCATTACAAACGGCATTACGATGGAAGTAGAAATAACAAAGACTGACTTAAAGACCATCGTAAGCAAAGCTTCACGCGACAATAAGTTTAATGCCATCAAGAATGCTTTGGCTAAAGATATTCGTGGCTATTTAGAAAAAGGTGAATATATAGGTTGGCGAACAGTTGCTGAAGGAAAGCACGGTGAGAGTGCATATTTTGCCTATTTTGATCGAGAACTCGGCGTTCGGACTGTATTAGCTATGCGCAAAATGAAAAACGGTGGTCCCTATAAGCCTTATGCAATCATTGATGAATACGCATTCTCAGCAACGGAAGAACTACTACAAAAAGGAACTCCGCTTTAATGGCCTTGCTTGCCGGACCAACCGGGGCTATCCATCTGAAGCGGAGTTTAAAAGTGCTTCTATTTAGTCGCTTGCCGGACCAACCGGGGCAAACATAAATAGGTTCCTTTCACGTTGCAAAGATACGAATAAACGAGCAAACTACAAAATAAATCGCGATTTATTTTTAGTTTCGAGTGAAAGTATCTTCGAAATACTATTTCAAAGATAAGCACTTTTTCTGATATTTGCAACTTTTTCGCAGTTTTTTTGTTCAATTGCAGTTTTTATTCCCCAAAGTTTATGTCTTTGACTTCGTCTTAGATACTTTCGCTCGAAAATAAAAAGAAAAACAGTTTTTTCTTTGTATTTTGCTCGCTTATTCGTATCTTTGCAATTCGTTATGGAATTGAATGGCAAATCAGTAGAAGAACTCATTGCTATGGTTCTAAATGATATTAATCAAAAGGGGTATTCATCTGTTCAGCCCTTTAGCATAGGCAAGGTGGAAGAGCGTATGATGTTATATGCACAGGCTAACGCTATTACACTTGCCAGCGATGAACTCTACATGAGTGCCAAACAACTGCAACATTGCATGAGAGCATCAAAGGCAACAAAAGGTTTGGTGGTGGAAAACATAGAACTAATATCTTTTCCCTCTAATCGTTTTCAGATGGACCTATATTATGATGGCGAGTGCTTTATCTATACAAATGCTCAGTCGAAGTTCATAGTGCATCCCAACTACAAAATGAAGATAAGTCGGGAACTAGTGGCACAAGTGAACTTCATTACAGCGACTAAAATAAAAGACCCTGCCGAGTTTACCTTGCCTAAATATAAGAAAATATAAAAGCTGGCCACACGTGACCAGCTATGTTTGAGTGAAGGAAACCAAGCGGCAAGGTCGAATTGCTCATCATCTCTGCATTCCTGCAGCCATGCCACCGTTCCGCACATCGTGGCTCTACTTGGCTTCTCCTTTCACGTTGCAAAGATACGAATAAACGAGCAAACTACAAAATAAATCGCGATTTATTTTTAGTTTCGAGTGAAAGTATCTTCGAAATACTATTTCAAAGATAAGCACTTTTTCTGATATTTGCAACTTTTTCGCAGTTTTTTTGTTCAATTGCAGTTTTTATTCCCAAAGATTTTGTACCTTTGCACTTGGTTCGGGGAGAAATCCGGACTAATAGAAAGCATTCGCTATTATTTCGCGTTAAGCAAAATTGCGTAGGAAACAATTGGAATAATAACGCTCGAAAGTAATAGAGATGTGGGATGTTGGATAACGGCATCTCCATTCCTCATCGATATAGCTATGCATTCACGCCAATGGGCGTGGTGTATTCTTATAAGATGAGGATGGGGTTCCAATTCCTACGCAAGCCCCAGCTTAACGCATAAGAAGCATCACGCTTTCTTTGTGCGTCAGCGATTGGTAGTCGATGCAAAACTTAAAACTATCAATCGTGTATGGGTAATAACAATGTAAATCTTCAATCAGCTAAAAATCTGAAGGATGATGAATTCTATACTACTTATGAAAGTATTGTAGAAGAGTTGTCCCATTATGCCCATCATTTTAGAGGAAAGACGGTGTTGTGCAATTGTGATGACCCATATGAATCGAACTTTTGTAAGTATTTCCTTAAGAATTTTAACACCCTTTGTCTCTCAAGGCTTATCTGCACCTCATATCGCACTTCAAGGGTTATTGCGACTCAGTTGAATTTGTTTGATGCAGAAGAAGAGATACTACATCAGGGGCAAGGCTATGTTATAGATGTTAATTATATTGCTGATGGGACGGAAGAGTTTTCTGACACCTTCATTAATCAGTGGCTTAAAGCGACAAAGCATATTAGGAAACTCAAGGGTGACGGGGACTTTCGTTCAAAAGAGAGTGTAGACTATTTAAATCAATCCGATATTGTAGTCACCAATCCCCCCTTCTCGCTCTTTAAGGAAATGGTGTCCCTACTTGTCTTACACAACAAGAAATATTTGCTTATAGGTAATCAGAATGCACTAACCTACAGAGAGATCTTCCCACTCATCCAAAAAAATCTTGCATGGACTGGCTATCGATTCGGAGATATGAAATTTAGGGTGCCAGCAAACTCCGCACCAAGAAAGACACGATATTGGGTGGATGCTTCCGGTCAAAAATGGCGTAGTCTTGGAAACGCCATGTGGCTGACGAACCTAGATATAGAAAAGAAACACAAATGGCTGACGCTCACAAAGCACTATACAGCAGATGTCTATCCAACATACGATGAATATGATGCGATAAATGTTGAACGTGTTCAAGACATACCGATGGACTATTCAGGCATCATGGGAGTGCCCATCACGATTATCAATAAATACAATCCGGAACAATTTGAAATAGTAGGAGAAGCGAATCATGGCTCTGACAACGAATATGATTTGTTTAAGCCAACGGTTAATGGGAAACTATTGTTCAAAAGAATATTAATCAGAAACAAATATCCAAAAGTTAGATGTGAAAATGGATTTTAAGATACTAGACTTATTTTGTGGTGCAGGTGGTTTCTCGTATGGAATGGAGAAAAATCCTCATTTCAAAACCGTGCTTGCTCTTGATAATGACTCCTATGCAGGAGACACCTTCAAGAGGAATATGCCTGACTGCGATGTGATAATAGGTGACATAACGAGTTCAGCTACCAAAGAACATATAGTACAGAAGGCGATCGGATATGGTGTCAATACAATCATTGGCGGTCCACCGTGTCAAGGATATTCCAACAAAGGAAAGAAACTTGGAATGGATGACCCTCGTAATTTCTTGTTCAGAGAGTACTTATCATTGGTAAAGGAGTTAAACCCCGAAGTGTTCGTAATAGAAAATGTAAAGGCATTGCTTTCTACTTCCAGTGGTTGGTTCAGGGACGAAATATTAAAAGCAATTTCAGCTCTTGGCTATCTTGTAGGCTATGGCGTTTTGAACGCATCACATTTCGGTGTACCTCAATCACGAGAAAGGGCTATATTCATTTGTGCCAAACGCAAACTCATACCCCTGCCAAAACAGACCGTCAGTACTTACACAACTGTAAGGGATGCTATAGCCGATTTGGCATATCATGAATCAGGTGAGGGAGCATTTGAGGAAGATTACCTTTTACCAGCATCAAGCGATTATCAAAAAATGATGAGGGCAGGAACAGGAAAACTATATAACCATATGGCATCAAGACACAAAGATATTGCCATTGAGAAGCTAAAGATGATTCCACCAGAGAAAGGAAAAGAATTCCTTCCATCCGATATGATTGGGAAACAGAAATTTCACACCACTTGGGGGAGATTGAAATGGGATGCTGTAGCACCAACGATTGACACTCGATTTGATGCCGCATCTAACGGTACCAACAATCATCCATTTCTGAATAGGGCGATTACTCCACGTGAGGCTGCACGTATTCAGTCTTTCGATGATAAATTCATTTTCTATGGCTCAAAGGTTCGGATACGCAAGCAAATAGGCAATGCGGTTCCTCCCTTGATGGCAAAAGCTATTGCAGATACAATTTATAACGAACTAACCAAATAAAATTATGAATGTAGAAATGGCATACCTTATCGGACTGGTTCTCGGCAATGGTGAGATTCAGCGAGGTTCAAGAGAGACAACGGTAACGATTGACCTTCCGTACAAAAACCTTTATACAGATGATTTCAAGGATGTTGCTGTTTATGTAAAAGCAAGTATCGTTGATATTAGAGCTATCATTGAGCCTTTGATTGGGAGAGATTTGACCGTCACCCGATTCAATAATTCTACGAAACTCTCTTTTACGAAGTACAACAATGAATATGTCCTAAGAGAAATTATTAGGCTCATTGACAAAGGAACACATCATTCAACGATGAGAATGCATCCTGAGTTATTCGCAATCGGAAAGGAAGAGAAGAAGTCTCTTTTGCGCGGGATAGCAGATTCGACAGGATATATTCGGAGAAGTAATATCGCATTTGGTCAGGAAGGCGCTCATCGTGTCTATATTGAGATTCCTGGTAACTGGCATATGGTAATAGACATTGCAAACATGCTACGTGACGTTGATATCCCTGTACAGACCATTGACTTTGGCCATCCCAACTTCCGTGATGCGAATCTGATAAAGTATAATGAAGGGAAGACGAAATTTTGGAAGAAAGAACATCAGGTCAAGGTGTTTGCCAATGAATTTCTCCCCGTAGGATTTAATATTACTCACAAACAGGACGCTTTGGAGAAATACAGCGAGGAACTTTTAGACTTTATCGATCCAGAAAAAACTCACAAATTCTATTGGGAAAAACCTTCAAGAGCAAGAGTAAAGCCTCCTCATCCTGAAGAAAACGATGCCTCTCTACCCAAAGAAATAAGAGGACGTCACTTCGATTCATGGACAGAGCTTGCTAGCTATTTAGGATATGGGCCGAAATGTTAGACTAGAGATTGAATTATATGAGCCTATGCGCTCTTGGTTCAAGGAGTATCTTGAAGAGAAGTACAAGGGAGCTATTGTTGAAACAATAGACTCACATGCACGTACGCTTGATATCTATCTTGAGGAAGCGGGTATTATTGAAGAGTATCCGCAAACCGTTGGGCTGGATATTCAAATAGATGTTCTAGGCATTATTAGGAAAGGTTGCACGTCTGAGATTGCATTCATCGAAGCAAAAAAGAACCAGCTCAACCTTCATGACTTGGGGCAGCTATGGGCGTATTGCAAACTTTGTAGTCCTTCAGAGGCATTCCTTCTATCTTCAGTTGGAATAGGTAGCCTAAATAAGATTCTCAACAACTTAAACCGCACAGACCTTTTGGATTTTGGAGACAACAAGAAGATAAGAAAGATGCAAGTGGCTAAGTGGGACATAGGGAAAAGAAGTATTGATTACAAAACTCTCGTACCCCTAATTTGAAGTACTACGACAAATATTACATAGTATCACCATTCCATTATGTAAAAAGATGATTGATATATGGCACGAGGTAAAGTAATAACTACCCACCTGCGTACAGGCGACCCCAACGGGATTCGCACCGTATTCATCAGCAACAAGATTTGCGAGATGATTGTGTTCCCCAAGTCGGAATTTGATGCGGCAGCGCACAGACATACATCACATGCACAAGGGAACTCCACTGTGCACTCGAAGAGTAATTCTGCCCCCCTGCCAAGAGCAGACGGCAGGGGCAGAGTACATTGTATAATATTACCCGATGGCAATTAACTTGTTGTCGGGTAAGTCATATCTGACAGAATGTGCGAAAGAGGTGGTTTTGCCATCACTAACGGCTGTAATGTCAATGCCGCGGCGTTGGAACTCGTCGATGAGTGCCTGATCATGATAGGCACGCATACTGGACCAGCCTCGGTTTTGCACCTGGGAATTGAAGATGTTTACTAACTCGGGAATCTGCATGTCTGCGAACTGCAGGGCATACTTGGTGTAATAAATGTGTTGTTGTATAACTTGGAATGTTTTTGAAGTTTATAAATGTTTCTTCCACATCGTACCTTGACCACCGTGGTCTTCCAAGAACCCGGTTGGCGAGTCACCCTTTCGGGGTACTGCTCTTGATGCTTCGGGTGCAAAGATACAAAGAAAAGTCTATATCTCCAAATAATCTGATGAGATATTGCAAAATTGACTTCGTCGATAATGCCAACGCTCGGCATAATTGATGCATTGCAACGCCACACTCTTCACCTTCAGGTCAGAGAAGCATCATTTTGCACTCACTTATTGCATTATTGCATTGCATTGATTTCCAGTTCATCGAGTCGATGATTCGCCCGATGGAATAAACAAAAGAAAACAG
>Ga0310691_10005171_pt1 | contig 14364 bp, 13 predicted proteins | sample 176DNAGHGlowgp2_FD_203887 | JGI IMG/M metagenome (GOLD analysis project Ga0310691, IMG submission 203887) | Sheep rumen microbial communities from Palmerston North, Manawatu-Wanganui, New Zealand - 1766 DNA GHGlow gp2 (v2) (version 2) | ecosystem: Host-associated > Mammals > Digestive system >... | reverse complement strand
AATAACATAAGAACGATGACACCAAAGACACATCAGGCACGAAGCCTGGCCGCCCGGCTGCTCAGCCCTCTCTGCCTGCTCACCCTCTTGCCCTCAGTGGCTGTGGCCGACGACTATAAGACGACAACCTTCAACCCTGTCGACCATGCTGTCGTGTCGCAGACCATTGCCCCTGATGCACGCTCGGCAGGCATGGGCGACGTAGGCGCCGCCACCGACCCTGACGTCAACTCGCAATACTGGAACCTGGCCAAGTACCCCTTCTGCATCAGCCGTGCAGGCATCGCCCTGAACTACACGCCGTGGCTGCGACAGCTGGTCAACGACATCGACCTGGCTTACATGGCGGGCTACTATCGCATTGGCGACTACGGCGCACTCTCAGGCTCGCTGCGCTACTTCTCACTGGGCGAGGTCTATACTTCAGACGAGAGCGACATGACCGTCAATCCCTACGAGATGTCGCTCGACGTGGCTTACTCGCGCATGCTGAGCGAGAACTTCTCCATGGGTGTGGGTCTGCGGTGGATATACAGTGACCTGCGCTACGACTACAGCGAGGACTCCAAGCCTGCATCGGCCTTTGCTGCCGACCTGGCTTTCTACTACAATAACTACATCATGCTGGGCAACCGTGAGTGCCAGCTGGGACTGGGTCTGACGGCTACCAACATCGGTTCGAAAATCTCCTTCTATGGCGATGAGGAGAGCCAGTTCATCCCTGCCAACCTCAGGCTGGGTGCCTCGCTGATGGTTCCCGTCGATGAGTATAACCGCTTCAGCATAGCTGCCGATGCCAACAAGCTGATGGTGCCCACCGTGCCCCGGCAGGGCGTCGACGAGTCGAACTCGGACTATCAGGACCGTGTGCGTCGTGAATACAGCGACATCTCAAGCATCAAGGGCATGTTCGACAGCTTCAGCGATGCGCCCGGCGGATTCAAGGAAGAGATGGAGGAGATACAGTGGAGCGTCGGTGCTGAGTATGTGTACCACGACCAGTTCTCGCTTCGCGCCGGCTACCACCATGAGAGCGAGTCAAAGGGTAACCGAAAGTATTTCACCGTGGGCGGTGGCTTCCGCATGAGCGTCTTCTCGCTCGACGTGGGCTATGTCATCTCCACGGCCCAGTCGAACCCCCTCGACCAGACGCTGCGCTTCACCCTCGCCTTCGACATGGACGGCATCAAGGACCTGTTTAGGAAATAAAGGCTTTATTACGAAATAACGTAATCACGAAATAACGTTATAACGTGATAACGAAAAAAAAGAGAAAAAGAAAATGATAAGAGTCGGTTTTGGATACGACGTTCACCAGTTGGTGGAGGACAGGGAGTTGTGGATAGGTGGCATCAGGCTGGAGCATACCAAGGGATTGCTGGGCCACAGCGATGCCGACGTGCTGATACACGCCATCTGCGATGCCCTTCTGGGCGCGGCGAACATGCGCGACATTGGCTACCACTTCCCTGACACCAGTGCAGAGACGGAGGGCATGGACAGCAAGGTCATCTTGAAGAAGACCATCGAGCTGATAGCGTCGAAGGGCTATGCCCTTGGGAATATCGACGCCACCATCTGTGCTGAGAAACCGAAGATGAATCCGCACATACCCGACATGCAGCGCGTCATGGCCGACGTCATCGGCTGCGACCCCGACCAGATTTCCATCAAGGCCACCACCACCGAGCGCCTTGGCTTCACCGGACGGCAGGAGGGCATCAGTGCCTATGCCACCGTGCTCATCCATAGCGTGGCGGACTGACCTGTTTCGGTGGTTCTTTATTGAACACAGCACCGTATTTTTTTTAATTATCTTACATTCTTACATTCGTAGCTGATAATCAGTGGCGAATGTAAGTATGTAAGTTAATGTTTTTCCCTGTCCATGCAAAAAAGAAGCGAGTTTTCTTTGTCATGCTCCCGATTTTTCGTACCTTTGCAAGCAGAGACTATAAAGACAATTTCACCTCTGCCATCGTCATCGAGAATCTCATCATAGGCAGCGAGAGCGAAGAATAGAAAACAGTAGTATAAACAATTCACAAATAAACATGAAAGCTATGAACAAGAAGACTTATCAGAGGCCAGCGATGAGAATCATCCAGGGTCAACAGAGTGGGCTGCTGATGGCCAGCGACATGAGAGCTAAGCGCGAAAGCTATGGTGCGGCGGAAAAATCAACTTGGGAATGAGGAGAGCATGACTATGAAAAGTTTAAGCGTTCAAATGTTTAAGAGTTTAAGTCTGGCCGCCCTGCTGATGGCAGGAGCATCAATGACCTTTACAGCCTGCTCCGATGACGACAACATCATCGTCGAGCAGCCCGTGGACCTGACGAAGCCGGAGGTGTACACCATGACTGTAGAGGCCACCAAGGGCGACGATGCCACCACCCGTGCCCTCTCGCTCGACGGCAATATTCTCAGTGCCACCTGGGCCATCGGTGAAGCAGTAACGGTATATAACGAAACGAAAGGCGAAGAGCTCACCGGCACGCTTATAGCGCAGAGCTCGGGCGCAAGCACCACGCTCAAGGGAGAGATTTCCGGCTCCATTGACGTGGATGATGTGCTCACGCTCAAGTTCCTGAGCCCCAATTACGACAGTCAGGAAGGAACACTGGAGTATATCGCAGCCAACTGCGACTATGCCACGGCAAGCGTTACTGTTACTGGCGTTGACGGCGGCGATATCAGCACCGGCACGGCCAATTTCGTGAACCAGCAGGCGATAGTGCGTTTCGAACTGTCAAAACCCAACGGCTACGAGTACGAGGGCCTCTATACCAAGTCAGTGAAGATTGTGGCGGATAATGAGATAATAACGGTTACCCTATCGGCCGAGACCAAAGACGTGTATGTGGCCCTACCGGCCATTTCCGGCAAGAAACTCGTCATAGGAGCTTCTTCTTATTCTGATAACGACAAGTATTACTACATTAAGTCCACTGCCAGTTTCCAGAGCGGGAAATACTACTCCATCTCTGTAAAAATGAAGGACGGGACCGTCGTGTTCAACGAATCCGAGCTGAATTCCGCCGTTTCCGACAATGCGCCATACATAGTCCTGGGAAGCGACATCCCGCTCAGTAATTGTGTCCAGGTCAATGGTGGCAAGAACATAATACTGGATCTCTGTGGACAGACGCTGAGCAGGAGTCTGGCCGACGTGGACACCAATGGCCATGTGATCGAGGTGTTCAGCGGTAATACGCTCACGGTCAAAGACTCAAGCGGTGACAACAGCGGAAAGATAAAGGGCGGCCGCGCCAACAACGGCGGCGGCATCTGCAACTATGGAACGCTCTATTTTCAGGGCGGCACTATTACCGACTGTATGGCGAATTCAGATGTGCAAAATAGCGGACGCGGCGGTGCCATTGTCAATCACGGCACCATGGTCATGAGCGGAGGAACCCTTCTGGGCTGCTGGGGCAAGGACTGCGGCGGCGTGTGGAATGACGGCAACCTCACCATATCGGGCGGCGTCATCAGCGGCAATACTTCCAATGCCGGTGGCGGCGGCGTGGTGAACTACGGAACGGCCAGCATTACGGGCGGCAGCATCCATAACAATACCGCCACCACGCGCGGCGGCGGCATTTGGAACGGCGGTACCCTGACACTGGACGGCTCTTCCACAACCATCAACATCACGGGCAACACCTGCAGCATCGACGGCGGCGGCGTTTGGAACAGCGGTATTGTCAATATGCAGGGAGTCGTGAACGTGAACGACAACCACAAGAGCAATGGCTGGAACAGCAACTTCTTCTTGCCCAATGGAAAGGTGATTAATGTGACAGGCGACCTCGGAAGCTCCCGCATCGGCGTGAGCCACGAGGGCAACGCCGGCACGATTACCTCTGGATATACGGACAACACCCTCTTCGATAGCCCTTTACCCTTTTTTATCGACTTAACCGAACTCTCCATTAAGGGTATTAACAACGGAGAGTTTACACTTTATCTCCGTGACGATGGTGTACATTACATTGAGCGCGGCTGGGACGAAGCTAACCATAAGGTGACTGAGACGCTGCGATTCATCAGCTCTAACAGCTACACTGAGCTTCAAGGGGATCAACGTGTCGGCGTGGGAAGCGTAACTTTAGCGTGTGATGACATCTGGCTGGTAGTCAAGAACTCGGATGTCACCCGAAACAGAATCATCGTGAACGAGGGCAAAACAGTGAACATCATTCTGTGCGACGGCTCGAAACTTACTAGCCAGATTACCGTGGAGGCAGGGCAGACCGTGAATATATTTGGTCAGTTGCAGGATTCGGGCTATCTTGTTGGCGACAGTGATGATATGTTCGATACTGGCATAGGTGCTTATAAGGATGCCGATGCCGGTACCATCAATATTCACGGCGGAAAGATCGAGGCAGTCGGTTCCACCAGCGGAATAGGTGGTGTAGAAGGGCATCATGGTGGCACTATCAACATCTACGGCGGCACCATCGATGCTTATGGCTCCAAAAATTCCGCAGCAATCGGATGCGCTGAGAAAGGCACCGGAGGCACTATCAATATCTATGGCGGCAAAGTGACAGCCCTGGCGTATCATGACGGCGCCGGCATTGGCAGCGGCCAGGACGGCGCCGGTATGAACATCAACATCCACGGCGGCACCATTACGGCCCGGAGCAATGAACTCGGAGCCGGCATCGGTGGCGGAGACAACGCTGTAGGAGGCAACATCACCATCACGGGAGGCACAATCAATGCCTATTCTGGTAAGAATGCCGATCTTAATGTTGCTACGGGCGACGGTGCCGGAATTGGTGGCGGAGAGGATGCCGACGGCGGAGTGATCATTATCTCCGGTGGGGTGGTCAATGCCACGAGCAACGGCTATGGTGCCGGAATTGGCGGCGGCCAGGACGGCCTTGGCGGCACCATTACAATCAGCGGCGGTACGGTCTACGCCCATGGCGGCGAGGACGCCGCGGGCATTGGTTGCGGAGAAAACACCGGCGGAAGGACCGAGGACGGCGGCACCATCACCATAAGCGGTGGTACTGTATATGCCTACGGAAACCGCGATAGCGATACCTGTGGTGCCGGAATTGGCGGTGGCCAGGACGCTTCCGGCGGTAACATCACAATCAGCGGTGGCTATGTTAGAGCATACGGCGGAAACAACGCAGCCGGAATAGGCAGCGGCGAGGAAACCACTACAGGCACCAACATCAACGGAGGAACAATCACAATCACCGGCGGCGACGTTTCGGGAATTGGACAGGACGGCGGTGCCGGCATCGGCGCCGGAGCTGGGGCATCGGCAGGATATATCAGCATCACAGGAGGCATTGTAGAGGGACACGGTGGTAATGATAGTAGCGCGATATGCTCACACGACACCGAGCACGAACCGAACACTATCACCATTGGCGATTATATGCGGGTGAACGCCGGGAGTGGGTATTTTGCGGAGGCGGACAGAATCTACTGGTTCTGGAATGCCCGTGACATCCACATCGAGCCCTGCTCCCACAGCGGCAATCCCTGCACCTGGTGTAAGTACGGAAAATAGAATGGGAACGATATACTTGTTGAACCGCGGCGGCCATACCTTCTGCGGAGGGAATTTCAGAAGACTTTTTTGGTTAAATGTTACACATTATTAGCTTTTTGTGCTGTTGTGTCGAAAAAAAAGAGTAAATTTGCAGGCTGAAAAAATAATACCTGCTGATAATGACACTCTATCCAAAGCTGATTATGGACGCGCTCGCCACGGTGACGTATGCGGGCACGAAGAAAAACCTGGTGGAGAGCGGCATGGTGGCCGACACACCCGTAGTCACACCCCTTGATCCTCCCGTGGAAGGGAAGAGCTGGAAGGTGAAGGTGGTGCTGGAGTTCCCCCGCGACACCGACCCTTTCCTGCGCTCAACGGTGAAGGCTGCCGAGGCTGCCATATACTACCATGTGTCGAAGGAAGTCGAGGTGGAAATAGTGACTGAATTCAAGTCGAAGGCCGTGCCCAAGGATGCCCCCCTGCTGCCCGACGTCGAACACATCGTGGCCGTGAGCAGCGGCAAGGGCGGCGTGGGCAAGAGCACCGTGGCCGTCAACCTGGCCGTGGCCCTGGCTCGACTGGGCTACAGTGTAGGACTGCTCGACGCCGACATCTTCGGCCCCTCGGTGCCAAAGATGATGGGCGAGGAGGAGGCCAAGGTCTACTCGCTGCACAAGGACGGGCGAGACCTCATCCTGCCTGTTGAGAAATATGGCGTGCTGATGCTCAGTATCGGTTTCTTCGTACCACCCACCACGGCCACGCTCTGGCGCGGCGGCATGGCCTGCAACGCGCTGCGCCAGCTCATAGCCGACGCTGACTGGGGACGGCTCGACTACCTCATCATCGACACACCGCCCGGTACCAGCGACATACACCTGTCGCTGCTGCAGATGCTCAAGCTGACAGGTGCCGTCATCGTCTCGACACCCCAGCAGGTGGCCTTGGCTGATGCACGCAAGGGCATCGACATGTATCAGAATGAGAAGGTGCAGGTGCCCATCCTCGGACTGGTGGAGAACATGGCTTGGTTCACGCCCGCAGAGCTGCCGCAGAACCGCTACTACATCTTCGGACGTGAGGGATGCAAGCAGCTGGCCGAGCAGATGAACGTGCCCCTGCTGGCACAGATACCGCTGGTGCAGAGCATTTGTGACGGCGGCGACCAGGGCACACCGCAGGTCACCAACGCTGACAGCGTCTCAGGACAGGCTTTCCTCAACCTGGCCCAGGCCGTCGTCACCGTGGTCAACCGCAATGGCAAGCAACCTAAACAAGAATAGTAACACATCCTAACTGAACTATGATTTGGAATCCTAACAAGGAGTGCATGAGCCGCGACGAGATGAGCGCTCTGCAAGGAAAGAGACTCCACAAGATTGTGGAGTATGTGTATCACAACGTGCCTTTCTACCGCAACAAGCTGCAGGAGCTGGACATTCGTCCAGATGACATCCAGACCATCGAGGACATCCGCAAGCTGCCCTTCACCACGAAGAAGGACCTGCGCGACAACTATCCCTTCGGACTGCAGGCAGCACCGCAGAGTGAGATTATCCGTGTGCACGCCAGCAGCGGCACCACCGGCAACCCCACCATCGTGGGCTACACACGCAAGGACATCGGCGTGTGGAGCGAGTGCATGGCGCGCTGTCTGACGGCTTACGGCATCACCCGCAACGACACCTTCTCTGTCAGCTATGGCTACGGACTGTTCACCGGCGGACTTGGCGCACACTATGGCGTTGAGCACCTCGGCGCTGCCGTCATTCCTGCAGGAACGGGCAACACCGAGAAACACCTGAAGCTCATCCGCGACCTCGGCATCACAGGCATTGCCTGCACCCCCAGCTATGCCCTCTACCTTGCCGAGACAATGGACAAGATGGGCATCACCAAAGACCAAATCAAGCTGCGCGTGGGCGCCTTCGGTGCTGAGCCGTGGACGGAGAACATGCGCCATGAGATTGAAGACCGCCTCGGTCTGAAGGGCTACAACCTCTACGGGCTCTCTGAGGTCATGGGACCCTCGGTGAGCTACGAGTGCCAGATGCAGCACGGCAGCCACATCTGCGAGGACCACTTCTACCCAGAGATTATCAACCCCACCACCCTCGAGCCAGTGCCCTACGGACAGACTGGCGAGCTGGTGTTCACCACGCTGACCAAGGAGGGCATGCCTGTCATACGCTACCGCACGCGCGACCTGTGCTCGCTCATGGACGGACAGTGCGACTGCGGACGTACCGCCATACGCATGGGTCGCATAGAGGGCCGCTCGGACGACATGCTCATCATCCGTGGCATCAACGTGTTCCCGTCGCAGGTGGAGAGTGTGGTTCTGTCAATGCCCGAGTTTGCACCACGCTACATGCTCGTCGTCGACCGAGTGAACAACCTCGACACGCTGCAGGTGCAGGTCGAGATGCGCCAGGAGGTCTTTACCAGCACCTTCGACACACCCGCCGCCGTCGACCAGTTAGAGAAGAAGCTCGCCGCCAAGCTCAAGAGCGTGCTCAGCATCTCGGCCAAGGTGCAGCTGAAGGCTCCCGGCACCATCGAGCGCAGCCAGGGCAAGAGCGCACACGTCATCGACAAGCGCAAGCTGTAGTGAGGTGTACTGAAGTAGGTACAGTGAATAATGAAATCTGGGAAAATGGTGCACCAAGTGCACCTTTGGGGCATAACAGACTGACTTGCAGGTCGTTGGTTGGTGCATCAACACTATGAGATGGCGCACCTAAGTGCACCTGAATGTACCTGGCCCTGTTGCGGATGCGAGTAAAAACTAAAAAGTGCCGCCTCTCATTTGGGAAGCGGCACTTTTTATATCAATTCTCTCGAGAATTTGCACCTAACTCGGCCACTTATGCTGATAACTCAACGACTTATTCTCATAACTCATTGACTTATTCCAATAACTCATGGAGATAATTTCATAAAGCGGCTCCTGGCTGAATTATCTCCATGCCTTATGCTCATAACTCGGTCACTTATGCTCATAAGTCGTGCGTTTATTTTCGTAGATGGGCTTGGTGCACCATTGGTGTAGGATAAAACGGATGAGTGCACCTGCTAACCACTTGCAAACCTGACGTTTAGGTGGCACAGGTGCACTTAGTGCAGCAAAAAAACGCTTTTTGTTATTTATATGATAGTGGTAGGCACTATCTGGGCGGCAGGCTCAAAGAACTGACCACGACGAGCGAGAAAATCAATGACGATGTTGGTGTCGAGAAAAACCTTCTTCATCATCCGTGTTTTTTTAGTAGATAGTCCAGACGTGCCTTGTCATAGTCGAAATCGTCAGGCAGAGGCTCAATGTCCTCGACGAGTTCCATCACTTCGGGTGAGATGCGTATATTCTCGCGATGGATTTTCGGCCAGCCGTTATTAGCTGTGGCTGCTTCTTTTTTCTCCGCCTTGACTTCCTCATAGAGGTGGTCAGCGAGCCATTGCTTGTTGCTCGTCGAGAGTGGTATTGAGTGGAGAAAGTTCAGTACCGTTTTCATTGAAATTGTCAAATCCATATTCGCGTTGTTTTAAAATTATGGCGCAAAGTTAGTGATATTTTTGCAAAAAAAGAAACTACTGCGTTTTTTAGCGGTCGTCCTTGACGTTGTCAATCTGCTGGTTGATGGCGGTGCTGAACTCCAGCGGGTGCTTGATGTAGTCGTAGCGGTTGGTGGCTTCGCCCGTGGTGACGAGCACGCTGCCGTAGCCCAGCATGCGACCCATGATGGACTGCTCAATACGTATGCCCTCGCACTTGCGCAGCAGCAGCTCAAACGACGTGCGCTTGACGATGCCCCGCTTGAAGATGAGGCGGCGCGACGTCAGCACATACTGCTTGCCACCATTGATGGACACGCACCAAAGGAAGATAGCCAGCCAAACGGCCAGCACCAGGATGAGACGCAGCAGGAAGCTCCAGCTGGTGATGAAGAAAAAGCCAAGCGCCAGAAAGGCTATGATGCATGGCCAGGCATAGACGATGCCGTGGAACTTAGCCTCGTAAACCACCTTTTCGCCCTGCATCAGATTCTTTTGAATGTATCCCATAGTCAATAATTGTTTTGATGTGATTACTTTGGGTGCAAAGGTAATCATTTTTTTTGGGTTTTCTTTGCCAGTTTGGAGAAAAATATTTAACTTTGCTGCGCAATAGTGACGAACAACCCATTATTACCAACCATGAACGAACAATATTCACCCTATTTCAATCCGGAACGCGAGACCATGACCCGTGAGCAGATTGAGGCGTTTCAGCTGGAACGCCTGAAGGAGACCATCAGCCACTGCATGACAAACGCGTTCTATCAGAAGAAATTCAAGGAGGCCGGCATCACACCCGACGACATCCAGACGCTGGCCGACGTGCGCAAGCTGCCCTTCACCACCAAGCAGGACCTGCGCGAGACCTACCCCTTTGGCATGGCCTGTGTGCCCCTGAGGGACTGCGTGCGCCTGCACTCGTCGAGCGGCACCACGGGCAACCCCACCGTCATCCTGCACACGAAGAAAGACCTGGACGAGTGGGCCAACCAGGTGGCACGCAACCTGTGGATGGTGGGCCTTCGGCCCGACGACGTGTTCCAGAACTCGTCAGGCTATGGCATGTTCACCGGTGGACTGGGCTTCCAGTACGGTGCTGAGAAGCTGGGCATGCTCACTGTGCCCGCAGCGGCAGGCAACTCCTTGCGCCAGATTAAGTTCATCAAAGACTTCGGCACCACCGCCATCCATGCTGTTCCATCGTATGTCACCCGTCTCTATGAGGTGATGTGCGAGCAGGGCGTCGACCCACGGCGCGACACGAAGCTGAAGGTGCTGGCCATCGGTGCTGAGCCACACTCAGAGGAGCAGCGCAAGCGCATTGAGGCGATGATGGGCGTGAAGGCATACAACTCCTTTGGCATGTCGGAGATGTGCGGCCCTGGCGTGGGCTTCGAGTGTAAGGAGCAGAACGGCCTCCACTTCTGGGAGGACTACTATATCGTGGAGATTGTGGACCCAGAGACGCTGGAGCCTGTGCCCGACGGCGAGATTGGCGAGCTGGTGCTCACCACACTGTGTCGCGAGGCCATGCCGCTGCTGCGCTACCGCACACGCGACCTCACCCGCGTCTTAGGTCGGAGCTGCCCCTGCGGGCGCAACCATGTGCGTCTGGACCGTATGCGTGGTCGCTCAGACGACATGATGGTGCTGCGCGGCGTCAACATCTTCCCCATCCAGATTGAGAAGATACTGATGCAGTTCAAGGAGCTGGGCAACAACTACCTCATCACCCTGACCACCGACGAGGACAACGACAACATGACCGTTGAGGTTGAGCTGGCACAGATGTTCACCGACGACTACAGCCGGCTGCAACAGCTGAGCAAGGACATCACTCGTGCCCTGAAGGACGAGATATTGCTGACCCCACGTGTGAAGCTCGTGCCCCGTGGCACCCTGCCCGTCAGCGAGGGCAAGGCTGTGCGTGTGGTGGACAAGAGAAAAGTGTATCAATAGGCTGCCCCCCCTAAGTTAGGGGGATTGGGGGTCTGAACAAGCGCAGACGACCCAATTCCCTGTGTAAATAGTTTTCACCATTAAGTGGGTTTGCATTTCCGCTTGTTCAGACCCCCATCCCCCTAACTTAGGGGGCTTAGAGATTATGACAATTCACCAGTTATCCATTTTCATTGAGAACCGCTCGGGCACGCTCATCAAGGTGCTCGAAGTGTTGAAGGAGCAGAAGATTCAGATTATCGCCTCCACCATTGCCGACACGGCTGAGTATGGCATCTACCGCCTCATCTGCAGCGAGCCGCTGCGTGCCTACGAGGAGCTGAAGAAGGCCGGCGTGGCCGTGGCACTGAGCGATGTGCTGGCCTTGGAGCTGGACGACGAGCCAGGGCGTGCCGCCGATGCCGTGAGGCTGTTCAGCGATGCCGGCATCAGCATTGCCTACATGTACACCTTCCTGCTCAAGGGCAAGGGCATCCTCGTGTTCCGTACGGACAACCGTGAGAAGGCTCGCGAGACTATCATCCTGAACAACCTGAAGTTCATTGCCGAGCAGGACCTGAGCAAGTGGGCGTAAGCCGCACAAGCATTCTGAAAGGACTAGCGGCTCAGGGCGTTGCCCTGGGCCGTTGGCCCTTTTTTGATGAAAAATTGCTAAAAAAGGTGGGCTCTTAGCAGAAAAGTGCCTCGGAGTGCATTGAATGCCAAATCTTTTTCGTAATTTTGCAGCGTTAACTATATAAGAAAGGAGTATAGCAATGAAAGTAATTGACAAGGACGAAAAGGTTCTATACGAGGGCGAGCAGAAGCACCGCGAACGAGCTTTCATGGGTACAGCCCGCATCAGAAGGAAAACGAACTGGGTCAGGAAACCCTATAAAGTGGTAAGCAAGGAGGATTTCGATGCCGGTTTATACTAAGACTTTCGAAGGATTAACAGATGTCATACTCACAGAGTGTGACATCTGTTCTGTTAGTGGCAAACGTTGTCATTCACACGAGGCCATGTGGGATACTGGCAGTCAGTTTACGTTCCTTTCGCCCCGCATCATCAACGCACTTCAGTTGAAACCAACGGGGCGGATGGGGCTGTCGGGTATTAATGGAGAGTCGGAGGCTGACGTTTATACGGTTCATGTCGTTTTGCCATCTGGCGATGCTGTCATCAATGTGGAAGCCCTTGGCAGCGACTATTCCGACTACGATGTTATCATCGGCATGGACATTATCATGCTTGGTGAGTTCCACTTTGACAAAGTGGACGACCATCATGTTTTTTCGTTCAACATCCATTTGCAATAGCAGGAGGCCTGGTACTTCCTGGCCCTCTACTACCCCCGATAGACCCCATGGGTACACGTCCAAAAGAATTTATAGCTTCACGCTGACGGCCTTGCCGTTGTAGTTGACCATGACGCCCTCAGGGTTGTCAAGGTTGAGGGGACGGGCAGCATCAGGCGTGACGAGCACGATGTTGAAGCGGCGCTCCTTCAGCATGCCGGGGAACTGTCCCTGACGCTTGCCGAAGCTGACGGTGCGCGTGGCGTCGTCGTAGCTGATGTCGATGGTGGCCCACTTGCCCTTCTCATAGTTATAGTTGGTACCCTCGTCCTCATAGAGCTGGAACTGTCCGTCCTTGCCCGCATAGACATAGAGGTTGATGAGTTCAGCCGGCTTCTCGTCACTCCACTGCATGTCGGGGCCGAAGGGGATGATGGCGCCCTCAGGCACATAGACAGGAATCTGCTCGTAAGGTGCATCGACGACCAGCTTGCGGTTCAGCGACTGACTGGCTGCGTCTTTCTCTGAGCCAATGACCTTCTCGCCTGTGTAGAGGTCATACCATCCGCTCTGCTTGGGGAAGTAGACGGCACGGTTGCGGGCCTTGTAGTAACCCACGGGGCAGGCCATCAGCGACGGGCCGAGCATCCACTGGTTGCCGATGTTCTCGACCTGTCGGTCGCCGCCGAAGTCCATGACCAGGGCGCGCATCAGTGTGTAGTCCTTGAAGTGTGCCCATGCGGCCAGCGAGTAGAGGTAAGGCATGAGACGGTAGCGCAGACGGTCGTAGTAGACAAATGACTTGTAGGCGGGATGGTCCTCGGGGGCAATGTTCCATATCTCGCGCAGCGGCCACTGGCCGTGGGCTCGGAACAGGGGTATGAACGCACCGAACTGGTTCCATCTGGTCTGCAGCTCGCGCCACTCCTTCAGGTCCTCGTTCTCCTGTCCCGTCTTGTCATAGAGCTGCTGGGCTGCCACATAGCGCTTCTCGACGCAGAAGCCGCCCTGGTCCATTCCCCAGAAGGGTATGCCCGACATAGAGTAGTTCAGGCCTGCCGTCATCTGTGCACGCATGTCCTCCCAGCGCGTGCCAATGTCGCCGCTCCAGGTGGCGGTGCTGTAGCGCTGTTCGCCAGCGAAGCCGCTGCGGGTGAGCAGGAACACGCGTGGCTCGTCCTTCTTGCCCTTGAACACTGAGCGCTGTCCGTTGTAGATGGCATCGGCATTGACGGTGGAGTAGGCATTGAAGTATTCGGTCGAGGTGCCGAGGGCGGTGGGGCCGCAGAGTGCCTTGCGATACCACATCGGTGTGCAGTCGCGCACATTGGGCTCAGAGGCATCCATCCACCAGGCGTCGATGCCGTGGTTGTACTTTGAGTAGAGATTCTCGTCCATCTGGCGCCAGAACACCTTGCGGGCATTGGCATCGTAGGCATCGTAGAACGAGCCACGGAAGCCCAGCCAGTCGTGGATGTCGTCCTTGACGGCCTGGTGGTACATGGCCCCCATGCCGTCCAGCTCCTTGTAGTTGTCGACAGTGTCGTAGAACTTCGGCCAGACGCTAATCATGAAGCGCCCGTGCATCTGGTGCACGCTGTCGAGCATGGCCTGCGGGTTGGGATAGCGGCTGGCCTCGAAGGTGTGGTCGCCCCATGAGTCGAGTTTCCAGTAGTTCCAGTCCTGCACGATGTTGTCGATGGGAATCTGCCTGTCGCGGAACTCCTTCAGCGTCTCCTCAATCTCCTGTGACGACTTGTAGCGCTCGCGGCTCTGCCAGAAGCCCAGCACCCACTTGGGGTAGAGGCTGGCCTTGCCGGTCAGTGTGCGGTAGCCGCTGATGACCTCGTCCATGTTGTCGCCGCTGATGAAGTAGTAGTCCATGTCGCGTGCCATCTCGCACCAGATGCTCAGGTCCTCGCGCTCGGCCTTGTCGCGTGGCTTGGCTACACGCAGGCCGCAGTAGCTCTCGCCGCCGTCGGGTTGCCATTCAATGCGCAGCTGCACCCGCTTCTTCTTCTCAAGCGTCACGTCAAACTTGTA
>Ga0310691_10005170_pt1 | contig 14364 bp, 10 predicted proteins | sample 176DNAGHGlowgp2_FD_203887 | JGI IMG/M metagenome (GOLD analysis project Ga0310691, IMG submission 203887) | Sheep rumen microbial communities from Palmerston North, Manawatu-Wanganui, New Zealand - 1766 DNA GHGlow gp2 (v2) (version 2) | ecosystem: Host-associated > Mammals > Digestive system >... | reverse complement strand
ATCTTCGGTGCTATCATGGGTGCCAAGTTCGGCCCTGTAGCCTATCTGTGGATTGTGCTGGGATGTATCTTCGCAGGCAGCGTACACGACTATTTCACGGGTATGCTCTCCATGCGTAACGGCGGTGCCAGTTGTCCGGAGATTGTCGGAAAATACCTGGGTGAGAAGGCCCGTAAGGTCATGCGGGTGTTCTCGGTACTCCTTCTGCTGATGGTGGGCACGGTGTTTGTGTTCAGTCCTGCCACCATCCTCCAGGGGTATGGCGGTACCGCCCTGATGTGGATTATCTGTATCTTTGTCTATTATATCGTGGCCACGATGCTCCCTATCGACAAGGTTATCGGGCGCTTCTATCCTGTGTTTGCCATTGCCCTTCTGTTCATGGTGGCAGCACTGATGGTATGCCTGTTTGTGGAATGGCCTCAGTTGCCCGAGTTGTGGTCGCATCCTGAGAATATGGGGAAGGCAGCCGACAGCTCCTTCATCGACCAGGTGTTCCCTTGTATGTTCATCACCATCGCCTGCGGTGCCTTGAGTGGCTTCCATGCTACCCAGAGCCCGCTCATGGCCCGCTGTCTGGCTTCAGAGCGCAAGGGTCGTGCCGTGTTCTACGGCTCGATGATCACCGAGGGGCTTGTTGCACTGGTATGGGCTGCTGTGTCCATGTATTTCTTCTATGGGGAACCTGCTCCGGGCTATCAGATCATAGAGGCTGTCGGCAATAAGGGCTTTTTGACCAGTGCCCCTGCTGTGGTGAATATCATGTGCAACAGCTGGCTCGGCCTCACAGGCGGTATCTTGGCCATTCTCGGTGTCGTGGCAGCTCCCATCACCTCGGGTGATACGGCTTTCCGTTCTGCCCGACTGATCATCGCAGAAGCATTCCATATCGAGCAGCGACCCATTCCCAAACGCCTGCTCGTCAGTCTGCCCCTCTTCGGTGCTTCGCTGGCTCTGCTGATATGGCAGGTAGAGGACGCCAATGGCTTCAACACCATTTGGCAATATGCCGGATGGAGCAACCAGGCGCTGGCGGTATTCATGCTCTGGGCCATCACGGTCTATCTGGTTCGTCAGAAGAAGAACTATTGGATCACACTCATTCCTGCTCTGTTCATGACGTGCGTCTGCACTACATTCCTCTTCATTTCGAAACTCGCCTTCCATCTGCCGGAGGGCATTGCCTATATCGCTGGCGGCGTATGTCTGGTGATTGCCGCCGTTTGGTTCTGTGCATGGATGATTAACAACAATAAAAACCAAAGAAAATGAAACGAATTAATTATTTAGTGATGTTGGCAGCGGCGGCCCTGATGGCTGGCTGCGGGCCAAAAGTGGAGCAAACGGTCTTGGTGGGTCATTTCCATAATACGGATGACGTGCCTGAGTATGTAATCCTGTTCAACGAAGATACAGGAGAAGAACTGGCTAATGTGCCCGTGAAAGACGGAGTTTTCCGCTACGACATACCCAGCGACAAGACGACTCTCATGTCCGTCCGTTTCGGTCTGGACGGCAACGGCTGGAAGGAGAAATTCATCCCTACCGGCGACACGGTGCGCTACGAGATAGACGGCCTCAAGACGGTTGCCGAGGTTTTGGCACCAGAGACATCGCTCAACTTCCAGGTGCGCGATTCTGCGCGGTTCTGCGTGGATGTGCTTCCCCGCCTGCAGACCGATTCTACCGCCACCGGTGAATTGCGTGACTACTGCCTCAAACTGATTGAAGAGCATCCCTCTGATTTCCAAGGTTACTGGGGTCTGATATACGCCCCGCTTGCTCAGGTGACAGAGGAGGAGTGGTTGGCATTGGTGGACAAGGTGGCGCCTGAGATTCAGGCAAAGCCCCATGTGCAGGCGCTGAAGGCCAAGTTTGCGGCTCCAGGGGATAAGTAAGAAGGTGTTTAACTAAAATCGGAATAAAAAATCAACTAAATAATAGCCTATGAATTACAGTAAGAAGTTGATGATTATTACTGCTCTGCTTTTCGCATCGCAGTATATCGTTGCCCAAACATCAGGCTATCAAAAACTCGATGATTGGGTTACAGTATGGAAAAGTGCACAACAAACCACTTTCGGCTATCCTGCCAATCAGGTGTCACCGCTTCACAGCTTTTATGAGTGGTATGTTCAGGCGGGTATGGATGTTGTTAACCTCAATAATGCCGGTGACCCTATGACCGACAATCCGGAGCGGTTGTCATCGCAGGCTTTTGAACGTGAGGTAATAGAGTTTTTCGCACCACTTTATGACTTCGACAAAGACAATGTGTGGGGCATCGTGACTCACAGCGGTACCGATGGTAATAACCACGGCATTTATTATGGTGCTAACTATCTGAGGAATAAGACGAAGCTGGAGCCGATAGTCTATGTGAGCGACGAGGCGCACTATTCAAACATGCGTCTGGCGCATCTGCAGAACCTCGAGGTTAAGCTGATAAAGAGCGACCCCATGGGGCGTATGATTCCGGAAGAACTGGAGAAGGGGCTTGACTTGACACGCCCCGCACTGCTCATCTATGCTATGGGTTCCACTTTCAAGGGTGCCATCGACGATCAGGAGGCTCTGAATGCCGTACTTGACCGTCATCCCGAAATACCGGCGGTTTATCGCCATGTGGATGCTGCCCTGTTCGGCGGTTATCTGCCGTTTACGGACGACAGGAGAATGGTCAGCCAGAAGGCCATGCGATTTGAGTCTATCGCCATCAGCGGTCATAAGTTCTTCGGAATCGATTCACCTTGCGGCCTCTTCCTCTGCACACGTGATGTGTATGACAACCAGGCAGACTTCAATGTGACCTATCTGAACAGCAACATGCGCATGATTAACTGTTCACGCGACGCTCTGCAGCCGCTGAAATTCTGGTGGCTCATTCAGACGGTTGGATACGACGGCTGGGCAAAGCAGGCTCGGCAGATGAGGGAGTGTACCGCCTATCTCAAGCAGCAACTGGATGCCATCCACTGGCCGTGCTGGGTGAACCAATACAGCAACACGGTGTTCTTCAGGCGCCCGTTGCCTGAGATTGTCAGGAAATACACGCTTGCCCAGGGCTATGACGACCGTTTCGGCGGGGAACTCGCCCACGTGGTGGTGATGCAGCATGTCACAAAAGAAAAGATAGACCAATTCATCAAAGAACTGAAGCACTAGCATAGTTGGTCTCCTCAAATCATACCGTTATGAAAACAAGATTATTCATTCTTATCTTCGCGCTAGTAGCAAGCGCAGGAACACTTTTTGCCGAGAGCGGCACATTGGGTGATAACGCCACATGGAACTATGCCGACGGTGTCCTCACTATCAGCGGAACAGGAGCTATGACAGATTTCGCGAACCTCATGGCTGTTCCCTGGAACGCATACAGACGGGATACCCGCACTATCATCATCGAAGACGGCATCACCCATGTCGGAGATAATTCCTTTGTCGCGTTCGGCAGTCTGGAAAGTGTGACTATCGGCAGTAGCGTCAAGAGCATCGGTATTCATGCCTTCTACCGCGCCTCTAATATGTCCGAATTGGTACTCCCCGCCAGCCTCGTCACTATCGGGGAACAGGCTTTCAGCGGCTGCGGCCAACTTACTGAAATCGTTCTCCCCAACGGCCTCACTACCCTCGGAGACCAGGCTTTCGCTGGGTGCGGAAAACTGACATCCGTCACTATCCCCGCCACCGTCACCTCCATCGGAGAGAATTGTTTCGAATATTGCTCAGGCATGACCGCCTTCAATGTGGATGCTGCCAATCCTAACTACGCTTCGGAGGACGGCGTTTTGTTTGACAAAGAGAAGACCACGCTCCTGCTTTACCCTATTAATAAACCAGAGCCTGCATACACTGTCCCCGCCACCGTCACAACGATTGTTCCACGGGCTATCTGTCAGTGCGAATTCCTGACGTCGGCCACAATTCCCGCTTCCGTCGCTTCTATCGGAAATATGAATCTGTACAATTGCTATGCATTGACCGAGATAATAGTGGATGCCGCCAACGCCAGCTATTCCTCAGCAGACGGTGTCCTGTTCAACAAAGACAAGACAACGCTCATCCGCTTCCCATCCGGCATCCTCAGCGATGAATACACTATCCCCGCCACCGTCACTACCGTAGAAGAAATAGCCTTCGCCGATTGTTACTGGCTCACCACGGTTGTCGTACCTAATACAGTCGAAACCATCGGCGAGTATGCGTTCAGTGCCGTATCGAATGTAATCTATAGCGGACCGGCTACTGGTGCGCCGTGGGGTGCTTTCTATATGAACGGATATGTAGATAAACCGTTTATCTTCAGCGATGATACCAAGACCTGCCTCGTTGGTTGTTCCCGCTTCTACGAAGGCGAAATAACAATCCCGTCCAGTGTTACTGAGATGGGCGAGCGCGCGTTTATGATCTGCACAGGCATCACCTCCGTCACTATTCCAGAGGGCATCACCCATATTCCGAACCTGGCGTTCGAAGAGTGCCTTTCCCTGACGTCGGTTACCATTCCCGCTACCGTTGCCTCCATCGGAAATACGGCTTTCAGTTGGTGTTCCGCTCTGATGTCAGTTACCTGCCACGCCGTTACGCCGCCAGCTTGCGGAGAGTATGTTTTCGGAAGCGTGGATATGAGCGCCTGCCAGCTCTTCGTGCCAGAGAATAGCCTCGAAGCCTATCAGAACGCAGCGACATGGCAAGACTTTGCCAACATCCTGCCGATTCAGTCAACAGCTGTCGGGCAAATTTCTGCCCCTCAGAATGACAACAAGGCAAGAACCGTCTTCCATAACGGCCATATCTATATCGTCTCTGGTGACAAGACGTACACCATCCTCGGACAGAAACTCCGTTAGTCCGTACCCTGCCGCCATACCGAAATCCCAGCGGTCTTCCGCCAAGTCGATGTCTCTGTCTTCCGTCAGGGGGGAGGGATAAAACGATTTCGGCTGCGGATGTCTGGTGATTGCCGCCGTTTGGTTCTGTGCATGGATGATTAACAACAATAAAAACCAAAGAAAATGAAACGAATTAATTATTTAGTGATGTTGGCAGCGGCGGCCCTGATGGCTGGCTGCGGGCCAAAAGTGGAGCAAACGGTCTTGGTGGGTCATTTCCATAATACGGATGACGTGCCTGAGTATGTAATCCTGTTCAACGAAGATACAGGAGAAGAACTGGCTAATGTGCCCGTGAAAGACGGAGTTTTCCGCTACGACATACCCAGCGACAAGACGACTCTCATGTCCGTCCGTTTCGGTCAGGACGACAACGGCTGGAAGGAGAATTTCGTCCCTACCGGTGACACGGTGCGCTACGAGATTGACGGTCTCAAGACGGTTGCCGAGGAATTCGCACCAGAGACATCGCTTAACTTCCAGACACGCGATTTTGCGCGGTTCTGCGTGGATGTGCTTCCCCGCCTGCAGACCGATTCTACCGCCACAAGTGAATTGCGTGACTACTGCCTCCGGCTGATTGACGAACATCCCTCCGATTTCCTCGGTTACGATGGTCTGATGTTTGCCTCGTTAGCTCAGATGTCAGAGGAAGAGTGGTTGGCATTGGTGGACAAGGTGGCGCCTGAGATTCAGGCAAAGCCCCGTGTGCAGGCGCTGAAGGCCAAGTTTGCGGCTCCAGGGGATAAGTAAGAAGGTGTTTAACTAAAAAAACTATAATATTATGGAAGAAAAGAAAGAAAAGCGCATCCTTCAGATTGAGCTCGACGACGACTTAAACGAATTTCCTATGCAGGAACTAAAAACACTATTCAACAAACAAAGTAGTTACACAACAAAGATAAAACATTTAATTTCTAATAACTTTTATGAAGATAAAAAAATTCCTTTTTGTAATCACAACCATGCTCTTGATGGTGCAGGGTGCAAGTGCTTGGAACGGCTCGGGATCATCCGGAGACCCATACCTTATCGCAAGTCCTGCCGACTGGGAAACGTTCGCCACGAGTACTGACGAATATAGCGACACGTTTTTCAAGTTGACTGCCGATATCACTGTGACCACGATGAGAACCAAAACATTCTCGGGCACGTTCGACGGAGGCGGAAACACGCTGACCTTCAATTACACCGCGACAGAAGAAGAAGTTGCACCATTTCGATATATCACTGGCGCAACTATCAAGAACCTTAGGGTGGCTGGCACGATTAACAGCGGATACAAGTTTGCCGCAGGTATTGTAGCCATCAGTAATGGAGGTACGATTACCAACTGTCAATCCAGTGTAACGATTAACTCCAGTAAGAGTGGAGATGGCACTCACGGTGGCTTGGTGGCAGACAGTTACACAGGTACGCTCAACATAACAAACTGTCTTTTCGATGGCAAGCTGTTGGGAACAACTACCACAAGTTGTGGTGGTATTGTGGGTTGGCACAATAGTAACAGCACGCTGAATATTTCCAACTCACTCTTTGCTCCGGCGGAAGTCACAGTTCAAGGAGGCGCCATCATCGCCCGAGACGGTGCAAATAGCCTTAGTAACTGCTATTATATCTCCGACTGGGCGGCTGCTACCGTTCAGGGCACCAATGCCAACAGCATGACTGCTGCAGCGTTAGTAACAGCGTTGAACAACGGTGACAAGAACTGGTGTATTTATCGTGGCAATGCCATTCCTATTATGGTGAACCTGGTTATCAGCACTAAGGCCCAGTGGGATACGTTTGCCGCAAATGTGGGCAACTACGACGGCAAATATGTGCAATTGGGTGCCAATATCGGAACGGCTAATGCTCCGATTACCACGATGACAACGAAAAGCCCATCTTTTAGAGGTATTTTTGATGGAAATGGCAAAACGATGACTGTCAATTTCTCTGCAGATACAGGAAATGAAGGGGCTTTCCGTTACCTCAATGATGGTACTATCATGAATCTGACTATCACGGGAACTGTGACGGCGGGAGGCAATTACGCGAGCGGACTGGTGGCAAGAACTTCAGGGGGCGATTGCCTTATAGACAATTGTGTAGTGAACACCAATGTCGCAGGAAGCGGGTATGCCGGAGGTATTGTAGCTCATGGTGATAACGCGACCAAACTGACTATCACCAACTGTATCTACGGAGGAGAGATATCGAAGGTCAGCAGTTTTTCAGGTGGAATACTTGGATGGTACAATAATAATGGGACAATGGATCTCGTTATCAACAATTGTTTGTGCAAGGGTATTTATACGGGTACCGCAAATTTCCATCCCATTGGTCTGAAAAGAGCAACTGACTGTTCTTTTAAGTCCATCAGTTGTACCAACTGCTACTATACAACAAATCCTCATAATCCAGGAGGTCGTAATTTCACAGACGGCACCAAAGTATGCGAATTGAGCTTGGGTGATAATATCATTGCGACGGGCAGCTCGTGTACTTTCGATGGCAAAACTTACCACTTGGGTACTGTTTCGCTGTCCTATACCCCCTCTAAGCCCACGCTTTTTTATATGATAGATGGTAACAAAATTAGTGGAAATAGCTTTACGATCAGTAAAGATAATCAAGCCTTTGATGCAGGTGCAGTAACCATAACGGCAGGCGACACCTCAATTACCTATCACTATGGGGGAACTAATAACACCATCTTGTATATTGACGTAAATAACGGAAATAGTAACATGGTTACCCATCCTTGGACGTCAGAAGCCAACTATTCGTCCATTACGAGCGTCGTCATTGGGGATGGTGTCACGAGTATTTGCGGCAATGCATTCAAGCAATGCCCGAATCTGACTTCCGCTTCCATCGCCTCTACGGTGACGAGCATTGACAATCAGGCGTTTTCCGAATGTGGAAAGCTGGAAACGGTAACCTTTACTGATGCAGACAATAGTCATCTGACAATCATCCGACCCAACGCCTTTGCCAATTGCGTGAAGCTCTCTTCCATCACAATTCCCGAAGGCGTGGTGGAAATCGGTGAATTTGCGTTTGTTTGCTGCTCCGCTTTGGTTTCCGCCACTCTTCCCAGCACGTTGTCAACAATGGGCGTTCATGTGTTCCGCGACTGTACCAGTCTGGCTTCTGTCTTTTGTTTAGCATCGACTCCTCCAACAGGAGGGTCAAACATGTTCAACAGCAATGCCTCCGGTCGCAAAATCTACGTTCCTGCTGGAAGTGTTGGTGACTATAAGACAGCAGCTTACTGGAGCAGTTATGCCAATGATATTTTAGGCATTCAGTCTCTTACACTCAATGAGAATACGAGCAACTCGACTGCAATCCAAAACGCTGACGACCAAATGAGCGAAGTTACACTGAGCGGCCGCACCCTCTACAAGGACGGTAAGTGGAACACGCTGTGCCTGCCGTTCGACTTCACCGCGGAGCAGATAGCAGCGCACACTGACTTCGCAGGAGCAAAGCTGATGGAGCTGAATACGGACGGCAAGAACGGCTTCGACGCGACGGACGGCACGCTCTACCTGGCATTCAAGGAGGCCACAGCCATCAAGGCGGGCGTGCCGTATCTGGTGAAATGGGACGCTGCAGGAACTGACGTCACCTCGCCCGTGTTCTTCGGCGTGACGATCAATGCTACGGCTACAACCATGGTGAGCGACCATGACGATGAGCTGGCGGAAGTACAGATGGTAGGCTGCTACTCGCCCGTATCGGTGGATGCCAACGACAAGAGCATCCTGTTCCTAGGCGACAACAATACGCTCTACTACTCGACCGAGAATCGCAACATCCGCTCCTGCCGCGCCTACTTCTCGGTACCGTACCTCAAACAGAATCCCGGCGCCAAGACCCGCGCCTTCCGCCTGGACTTCGGCGATGAAGAAGCCACAGGCATTCTTGAAGTCTCTGCAGATTCAAAAGAAATGACGGATGATGCATGGTATTCGCTCGACGGTGTGCGCCTGAGCGGAAAGCCTACACAACGCGGTATATATATCAATAACGGAAATAAGGTCGTAATTCAGTGAAAGATATGAAAAAGAATTATATGAAGCCCGTCATGTGCGTTGTTGCACTACAGCATAAGACGCATCTGCTACAAGCCAGCATGCTAAGAAGCATCATAACCGCCGGCCTCGACAGCGGCGACGAGCTTGAGGTTAGCCAAGAGGGCGGCGGCAGCAACATTTGGGACAGGTAAATAGTGAAATATGAACGGAAGTTTGTAAACATTAGTGCCTTCCGCCGGGCAGCGCTGCTGAGCGTAAGCAGGAGAGACACTGCACGCTCAGCGGCGCTATTGCGCGGCCGCAAGGATGCTTTACTTTCCGACGCAGAATGTAAAATCTGCAAATATAAGTGGCTGATAATCAGCGTATATGCCTCTAATTACGGGGGACAGATACTATGCCGAGGGACGGAGGAGGGACGTAAAATATACAAAAATCTGCAAATGAAGCTGCCGTCAAAAATAAAATATACAAACATCTGCAAAGACGATTTTCCAGTTCTTTGCACGTTTACACTTTTTAATGCAGATTTTTGCACATTCTTGCATTAAGGTTTAGTTTAGGTTATAGATAATAATAATGGGAATAAACTAAACCGCCCCTTGTCCAAATAAACCGATTTTCCCATCTCTCTTTTTTGGACGGTAATTCAGGTTTTTCATCTTCTAATAGTGTTATAATCTCCATTATGTTCTGATAAAAGGTCGTTTTTAATGTGTTTTTTGTTAAAAAACGAGTAAACTTTGCTAAAAAGGTTGTAATGATACAACCATATCAAAAAACATTTTGTATCTTTGTGACGTTATTATAATATATATTGTGACCGTATGAAGTATCTGAATATTAAGAAGGCATTGGCAGCATGGCAAAATTTACAACCATTGTCTGAAAAAGACAGGGATAGACTTAGCCGTCGTTTCACTGTGGACTTCAATTACAATAGCAATCATATTGAAGGTAATACCCTGACTTATGGTCAGACGGAAATCCTCTTGCTATTTGGTAAGGTAATTGGCGAAGCTGATGTGCGTGATGTACAGGAGATGACAGCGAGTAACGTGGGACTCCGTATGATGTCTGAAGAGGCATCAGTGAAGGAGGTTCCGCTAACACAGAACTTTATTCGGACGTTACATAAAACCTTGCTACGCGAAGACTATACTGTCTATCGAGAGCTTCCTGGAGGCGTACAAACAAGCTATGTCATCCATGCTGGACAATATAAGACTCGCCCCAACAGTGTCATCACTCGCTATGGTGACCGATTCGAATACGCCTCACCAGAAGAGACACCCAGTTTGATGACCGATTTGGTGGATTGGTATAACAAGGCAGAGCAGGAAGGAAAACTTTCTCCTGTTGAGTTAGCTGCATTATTCCACTACAGATACATTCGTATTCACCCGTTTGAGGATGGAAATGGACGTATAGCCCGACTGATGATAAACTTTATTCTTACTCGTCACGATTATCCGATGATTGTAGTGCGAAGTCGTAAAAAGAGTGAGTATTTAGAGGCTTTACATCAGACTGATATGGAAGTCGGTCCTGTGCCTGCTGATGGCGCACATGCTGATATTAGGGACATCAAACCATTCTTGAAATACTTCAATGAACTGGTAGCTACTGAGGTATATAATGATGTACTGTTTGTAAGCGAAAAGGATGAGAATGTATGGTGGTATGATGGTGAAAGGATTGCTTTCCGTACACCAAACTATACTAAAATACTGAATGCTATGCGAACACAACCTACGCTTACATTGGCAGATATGAAAGAAGTAACAGGCATTAGTATTGCAGCTATTCAAAAACTCCTTGACCAGCTGATTCAGAAGAACTATGTTGAACGTGGAGAAAAGGACGGAAGTTGGAGAGTGTTTGTGACTCAGTGATTATTTATATTCTGGAAGTAAAACTGTTTTTAAAAAAGACAGATATCGAGATATGAATCTATAATAGGCTAAAGGCTGCGATTTAGCGAGTGCAAATAAACTCGCACCTAAAATAATGGAGTGTTAAATACAATTATTATGGAAAAAGAGATTAGTGAAACCTATTCTTTCAGACCTTTAGACTTCGATGAAAAAGGCAGAAGAATTGTTGACGGTCTGTCTTTTAGAGATGTCGTCAAAGAATACGAACGAGATTTCCACAGTCGCCATTCTACAGAATATGCCTTAAATCTATATGCCAATTCAAAAACAATGGCACTGTTGGCGAAATCAAGTGATGCAGCACCTTTCCTCATGTATGGAATGGATTTGACGCAAGGAACCTCCTTTGATGCGGAGCAAGACCCCTATATCAATCACGAAATGGACAAGCATAGTAAAAACATCTATGTATATGGCATTGACTCTGCATTTATGAATGAGTTCGACAAATTCGGCTATCCTGTAATAAACGAAAACAGCGACATCTATCCATTAACACTCCTTGTAGATAATACAATGAGGGACGATGAGGTCAGATTGGCTACTCCGACATTCGATGATGGAGATGACGCTGTAAATGTGCCTATTGATGTACCACAATTTGAATACGCCTGATGGAAACAAAAGAGCATAATAAGCAATGGCACCTCGTTCGCAATAATAATGGCGAATGGATAAGTGATGACTATGCAGAGTTCCTCACACCGCTGGAAGTGGGTATATTACAAGTGAAAGCAGCACAACAAGGAATACAGTTAGATGTTCAGCATGGTGCCGATGGACAACTCTGGTGCTACAATCATCAACTTGATGCTATTAAAATAGAACCTATTAATAAAACATTTATGAAGCGTGAATTGAGAATAAAAAAGAAATCATTAAGTAGCTACTTAGGACGTGGGCTGCACTCTGATAAATGGGATAATGTATTTGGAAAAGACGGAAAGCTTGGAGGCTTAATTGAAATGGTTAAAAAAGACGATGAACTCGTTTTGCAGATTCGTGAAGACTACTTCAATGTATACTACAAAGGAGGGAATATGCTTAAGGTTTCATCCGAGAACAGTTTCCAATTCGACTATAATTATTACAAATGTGAAATCGATCTTGATACGCAAGAGCAAAGAAACAAAAGAATAGATAAACGTAGAAGTGTGCTAGAATCATTGAAAAAGACACGAGATTACAAGACTTTCATCGATGAAATGAAGAAACTAATGGATAAGTATTGGATTTGGCTCTACAACGAAAAACATCGAAGTCTCCATGAGAAAGACACACAGCATGCTCTATGCATCAGTAATACGGAAAGCACAGACTATACTATCATTGACTTAGAATTTCAAGTGAGCACGCGCAAAGATTGTACCTATCATTATGAACCATCTTCTTTACCTAGACACCCTGGAATTTATGTGTGCGAGAAATCACCTCGCTTTGACATTATTGCTGTGCGCAATAGTGATCATCGTCTTTGTGTGATAGAATTGAAAAATGGTCTTGATGCGCTTGTAGGGAAATCTGGAATTGGAGACCACGCTGATTCTTTCGAGGGCAGCATTGGCAAAAATCCTTTGGCTGAATTGACCTTTACTAATGAAATGAAAAAGGTTGTAAGTGACAAAAAACGTTTCAAACTACTATCAGACGACTTCTATATAGATGAAAAGCTGCCTATAGAGTTTATATATGCATATGCTTTTAAGTCGGAAGATGAAAACGGGAAGGAATCCGAACGCGACTCATTTATAAAAGAGCAGGAGAAAGCATGTTGCATGAATTATAAAGTCATATATCTTAATAAAGGTGATTTTACCTTGTCAGACTCAAATTGCTAAGTATATGAAAATCACCATCCATCGTGGAGCAAACCAAATAGGTGGTTGTATCACAGAGATTGCAACCAAAGATGCCAAAATATTCATTGATTTAGGCAGTAATTTGCCTGGTTCAGATAAGACAGATTATTCTGCCGATGATGTTAGAGGAATAACAGCTGATGCCGATGCTATTTTCTATTCTCACTATCATGGTGACCATGTTGGACTTCATCATCTGGTACCTGAATCTGTTAAGCAATATATGGGAGCAGGAGCCATTGATGTGATGCGATGTAAGTATGAAACGCTAAATGTTCACCAAGATTTCAGCTTGCAACTAGCTACCACTGAACGGATGATTCCTTTCAAGGAACGTGAACGTATCGAGATAAAAGATGGCTTTTTCGTCACGCCTTACTTTGTCAGTCATTCCGCTTTTGATGCCTATATGTTTCTGATAGAATGTGAAGGGAAGAAAATACTCCATACTGGTGATTTCCGTCGTCACGGATATTTGGGCAAAGGGCTGTTCCCTACTTTAGAAAAATATATCGGCAAGGTAGATTTGCTAATTACAGAAGGTACAATGCTTGGGCGAAAGCAGGAAAAAGTGGTTACAGAAAATCTGATTCAGCAAAACACCATTCGAGCACTTTGTGAGCATAAATACGTCTTTGCCCTTTGTTCTTCAACAGATATTGATCGACTTGCTTCATTTCATGCAGCATGCAAAGCAACAGGTAAGGTCTTTCTCGTAGATGGATATCAACGCAGTGTGCTGAATGTGTTTTCAGAATATAGTGGCAAGAAAAGTCCGCTGTATAATTTCGACCACATTTTTGAGTTAAATGGGCATAAAGCATATCGGATTCCAAAGATTAAAGATTATCTAAGAGATAAGGGATTCCTAATGCCTGTTAGGATGAATAGTTTGTGGTTGCTGGAAGATATGCTCCAAGTATTCAACGACGAAGACCCTTGGCTCATTTATTCTATGTGGAGCGGTTATGCAGAAAAAGGAGGGAAAAATGCTATAGAAAATGTTCTGTCTATTCGAAAACTATTCGAGAATCGTATTTTGGATGGAGTAGAAGACGGATTTCATACTAGCGGACATGCTGATGTTGCAACACTTTACGAAGTCTGCAAGGCAGCCAGGCCTTCTATTGGGGTTATTCCCATACATAAGGATACAGGAATGCAATATGTATCAGATAACTACAGAGTGTTTAACGAAGGCAAGTTCAAATTAGATGGAATAGATATTGAGGTGCATTGATAATGCAAATTTAATGACGGTGAACTTTTGAAATGAATTTACCAAGAGACATATCTAAACACAAAATCTTTTGGAAGATTATTACAAATATATGCCAAGGTTAAAATAGAATAACCAATTTATGGTTAAATAATTTACGTTTTTCTATATTATTGCTTTAGTTTGAGAAAACATTTTTAGATATATTGGTTTCGTTTACTCCACTTTATATATAAAGAGGGGTAAACTAAACCTATTTGCCCACGCAGAAACTCTACTTTCCGATGCAGAAGTGCTGAAAGATGTTGTTGAGGACTTCGTTGGGGGTGATTTGTCCCTCTCCGGTTATTTCTGCTAGTTCAGAGAGGGCTTGGCGGAGATCTTCGGAGATGAGGTCACCACTGAGTTGCTGATGGAGTCCGTTGA
>Ga0310691_10005167_pt1 | contig 14371 bp, 6 predicted proteins | sample 176DNAGHGlowgp2_FD_203887 | JGI IMG/M metagenome (GOLD analysis project Ga0310691, IMG submission 203887) | Sheep rumen microbial communities from Palmerston North, Manawatu-Wanganui, New Zealand - 1766 DNA GHGlow gp2 (v2) (version 2) | ecosystem: Host-associated > Mammals > Digestive system >... | reverse complement strand
TTTATCTTTTCTGTTGGTTCATTATATGTATTTGTTATTGTTAAATTATATAGGTTTGAATCATCTCTTGTAACTTCAGCTGAATATACTATTCCTAAGTTTCCTGTTAATTCCTCTTCTTCTACTTTATAAATTATTTGTTTAGAATCTGTTGTATATTGGTCTAGAGTCTGCCATGTATATGTCCAATTACTTCCATTATCTGTTCCAGTTCCATTGTTTAATATTACTTGTTTTGCAATTCCATTTGGTATAACTGAATCTGTTACTTCTACTTCTTGTGATAATTCATTTAATATATATGCCTTCAAATTTACTGTAACTTGGTTTGGTCTTATTCCTAAATTATTGTTATTATCATTCCAAACTTTATTTACTGTTACTGCAGTTCTTCTTTCTTTGTAGTAGTATGTTACTTCTATTGTTCCATCTATATATGTTCCACTTGATCTTTCAGGCTTATCATTTACTACTACATATTTTATAGCTGCATTTTCATTTGGTTTTGTAGCATATATATCTCCTACATTTCCTGAACTTGTTTCATCTTGCGCTTTTGTTCCATTATTTAAGTCTATTGAATTTGTTGTTCCTTCTATATAATGATGTACTATTACTGTTCCTTGTTTTTTAACAAATTCTACTATTACTTCTTTATCTTCTGTAACATTTGTAAACTTACTTAATATAACACTTCCATCATTTTCAGGTGTAAAGTCTACATGCTCTCCATTTACTGTTATTGACTTAACTAAATAGTTTTCATCTGGCACAGCTTTTATTTCTTTAGTTGCATCTTCTCCGTGTTTTACTGTTTCATAAGGTGATTCATTTTCTCCTGTGATATTTCCACCTTTTACTGTAGTTGTTTCTCCTAAAGAACTAGTTTCTTCATGTTCTTGTACTTTTGTTGTTATTTTATGTTCTTTTTGTTTATAGTAATATCTTACTTCTGTATCTTCTACAATTGTACCATTTTTATTATCAGGTTCTGCTACTAATTCGTATTTTTCATAGTCTATTTGGTCTGATACTGTTGTAGTATATCTTGATTCTGGAGTTGTTGCATCATCTACATATTTTTTATATCCATCTGTTACTTCATCTTCAACTGTTCCACCTGTTTTACTTGGCATATTTTGCTCTGTTCCTTCTAACAAGTGTTTTACAGTTAAGGTATATGTTTTTTCTTTGTAATAGTAATTTATAACTTGATTTTCTACTTTAAATTGTCCTCGCGAATTTTGTGGAATATAGAAATCTTCTCGGAACTGCTCTAAAGGAGTTTTTCCAAAGTTTTCATCTGAAGTATCTGTTATATCTTCATATCCTAAATCTGAAAGACTTGCAAAAGTTGTTCCATACTCTGTATTTATTTGAGCTATTATTTGTTCTTCTGTTTTATCTCCATAATAATCTTTATTTGTGATTATTTCATACTCTAAATCAAATTTTGGAAGAGTGGAATACTCGTCATCTACATTTCCTGTTTGAGTGCTACCATCTGCAAGTTTTGTTGTAGTTGGCCCAGTTGTATTTTTCCATAGGTAGTGGTTAACTTCTATTTTTGATACTGTATTACTAAATTCTACCACAACATGTTTATCTTCAGTCATTTCTGTAAATTTGTTTAATAATACACTTCCATCTATCTCTTCATAGAACTCAATTTCTTTTCCATTTACTGTTATTTTTGTTATAGTATACCCTGGATCTGGAGTAGCTTTTATCTCTTTTATGCTATCTTCCATATATTTAACTTCTTCATATGGTTTTTCTTCTTGACCTGATATACTTCCACCGTTTCCTTTTACTTCAGTTGTTATTTTGAATTGTTGTTTTTTGTTTTTAACAATTACATTTTGAGATGCTGGGATTTCTGGGTCTGTGATTTTATCTGAGTAAATTGCTATTCCATTAGTTTGTGTACTTACAAATATTTTATTATCTGTTGATGCAATACCATCTACACCACTTGAAATTTTTAATTCTTTATTCTCCCAAGCGATATTTCCATCAAAATCATACTTTACTATTTGTCCACCAAATCCTACTACGATTATTCCGTCTTCTACTATTGTTGCTCCATAATAGCTATAATTCTTTTCTGCATTTTCCCAGACCACATTTCCATCTAAATCATATTTTACTATGTTCCCATTATTTCCAACTGCAATCACTCCATTTTCTAATGTTACTACTCCAAGATAATGATATGTCTTTTCCTTGTTTTCCCATATCACATTTCCATTTAAGTCATATTTTACTACTTGTCCATTAAAAGCTACTGCTATTACTCCATTTTCTACTGTTGTTATTCCATAATAATTATAATTCTTTTCTGCATTTTCCCAGACTATATTTCCATCTAAATCATATTTTGTTATTTTTCCTGAACCATCTGCAGCAATTACTCCATCTTCTACAGTTGTTATTTCACGATAATTATATTTTTTTTCATTGTTTTCCCATATTATATTTCCATCTAAGTCATATTTTATAACTTGCCCACTATTTGCTGTTACAATTACTCCATTTTCTACTGCTGTTAATCCAAAATAATTATAATTTTTTTCTGAATTTTCCCATATCACATTTCCATTCAGGTCATATTTTACTACTTGTCCAAAATTTCCTATTGCAATTACTTCATCTTCTACTATAGTTATATTATGATAATAACAACCTTTTTGTGAATTTTCCCATATTGCATTCCCATTTAAATCATATTTTACTACGTGCCCATCATTTCCTGTTGTAATTATGCCATTTTCTACAGATACTATCCCATTATAACTATATGTTTTTTCTTTATTTTCCCATATCACATTTCCATTCAGGTCATATTTTACTACTTTTCCTTTCGATGCAACTGCAATTACTCCATTTTCTACAATTGTTACTCCATTATAATTATATGTTTTTTCTTTGTTTTCCCATATCACATTTCCATTTAAATCATATTTTACTACTTGCCCACTATAAGCTACTGTGATTATTCCAGCTTCTACTGTTGTTACTCCATAATAACGATAATTTTTTTCTATATTTTCCCATACTACATTTCCGTTTAAATCATATTTTACTACTTGTCCACCATAAGCTACTGCAATTATTCCATCTTCTACTGTTGTTACTCCATAATAAAGATAATTTTTTTCTGTATTTTCCCATACTACATTTCCGTTTAAATCATATTTTACTATTTGTCCACCATAAGCTACTGCAATTATTCCAGCTTCTACTGTTGTTACTCCATAATAACGATAATTTTTTTCTGTATTTTCCCATACAATATTTCCATCTAAATCATATTTTATTACTTTTCCATCATTTCCTACTGCAATTATACCTCTTTCTACAGATGCTACACCATTATAACCATATGCTTTTTCTTTATTTTCCCAAATTAGATTTCCATCTAAATCATATTTAGTCACTACTCCACTTTTTGTAATTGCTACTATTCCATCTTCTACTGTTGTTATATCTACATATTGATTGTAGCTTAATTCATCATTAACCCTATCAAGTTTTGTTTCTTTAGTTGCTTCTTTGCTTTCTCCAATTCCGATTCCTGTATATAAATCTGGTTCTTGGTATCCTGGTAATTGTTTTATTTCTGTAGCCTTATATAATCCTTGTGATAATCCTAATTTTATTTTTCCATTTTCATCTGTTATTACTTTACTTAAATCATTTCCATTTATATCTGTTACTGGATTATCACTTAAATCTGTTATTTTAAATTCTACACCTGGTAGTGGCTCATTTGTATCTTCATCTACTTTTGTTAGGGTAAATATTGGTTCATTATCTAGTGTTACAGTGATTATTGGATTAGTTGGATCTGTATTATTAAGCTCCGCTTCTCCTCTAATATTTCCACTTTCTATTTGTAATTCTAATTCATCATTATTGTTTCTCTTTGCTTTAAATATAAGTGGTGTTTCATTTAATACATACCCTTCTGATGGATAAAATTCTTGTAAAGTATACTTTGCTTCTACATTTTTTCCTTCTACATATTCATATAAGTTATCAATTTGAAATGTTCCATTTTCATCTGTTGTATATATTATATTGCTATTTTTATCTTCTCCAGTTAATATAAATTGTGTACCTTCCAATAGAGTTTCTGTATCTTTTTCTTTTTTTACAACTCTTAAACTGTATTCTGGTATTTTCTCATTTTCTAGTTGTAAATTAATTGTTGGTATTTCGTCAGTTGTTGTTACACTGTTTGAAGTTATTCCATCTCCAGATACTTGTAAATTTTCAGAACTACTTAATTTAAATGTTATTGGATTATTTAACAAATAATATCCTGTTGCTTTTATTTCTTGTAATGTATATTCTTCGTTTAGATATAATCCGCTTGTATTTATTTCTCCATTTCTATTTGTTACTAGAATGCTATTATTTTTATCTCTTCCTGTTAATTTAAATTTTACTCCACTTAATAAATTTGTTCCATTTTTCTTTGTTATTTTTAATTTTGCTTTTGGCTCATTTTCTAATTGTATATTTATTTTATATTCTTCTCCATTATTCTTTGTTACAGTTGCAGATTTTAGCCAATTATATTTTTCTTGTAAATTTGTGTAAGAGTTATTATCATTTTTATATGCTACATGTAAATTACCATATTCATCATCATATGTATAGAACTTTATTTCTTCTCCATTTAATACATAATCATCTGTTGTCTTTATTTCTTTTATAATATAAGTTCTTTCTGCAAATAATCCATAAAGTTCTAGTTTCCCATTAGTATCTGTTACCTTTATTTTACTATCTTCTTGTCCTTCTTCTGTAATTGTAAATGTTATTCCAGGTAATTTTTTGTTTGTATTTTTTTGTGTTTTTTCTATTTCCAAGTCATATTGTTTTGCAATCATAAATCCTAATTTATCGCTTGCTGTATATGTTGAGTATTTTCCTGCATCTGTAAGTAGTGAGAAATATATTGCATGCTCACTATATGATACATCATTATAGTTTACACCTTCTGGTATATTTATTGTGTATTTGAATGTATGTTTTTCTTCTTTTGATAAAACATAATCCCCCAAGTCTATTGCATATGTTTTAATTTCATTCCAATCTGTAATTTGATTTGCTGTTTTCCATTTATTATTTGGATCAGTTAAATTATTGCTTGGTTTTTCTTCAGTTGAATAATATACTGTTACATAAGGTTGTAATTCTTCTGGAACAATAATTCCTGCATTTGTGATATAGCTTGAAAATGTTGAACCTAATTCTCTATCTCCTATTATAAATTTATTTCCTTCAAATGGTATTACCCCTTGAATTACCACATCGGTTATGTTTTGTGCGTAATTGTTTATAAGGTTAACATTTATTTCTGCCGTTCTTTGGCTCTTTTCTACTTTTGCTACTCTTGGCGCTATCGTTTGATTATTTTCATCATCATATTTTAATGCTAATTGATTTGTAAGTAGCTCATTTGGCGACACAATATTTATATTTGTTATTACATAATTTAAAGTTTCTGTTGTATTCGAATCTCCATCTATATCATATGTGTCAGTTCCTTTAAAGTAATAATCTACTCCTTGTCCATTTATAGCATATAATTCTAATTTTCTTGTTACAGTTGCATTTCTTGGGTCAGGTGTCATATTACAATCAACTTTAATATTATATTGTTCTTCTGTTTCATTTTCTGTTAATATTTTTATATAATATGTGTCATCTTCTTCATATAAGTCATATCCTAAAATTGATACATTACTTTTATCAACAGTTACACTATTGATTTCCATATCTATTATTTCTTTAGGTATTTTTACTAAAAATGCTCCATCTTTCCATTTTTGTTCATTATATTGGCTAGCATCTGCAGTAATTGTAATTATTTGGTTTTGAGTTGTTTCTTGTGTTGAAACTGTTTGTTGACTTATCCTTATTTTTGCAACTGATAGTGGTGCTTCATAAACTGCCGAATGAGCTACTGTAGCAGTAGCTTCATTAAATGTTCCTGTTAATGAGCTCTTTACATACTTCAAACTATCAAATTCTTCTCTTTCATAATTTTCTGTTATATATTTATCATCTAGTTCTTTTATACTGTATGCATTAAATATAGCATTAGGATTTGTACTACTTGTTTCAACTCTTATATGCTTTACTGGATTTTGGTAATAATATGGATTTGACTCTTTATACGTATTCCAGTTTTCTTCTGTAAATGTTGCTATTAATTCATTTGTTTCATCATTATAAACTTTTATCCAGCCTTCTTGTCCAAGCATCGAATCTGCACCTGTAAAATATATTCCGACATTTGTGGTTATGTCTTCCATTGACTCTTGACTTGTATCTTTTTTGATAAACACATCAGATACCTGTGCTTGTCCTTGCTTTGTTTCTTTCATTGTAGTCGTTGATGATATTCCATTTCTTCCCGTTGTTAACTGCCATCTTACTGTATAATAGTCATTATTTTCTTCTTCTGAAATATTATTGTATATTTTTAGTGGTTTTTCTTTTGATACAACATATCTTACATATGGATTGGTCATATATTTTCCAACATATATGTCATATCTAAATACATTTCCTGAATATTTTAACCATCTTGCTGAAATTGTTGCTTCTGCTATATTTGAAACATATGGATTATCAAATGGATTATTTGGGTTGTTATATCCTTCGTACCAAGTTCTTACTGGTATAAATAAATCTATACTATTATCTTCCATATTATCATATGCTTCTTTTGGGTATACTAGTTTCACTTTAATCGAATTAAATCTTTTTTCATTTTGAGCTGATGTATTTACTATTTTCGTAACTATTCCCTCATCATTTGTTACAGCTTCTCTTCTTACTGAAAATGCTCCAGTTTCTGAATTATAAGTAGATGTTATTCCTTCTCCTATAAATTCAGCTGATATTGGTTTATATCCATTTAGCTCTGGTATTGTTCCTTCTATAGTTGATGATGATAATATCAATTTATTATTCTTTTCTTCTGTTTTTATTTCAAATTCTAAGTTGAGATTTTGACCATTTATTAGCTGTTCCATATCATCAACTTCATTTTTTATGTTTGTAACAGATATACCTGCTTTTGTTGTTCCATACCAATCTACATTAAAATTAACTGTTTTGCTTATTTGTGTTTGAGTTCCATCATTATCTACATGAGTTCCTGTAAGTGTTATACTATTTATCTGGCTGTATTTGTTTGTATCACTTCCTATTGCTTGTGCTTGATAGTATGCATTTGAATAATCTCCACTTCTTACCATACCAGTTATTAATTTTTGACTTCCATTTGTTATTTCTTTTAAGTTTATTGTCTTAGTATTATTTGAAATGTAGTTTTCTTTTATAATACTATCTTTTACTATCGTTGTATTAAAATAGAAGTTACTTGAATTAATGGTTATTTTTCCATTCTTAAAATAACCATTATTTAGTACTTTTAAATCCAAATATAAAGTGTCTTCTTTTCCTATTTCATTGCAAGTTCCTCTGATAGAGTCAGCATTTCCGTCCCCATCTAAATCTTTTAAGAAAAACGCATCAAAAAGAACATAATCAGAATTTGTTACTTCATCCCCAGGTTTGACTAAATCATACTCTCTCGACCTTATAATCTCTGGTGAGATTTCAAATTTTTCTTTACTACCTCTTTTTGAATTAATTATACCTATTAAACCAGCTATTAAAGCAATTATAGCAACTATAATTGCAATATCAGTTAATCTAATTTTAATTATTTTTTTCATTGATTTTCGACTCATTTCAACCCTCCAAAAAATGCATTTGTTCAATTTATATTCTAGCAAAAACTACTTAAAACTTCAATGAAAATAGCTAATGAAATATATTTGTAAAACAATTGTAATATTTTTGTAATATTTTTGTAATACTTTTGTAAAACTTTTGTAATACTCTAATTTTTAGATTAATTAATTTCTTTTTTATTATTCACAACAAGATACTTTAAATTATCTAACTATAAATTGTAACACACTCTTTTGAACAATAAAAAATCAATTATTTTTAGTTTAGATTAAATTAGTTTAGTCTAAATTTTTTCTTTTCTGAATATATTTAAACAAAAGTATTTCAAATGGGGGCATTTAATGAGAAAATTTACTATTGAAGAACGAGCAACAAGACTCGCTCATTATATAATTGAAACAAAAGATACTGTACGAAGTACTGCAAAAAAATTTGGAGTTTCAAAATCAACGGTACACAAAGACGTAACACTCAAGAACGGTTTGAAAATTGGACAAGTTATTCCTGAAAATATTGAAATAAAGAAGGTTTTCCTTGCAGAGAAAAATCCTGTTGTGAGGTTAGGATTGGTAATTAAATAAAAATTTTTTATAAAGCTTTGAGATTAAAATCTTGAGGCTTTATTTTTATTCTACAATGCAAAGATATAAACTTATACCAAAATCAAATGAAAATGTCTTAAAATTTAAAATAAAGCGAATAAAAGGAAAGATTATACTGGCTATGACTTTACTAAACTATATGCAAATGCAGATATTATTGCATAAGTTATTATATTTGCATATAGGAAAAGAGCTATAAAAGTAAATGATATTACTTTTATGGCTGTTTTTTTAGTTAAAGTTGCCTGTGGCAATTTAAGACAGCTGTTCGAACAAAGTGAGTTACAGATGTCTTATGCAGAGGCTTTAACTAAAACCTAAAAAATGCGAGCAAGTATTTTTTAGGCAAAAGGGTGCAGGAACTCCTGCCACAACTAACACTTTTAGCGATAGCGTGAAAAAAGTGTTGTAGTTGTGTTACAAGACAAATGAAAAAGAGCAGAGATTTAGAAATAAAATGTCTTATTATTTAGCAAGGCAAAGAAGAAATATTTTAAAGGAGGATGATAAAAATGAGTTATGCAATTATTAGAAACACAAAATACAAAAGAGAAAATTTAAAAGGAATATTTAGGCACAATGAAAGAAGAAATAAAAATTATTCAAATGAAAATATAGATAAAGAAAAATCATATTTAAATTATTCACTAAAATCTCCTCAATATAGTTATGAAAAGGAATTTGACAGAATAAGAGAAAAATATAATTTAAAAGGACAAATAAAAACTGTAAGTAATATAGCTTGTGAATATATAATAACATCAGATCATGATTATTTTGAAAATATAGGAGAAGAAGAAACTAAAAGATTTTTTGAAACCGCATATAAATTTGTATGTGAATACAAAGATTTAGGAGAGAAGTATATAATGTCAGCGACAGTGCATAGAGATGAATCAACACCTCATATGCACTTAATTTTTTTGCCTGTTGTTCATACTACAGATAAAAAAGGAAATTCTATTGATAAACTTGCTTGTAGTGAATTTTGGAAAGCAAAAGATAGTTATAGACAGCTACAAGATGCTTTTTATAAATATATGGTAAAAAACGGATTTGACTTGCAAAGAGGTTTACCAAAAGAAGAAACGAATAGAGAACATTACTCTGTCGAAGAATTTAAGAAAATAACTAATTTTAAACAGACAAAAGAAATTTTGAAAAATATGAAATTAGAATTACCAGATGTTCCAGAAATTGATGATATTAAAATGGCAAGATGGTCAAAGAAGAGAGATGAAAAAATTTTAGAAAATATTATAAAACCAAAAGATGATTTAATAAATAAATTATATCAAGATAATTGGCTAATGCATCAACAATTATTAAGACAAGAAAAAATTGTGGAAAAAGCAACTAAATATGAAAAAGAACGAAATAAAATTATAGAAGATAACGAAAATTTGCATAATGAAGTGGAACAAATAAAAAAGGATTACAAGCAAAAAGAATTTGATAATGAATGGAAATATAAAAGTAAAATCAAAGGACTAGAAAAAGAAAATAATAAACTTTATAAAATTATTGATAAATTCCACGATACTATTGATAAATTTATTCATTGGATTTGTAAAAAGTTTGATATGGGAGCAGAAGATAATCTGATAAGAGATTTCGAAAGAGAAAGCTATATTTTACTAGATGCTGAAAAGCAAGTGAAAAGAGAAGATAGAGAAAAAGAATGGAATCTAGATAGATAAAGTCGGAGCTTTCTGAGTTCTGACTTTATCTATTTGTTAAAATTAAAAAGCATCGCCGCCAGTAAAAGAATCAGTGCGAATAAATACTCCATTGACATCATAAACATCGATAACCGATTTAGCTGTGAGATAGTGCCTACATTCATATTCACCATTATCGTTAGGCGATGGCAAGCACCATTTATCAGGGTACTCCGATATGTTTTCTAAATCACTAGGCGAATCAAAATAAACAAATTCTTCACCATCTTCCGTTATAAATACTTTATTTCCATTTTTTGTTTGTAATCCATAAATAGTATCTGATTCAGTTATAGTAAATTTACCATTATATATATCAACTAATGCAATATTATGATAACTTCCATATTGCTGTTTTGCATTTAATTTAATATCCGAATTAGATATGTCATCAGGAAGTACCAAAGCATCTATATCCTCAAAATATTTATTAAGTATTGTTTTTAATTGGTCTTTTGATATATTTTCTCCTTTATTTTCTGCGATTTGTGCTAATACATCTAATTTTGCATTTTCAACTACTTCTGCTCTTTCTGTTTTTTCTTTTGATTGTGTTGCTTTCTGTAAAATACCATTATCTCCAGATAACATTGAAATACTAATTCCGAGCTAAAATTAGAAGGACATTTAATAGAAAATAATTCGAACTATCTTAGATTATATAGTTCGAATTATTCTTACATAGTGTCAATGAAGTAATTTTTTTCAGCTTTCGCTCTAATTATAATTGATACAAAAATATCACTTAATTTATCAAGTTATATTATATTATTTTAATAATCTTTATTGTAAAGGGTTTTCAATTGTAGTTATTTCTCCCTCTTCTGAACCATACATAGTGTTTGAAGAAAGTGAAACTACTGGTCTAATTGGCTCCGATGCGGTTGAATTGTGTCCTGAAAAATATGTTCCATCAGTATAGAACATATCATAGTTCTGCCATGCCCCGCCACCAAAGGCAACTGGCCCAAACACCGCATCGTTATTATAAACAAAACTACTTAAAGAAGCAAACCAAAAATCACTAGCATATAATGCAGGATTATCCCAAATAAAAGGATTTTCCTCTTCTGCTTCGCCTATATTAAAATAATAATATACAGTCTGTATAGTTCTTTCTTCTCTATTTGAATCATCTGTATCAGTAGTTAATTGAGTTAAAGGATTTCCCATTACCCAATCACCTTTTTTATACGTATATGTTCCAGTATATTTATAATCATCAAGATTCCATCCTAAAGATGTAAATAAATCTTCTATTTTAACACTTCTAGCTGTAGTTTTATCAGTTGAAAAATTTGTCGCAGCATTTATTTTATCTGTTGAAAACTTACTGCAAACTTCATTTAATATTGTAGGGCCGTTTAAGTATCCTTTTTCTTTTCCAAAGTCTAAATATTGGTCATCTGTCCCGGTAGCTGATATAAGTAATACATTTGTTGCCTCATTTTTATTTGAAGTTAATTCTCCACTAGAATTTCCATATCCTAATATTCTCCAAGCCATTAAATTACTACTTTGTTCTGTAGTATAGCTGATAGTCTGATTTGATTCTGCTCCTGATTCATCAGCTGTTACTGAAGCAGTTACATTTGGTGCTTTATAATTCACAAAATCTCCTATGGAAATATCACCATCTTTTAATGCTTGTAACAAAGTTTTTCCTTGTGTTTCGACTTCACTATTTATTCCTGCATATTCTATTGTTCCACTACTATATACTTTGTATTGTCTTTTTGAAGTAACAAAAGTTACTAATATAGGGTTATCATTTTTCGCATTAGCTTCTAAACTATTTAATTCATCATCTAATTCACTTCCTGTAACTGCGGTTGAATTACCATTGCTAACCTTTTTTGCTAGTGCAGAATTGTATGCTAATGCAACAATTTCTTTTTCTTGACCTTTTTCGGTTTCTGTTTTAGCATCTGTTGCTTTTTGTAAAATATTGTTATCTCCAGATAGCATTGAAATACTAATTCCGAGCTAATATAAGAAGGACAATAATAGTAATTACTAAAGCTATCAAAGTTATACCATTACTGGTGTTCAAAGATTTTTTAGTGTAATTTTTCATTTTGATTTCACCTCCATTTCTTTATAGAATTTGATTTATTAATGTATTAAACATTAATAACAAAATTAAAACAACAAAAAGACTATTCTTACACACACATTTTTGAGTCTATCAAAAATGCATAGCGAAAAATAGTCCTACGCTTATATAAACGATTTATAAAATTAAAGCCCGTAATATATATATATATATAGAAAATCAATACTTTCAGCGATTTTGCTCATTTGTTTTGCCATCCTTTGTCTCTTTAATTTTTACATCTATATTATAGCAGTTTGCTATTTTTCGTGCAATACTTTTTTGAAAAATTTCATAGCGAGGTATACTCGCTCTTTTATATAAAATTTATCATACAATAATTTAAAAGTCAAGTAGATGGAGGAACAATTTTGAAAAAATATGAAGAAAAAAATAATGTAATAGGAGAAGTAGTAAAAGAATATAGAGAAAAGCGTAATTTATCCAAAAGTGAAGTAAGTAGGCAATTACAATTACATGCTGTATATATTGATAGAACTGAATTACATAGAATGGAAACAGGAAGAATGATTATAAAAGATTTTGAACTTATTGCATTATTTAAAGTTTTAAAAATTCCATTTGATAAATTGAGAGACCTAGTAGAATAGTGTTTTACATTCTAAAAGGTCTTTTTTGTATTTATTTGATTTTATAATACATATCGCTTAATTTCTGTAATTCAATTTCAAATTCTTCAATTTGTTCATCTATATAACTATCTCTTAATTCTCTAGCCTTTTTTGACCATTCCTTAAATTTCTTTTCTTTAAATTCTTTTTGATGATTATAATGTAATCCATGCATTCTTTTATATTCTCTATTAAATTCAGCTTGTATTCGGCTTTTTTGTGCTTTTTCCTTTTGTTTATTTAAAGCTCCAATTTCCTTGCAGGTTTTACCTGTATCTAAATATAAATTATTACAATATTTTTGATCATTTCTGCCTTTTTGATATGGATTATTGCTTGTAGTGGTTGGTATAAATAATCTACCACAATTTTCACATTTGTTTATAACAAAGTTATTTTGAATAACTTTAAATAACTCAAATCTTATTTGTTCTTCTGTATTTTCTAGTTCATAAACTTCTTCTGTAACAATATTTTTTTCTTTTATAATATCTACTATTTTATCTACATCTAATCTTCTTTCTTGTGGTGATAGTATTGTGTCACATACATATTTTATTTTAAACTTTGTATCTAAAAATATGCTATGAGCAGGTTTAGTATTAAAATAGTGCAAGTCAAATACTCTTTTTGCTTCATATAAGAATAATTTTTCTGGAACACTTAAATTTCTAACAAGAGTATTATTAGAATATTTACTTATTAATTCTAATCTTTCCTTTAAATCTTTTTTCTTTTCTATAAGATTCTCAATCAACAAATCTCTTATAGTTTCAAAGAATTTCATATATTCTTTATGCTTTTTGTCTGATATCTTTTCTATTTCTTCATTCCATTTAATTAGTAAGATTTCTGGAGTATATTCATCTTCTTCTAAATCTCGATAAAATTCATTAGGATAATATTTTGAATCTTCTATTAAAACACCAATTTGAGATTTAAATAAAAGATCAGTTCTAAATGTTTTTGTATTATATGTTTTTATAATTATATCAATTAAAACTTGTGTATAGAAATGAGTATATGGAGAAAATTCTAAACAAGCTCTAACTAATTGAAACATTTTAAAGAAACAATCCAATCTTTCATCTTCTGAATCAGTTTCTTTTGCATAACATACAAGTCCTATTAGTTGGTTATATATGGCTTTCAATTTATCAAATTCTTGATGGCTCATTATTGCAAATTCATATAATTTATCTCCAATAGTATATTCAAAATCTCCTAAAGCACCAAAATATTCTCCGTGTATTCTTTAATACAATTTTACCACCCTTAAGTGTGAAATTACTTATCATAACTGCATTTCCTCCGATTTTTAAAATAGAATATCGCTATTTCAATTTTTAATTTATCTATAGACTTGCAAAAATCTATTTACAACACTATTTTAGCATCCTATAATAAATTTAATCGAGTAGAGGATAATTCTTAATGAATTTTTCCCCTCTCACACCACCATACGTGCCGTTCGGCATACGGCGGTTCAATTTATATTAAATATGAACTTTTTCATATTGGTCTAGTAGAAATACT
>Ga0310691_10005166_pt1 | contig 14372 bp, 10 predicted proteins | sample 176DNAGHGlowgp2_FD_203887 | JGI IMG/M metagenome (GOLD analysis project Ga0310691, IMG submission 203887) | Sheep rumen microbial communities from Palmerston North, Manawatu-Wanganui, New Zealand - 1766 DNA GHGlow gp2 (v2) (version 2) | ecosystem: Host-associated > Mammals > Digestive system >... | reverse complement strand
GGGTTGGAGCGAAGTTGCTGCCTGAAATCTATGAGAATGTGACGCCCCCTGATCAGTACGAACTGCTGGAGATGAACCGCATCAGCGGTTTTGTGGATCGTGCCAGGGGAACGGGGCGTCCTACAAAGAAGGACCGTCGGGCAATGGATGCTTTTTTTAATTTGGAAGACTTATGACGCTATTGAACATCTTATATATTATAATAGGTGTCGCCCTTGTTATCTGGGGTGCAGACCGATTGACGGAAGGCGCAGCTTCGCTGGCTCGTGGCATGCATGTTCCTGAAATTGTGATTGGGTTGACCATCTTGGCTGCAGGAACCTCCGCGCCGGAGCTCTTTGTCAGTCTTGTTTCAGCCCTGAAAGGTACTTCCGATCTGGCTGTGGGTAATGTGATCGGTTCAAATATCTTCAATGCCATGCTGATCGTCGGCTGTTCTGCCGTCGTCGCTCCGATGGCCATTAGCCACTCTACGGTTAGCAAGGACATCCCCTTTGCGCTCGTTGCGTCGCTATTGCTTTTCCTGCTCTGTTTCGATGATATGGACTCACCCCACCTCTGGGGCAATGAGATTAGCAGGTCTGACGGACTGATTCTCCTGGTGGTCTTCTCTGCCTTTATGATCTACACCTTCAAAATGGCTCGTAAAGATGGCAGTATGCCTGAAGATGATGAGGAGGACGAGTCGGAGAAACAGCCAATAGACAAGAAAGTTATCTGGAAGAATCTGCTGTGGATGGTGATAGGTCTGGCCTGTCTGATTTATGGCAGTAATCTCTTTGTTGATTCCGCCAGTTATATCGCCTATCGTTTTGGTGTGCGCCAAAGTGTGGTAGGTCTGACGATTGTGGCAGGAGGAACCTCGCTGCCAGAACTGGCCACCAGTGTTGTGGCTGCCCGGAAAGGACAGTCGGCACTCGCGATAGGCAATGCCATTGGCTCCAATGTGTTTAATATCCTTTTTATCCTTGGCATGACGGCTGTCGTTTGTCCCATGCGCATCATGGGTATCAATATTATCGACCTCTCGATGATGGTTGTCAGTATGGGTATTCTCTGGCTATTTGCCTATACCAAGTATACGGTATCGCGCCGGGAAGGCTTCTTGCTGATAGGAGGGTTTGTGGCATATATGGCCTGGCTGTTCTATCTGCTATGATTTTATAACATCTTTATAATAGACCTATGAATACTTCAAGAGAGACGGAGGGCTTGCAGGCTCTGGGTAAGAAGACGGAATATCAATCGGACTATGCCCCAGAGGTGCTTGAGACGTTTGTGAACAAGCATCCTGACAACGATTATTGGGTACAGTTTAACTGTCCTGAGTTTACGTCACTCTGTCCGATTACGGGGCAGCCTGACTTTGCAGAAATCAAGATTGCCTATATCCCAGGGAAAAGGATGGTAGAGAGTAAGAGTTTGAAACTCTACCTGTTCTCTTTCCGTAATCATGGTGATTTCCATGAGGACTGCGTCAACAAGATTATGAAAGACCTGGTGAGGCTGATGGCCCCAAAGTATATAGAGGTTCTTGGTCTCTTCACCCCTCGTGGTGGTATCTCTATATATCCCTATGCAAACTATGGGCGCCCTGGTACGAAGTACGCCGACTTAGCTGAACAGAGGCTTCTGTCGCGTCAGTTGGACTTGCGATAATAGCCTTGTTCGTGGTTTGTGAAACGGAGTAGGAGGGTGTCGCGGCGCAGAAAGACGATATCTGCGGTATCTGTGTTGATGACTTGCTGATGTCCCAGGGTGTCGCGGCGGGTTTCACTGAGGAGGAGATGTCCGTTAAAGATGTGCCACTGGCGATATCGCTTTAAAGTGGGATATTCTACGGGACCGGGGTGTCGTTCGGTTTCAGGGCGTTGCATACCGATAGGGCGGACGGCATTGTCTCTTCTGAACTCAAAGCCATATTCACGGGGCTGGAACCATTTCTTGCGCAAAGAATCGGGGAAATTGGCAGGCAGTTGTACGGCACTGTCTGCTGCTATGCTGGCTCTGCGACGCAGACGCGGCATGACCTGATAGCACCATTCACCCTTCAGACGGTCGATGTTGATAACAATGTCTGCCACCTTCCTTTCCGCATCCATGGTGATAGCAACTTGGTCGCCAATGTCTGGTCTGCCAAAGACCCGGCGGTTGATGCGTGCATCCAGAATGTCGATGGTGTCAGGATCGCTGTCAATGGATGTCAAGATGACAATGATAGAGTCGTTGGATCCCTCGCAGGCGAGGCCATAGATGGTAGAGTCGCCCTCTAATTGTTGTACAATGAGGTCTTGGCTCAGACTGTCTCCAGGGGTCTGATCGTCTCCTTGATTGTTGCCGGAAGTGCCGCAGGCAGCCAACAGCAAAATAGGGGAAAAGAGAGTAAAAAATGTCCGTTTCATGCCTTTTTATTTGTTTTGTGCGACAAAGATAGTCAAAATATCAAAAAAAGTGGACTTAAAATGTATATTTTTGAAATATTTTATCTATTTTTGTACCCTATAAATATGCAACTAACAATAATATGAAGAAAAGAATCCAATTTAGTCTCGTTTATCGGGATATGTGGCAGAGCTCAGGAAAGTTCCAGCCGCGTAAGGATCAGTTGGAGCGTATCGCCCCAGTGATTATCGATATGGGCTGTTTCAGCCGTGTGGAAACCAATGGTGGTGCCTTTGAGCAGGTGAACCTGATGGCCGGTGAGAACCCGAATGCTGCTGTGAGGGCTTTCTGTAAGCCTTTCAACGAGGTTGGCATCAAGACCCACATGCTGGATCGCGGTCTGAATGCGCTGCGGATGTATCCTGTGCCCGACGATGTGCGTGCCTTGATGTATAAGGTGAAGCATGCTCAGGGTGTGGACATCCCTCGTATCTTCTGTGGTTTGAATGACACCCGTAATATCATCCCCAGTATCAAGTGGGCCAAGGAGGCAGGCATGACACCACAGGCTACGCTTTGTATCACCACCTCTCCTGTTCACACGGTAGAGTACTATTCCAGGATTGCCGATGAGGTCATTGCTGCCGGGGCAGAGGAAATCTGTCTGAAGGACATGGCCGGTATCGGACAGCCTGCTATGCTTGGTGCCCTGACGAAGGCTATCAAGACCAAGCACCCTGATATCATCATTCAGTATCACGGACACTCCGGTCCTGGACTTTCGATGGCCTCTATCCTCGAGGTGTGTAATAATGGTGCAGATATCATCGATACTGCCATTGAGCCGTTGAGTTGGGGTAAGGTGCATCCGGATATCATCTCCGTACAGTCGATGCTGAAGAACGAAGGCTTTGAGGTGGCAGAACTCAATATGAATGCCTATATGCAGGCTCGTACCCTCACACAGGAGTTTATCGACGACTGGTTAGGCTACTTTATCAATCCAGCCAACAAGCATATGTCATCTCTGCTCTTAGGCTGTGGTCTGCCTGGCGGCATGATGGGTAGTATGATGGCTGACCTCGGACCTATCCAGACCATGATCAACAAACTCCGCGAGAAGAAGGGTGAGTCGATTCTCACAATGGACGACATGCTGGTGAAACTCTTCAACGAGGTAGAGTATGTATGGCCTAAGGTAGGATATCCTCCATTGGTGACTCCGTTCTCACAGTATACCAAGAATATCGCCCTGATGAATCTGCTCACGATGGAGCAGGGCAAGGGTCGTTATGTGATGATGGACGACGCTATCTGGGGTATGATCCTTGGCAAGAGCGGTAAGGTGCCTGGGGAAATTGCTCCGGAACTGATTGAGCTGGCCAAGACTCAGAAACGTGAGTTTACGGACGCCGATCCCCACACGCTCATCCCCAATGCCCTCGAAGGTTTCAAGAAGGAAATGGATGAGAATGGCTGGGACTACGGTCAGGACAATGAGGAACTCTTTGAACTGGCCATGCATCCTGAGCAGTATCGCCCATTCAGGAGTGGTCAGGCCAAGAAGCAGCTGCTTGCTGATATCCAGAAGGCAAAGGATGCCAAGTTGGGTGGTGGCAAGAAGATCTCTCAGGAAGAGATTGATGCCCTGAAGCATGCCAAGGCCGATGCCGTGAAGGTGCCTGTGGCAGGTCAATTGCTCTGGAGCTTTGGTGGCGAGGGCGTGATGGCTCCCTGTGTGGAACCGTTCATCGGACAGAAATACAAGGAGGGTGATACCTTCTGTTATCTGCAGACGAAGTGGGGTGAGATCATTGAGATACCTGCTGCCCTTGGTGGTAAGTTGGTGGATATCAGTGTGAAACCGGGTCAGAACGTCCGTCAGAACGATACCATCGCCTGGATTGAACGTGAGGGATAATCTGTAGAATATGGATTACCAGAAATTAATAGATAAATATTATCCGTCGGAGAATGATCTCCGACGGATATTGCTAATACACAGTCGTCAGGTGGCTGACCGCTGTCTGAAGATAGCGAAGAACCACCCCGAACTGAAACTCGATGCTGAGTTTCTGGAAGAGGCTGCCATGCTCCATGATATCGGCATCTTCCGTTGTGATGCCCCTGGTATTCAGTGCTTCGGCAGTGAACCCTATATCTGCCATGGGGTTATTGGCGGACAGATCCTGCGGGAGGAAGGTTGGTTGCGTCATGCTCAGGTTTGTGAACGGCATACGGGGACAGGCTTGAGTCGTGAACAGATAGAGAAACAGCATCTGCCCTTGCCGCCTGATGGCATCTATGAACCGGAAACACTCGAAGAGCAAGTGGTATGTTATGCCGATAAATTCTATTCCAAAACCCATCTGGAACGGGAACGCTCAGTGGTTGAAGCGGCCCAAAGCTTAGAGAAGTTTGGCGAAAAGGGTGTTAAAAAGTTCCTACATTGGGTTAATATGTTTGAGTGAATAGCGATTATTCCGTTTTTTTTATTACCTTTGCACGCGTGAAACAGAAATCGGTCGTCATATCGATCTTTTGCGCTTTCATGCTGATGATGGCTTGTACACCGTCTTCACTTTTCAAGGGCAAAGCCCCGGAAGAAGAGAAGACAGGTGATGTCGTGTCTGTGCGTAAACTGCCGGTGCCAGCCCTGCCTGTGGACTCACTGTCCTTACCAGCACTCATTGATAGTATTTCTAACAGTCAGACTGTTGATAGCCTGATGGCTGATGCCAAGGACTCGTTGGAGGCACATCCAGAGCTGTCAGCTGTTGCTCAGTCGTTTGCAGATAGTATCAATGAAGTTCCTCTTGATACGATGATCCCAACGGATCAGGCATCGGCTATCAAGACGAAGAGAGACACCACGACAATGGATTCTTTGGAACTTGCCATATATAAATATAATAAGGTGATAGACGACTCCCTGGCTCTTGACAGTATCAACAAGCGTCGTAAGAATGGTATCGACTCACCTGTGGAATATTCAGCCAACGATTCTCTGGTCTATGAGGCGGGATCCTCACGCGCCTTCCTTTACGGTAGCTCAACGGTGAAGTATCAGAATATGGACCTGGCCAGTGAGAATATCAGCATGAGCCTTGATAGTAACTTGGTCTATGCTACTGGAAAGATGGATACGACAAGCCATCAGATGGTAGGAACGCCTGTGTTCAAGATGGGCAGCGACCAGTACGAGCAGACAGAGATGATGTTCAACTTCAAGACCAAGAAGGGCTTTATCACCGATGTCTATACCCAGCAGGAAGACGGTTTCCTGACCAGTGAGCACTCCAAGCGTGGTGGCGACGGAGAAATGTTCCTTGAGCATGGTCGTTATACCACTTGCGATGATCCTCATCCCGATTTCTATATCGCCATGTCACGGGCAAAGGTCCGGCCTGGTAAGGACGTGGTCTTTGGACCGGCCTACTTAGTGGTGGCTGACGTACCCTTGCCTTTGGCCATCCCCTACGGATTCTTCCCCTTTACCAAGAGCTATAGCAATGGACTGATTATGCCTACCTATGGTGATGAAACGGAACGTGGCTTCTATCTGCGTGATGGTGGTTATTATTTTGCCATTTCTGATAAGATGGACTTGAAACTGCTGGGTGAAATCTACACCAAGGGCTCCTGGGGCTTGTCGGCAACCTCCAATTATATCAAGCGCTATCGTTATCGTGGCTCCTTCCTGTTCAGTTACCAGAACTCGGTATATGGTGAGAAGAATATGCCTGATTACCATAAAGACACCAGTTTCAAGTTGCAGTGGAGTCATTCGCAAGATGCTAAGGCAAATCCCTTCAGAACCTTTAGGGCCAGTGTGAACTATGCCACTCAGAGTTATGAGGTCAACAACCTTACTTCGATGTATAATCCACAGCTACGGGCACAGTCGCTTCGCACATCGTCTGTCTCATTGGAAACCAAGTTCTCGAGCATAGGCATGTCTATTAGCACTACTGTCAAAGCCGATCAGAACATGCGTGACTCTATGGTGACGCTGGGCTTGCCTGAGATGACTATCAGTATCGCCAACTTCTATCCGTTCCGGCGTAAGAAGGTGGTGGGCGACGAGCGGTGGTATGAGAAGATATCCATGCGCTATACCGGTAACCTGACCAATACCGTACAGACTAAGGAGGACCGTCTGATGCATACTAATTTGGCCAAAGACTGGCGTAATGGTATGTCACATACCATCCCTGTTTCTGCCAGTTTTACTGCTTTTAATTACATCAGTCTTACGCCCTCTTTCAATTTCAACGGCTACACAGTCTTCAATAAGCGGGAACGGTCATGGGACCAGGTGAATCAAAAAGAGGTGGTCGATACCTTGACAGGTTTCTATAATTACTATTCATTTAATATGAGTTTTCAGGCCCAGACCAAACTCTATGGTTCTTATATTCCCAGCCGTAAACTGTTTGGCGATAAGATTCAGGCCATCCGTCACGTCTTGTCCCCCTCGGTGTCATTTACTTATACCCCGGATTTCAGTGCCGGTATGTGGGGCTTCTATAAGAGATACAAGAAGATTGATGCTGAAGGCAATGAGTCAGAGGTGGAATATTCTCCTTATACTGGTGGTATGTATTCGGCTCCCACCAATCGTATGTCAGGCAATATCGGTTTCACTTTGGGCAATAATGTGGAGATGAAGTACAAGGACAAGGATGATTCCGTACACTTGGTATCCATCATTGATGACCTCACAGCCCGTATGTCTTATGACATTGCAGCCAAGGAGCGCCCCTTGAGCGATCTTGACCTGAATATCCGTTTGAAGATATCGAAGAACTATACCTTCAGCACCAATGCCCGTTTTGCCTCGTATGTCTATGAAGCCGACAGCGTGGGAGCCACCCCAAGGGTCAGTGCTCATACCACTTATTGGGAAAAAGGGCGCTTCGGTCGCTTTCAGGGTATGTCGCAGGGTCTTAACTATACGCTCGACAATACCAAAGTCACCAACTTCATTAAATGGCTGAAGGGTGAGAAGGTTGAAAAGAAAGACGACAAGAAAAAGAAATCTGAAGATGACGAAGAAGAATGGGATCCGGACTTGAATACCAATGTTGACGATAAAATGGATATGAGCAAGAACAAGTCTGATGGCAAGATGAAAGCCGAGACCGATGAGGATGGCTATATGACTTTCAAGATGCCTTGGTCAATCACGTTCAGCTATAATATCAACATGCATGAGAGTACTGACGTTAAGAAGTTCAACTATAGCCGGATGCGCTATCCCTATGAGTTCACCCAGTCACTCAACTTCAATGGCTATATCCGTCTGAGCGATGGCTGGAATATCAACATCAACTCCGGCTATGACTTCGAGTACAAGAAAATCTCCATGACGACGGCCTCACTCAGTCGTGACCTCCACTGCTTTAATATGTCATGTTCAGTGACACTCGCACCTTATACCAGTTACAACTTCTCTTTCCGTTGTAACGCTTCTACGCTGACCGATGCCTTGAAGTATGATAAGCGTAGCGGGTTCTCAAATGCTGTGCAGTGGTATTAAGTCCAGGTCGTCCTGCTCACCCACAATCCAGATGATGTCACCCTCCTCAAACTTGCGGTTGGGCTTAAAGGCAGACAAACTTTCCTTACCTTCCTCCAGGCCGATGACCATGCAGTTGTAGCGGTCGCGGATGCCACTCTCGATCAATGTCTTTCCGATGAAGGGACTGTCTTTACTGATGATGAGCTGGCGGAGCTTCATCTCACGCTTCTCCATTTCTGTGTCCTCTCCAATCACCTCTCGCTCGATAGCTTCGCGGATGGCATTGAACTGTTCGTCGCTGCCAATTGCCTGTAGCACGTCGCCGGGGAAAATGATAGTGTCTCCGTCGGGTATGTTCACCCGTCTTCCGCCACGCAGGATGCTGCTGATGTGGACACCATACTTCTGGCCAAGGTTCAGCTGTTTCAGCGAGGAACCCATCCATGAGGAGTTATAGGGTATCTCGAAGTCGGCGATATGGATGTCTCTGTCCAGGAGTTTTCCTTCATACAGGGGGCGCTTTTTGCCAAGCACCTGAGCCTCAATGTCTCTCGAACGCAGGTTGAGCATGAAGAGTCGCTCCAAAGTAATGCTTCGGTGCTTGATCCACCGTGACAGGATGATACAGATGAGGATAACGATACCAATAGTGATAATGAGCGCTTTGGAGAATTCGCTCAGGTAATTGCAGATATAGAAGATAAACATCAGTGCAACCAGTGAGCGCACCAGGATGGTGAATAGCAGGGGCAGCCGATTGCGGTTGGACTCTGCCCAAAGGGTCTTCCACTCCTCGCTGTGGTTCTTCTTCATCACCATGGCTCGCAGGAAGGGGGCTATCAGTAAGACTGTCAGCAGTCCCGTGATGCCATTCGCATATTGTAACAGATCCTCACCAGGCAACAGTCTTCGCATAAAGGGCAGTACGAAAGTCAGCATAAGGACTACCGCAGCTGTAGAGAGGATGGAATACACCAGCGTGTTTACGCCCATTTGTGTCAGAAGCCTTTTCCACAGGCTGGTCTCCTGGGTGTTCGGGTGGCTCATCGACAAGTGGTTTAAAGAACGGATAATCTTGTGAGGCAGATGCTTCTCCAGATTATTATAAACCGGTGTGGCAAACCGTATCATGTAAGGTGTGAGGAATGTGGTTATAACGGATACGGCTACCACTACCGGATAGAGAAAGTCGCTGATTACGCCGAGCGACAGTCCCAGCGAGGCGATGATGAATGAGAACTCACCAATCTGTGCCATTGAGAATCCGCATCGCATGGCCGACTTGAGGCTTTCGCCACCCAGCATAAAGGCAAAGGTGCCGAAGATGGCTTGACCTATGAGGATGGTCATGACCAGTGCAAAGATGGGCAGGGCATAGTCGATGATAATCTTCGGGTCGACGAGCATGCCTACCGACACGAAGAAGATGGCGCCGAAGAGATTCTTGACAGGCTCCACCAGTTTGATGATGCGCTCGGCCTCGATGGTCTCCGCGAAGATGCTACCCATGATAAAGGCCCCGAAAGCTGACGAGAAACCGACCTTTGTCGAGAAAACAGCCATCGCACAGCACAGACCGAGGGAGACGATGAGCAGCACCTCGTTGTTGATGAGCTTGCGTACAGACCTCAGGAACAATGGGATGGCGAAGATGCCCACCACCAGCCACAATACGAGGAAGAACACGATGCGCCAGATGCTGCTCAGCATTTCGCTACCGCCTAACTGCTGTCCGCTGGCAATGGCACTCAGCAGGACCATCATGACGATGGCCAGGATATCCTCCAATATCAGCACCGACATCACCAGTCCTGCAAACTGCTGCTGTCGTAGTCCTAAGTCATCGAAAGCCTTATAGATAATCGTGGTCGACGACATGGCGAGCATACCACCCAGGAAGATGCAGTCCATCTTGCTCCATCCGAACAACTGACCTACGATCACACCTAAGAGTGACATGCAGAAGATAATGGTACAGGTTGAAATAATCGGCGAGGCTCCCATCTTCAGGATTTTCTTGAAGGAGAAGTCGAGTCCTAATGAAAACAAAAGGAACATCACGCCAAGGTCAGACCAGAGGTGGATGTTCTCAGAATCAATGACAGATGCCGTATACGGCATGTGGGTACTCACTAAGAAACCTGCAACGACATATCCTAAGACAAGGGGTTGCTTGAGTTTTTTGAAAATTAGTGTAACGACGCCTGCCACTACCAGGATCAGCGCCAGATCGGTTACTAATGCGGGAATTTCACTCATTGTAGTCTGCTGTCAGTTCACATATTCTTACAATCACTTTGAGGGCTTTCTCCATCGACTGTATGCTCACAAACTCATACGGCCCGTGGAAATTCACACCTCCGGCAAAGATGTTGGGGCAGGGTAGCCCCTTGAAGGAGAGTTGTGCACCGTCGGTGCCGCCACGGATAGGTTTCACCTTGGGGGCAACGCCACAGTCTTGCATCGCATGGAGCACCAGGTCGATGACATGCATCTGGGGGTCAATCTTCTCTTTCATATTATAATATTGGTCCCTGACTTCACAGGTCACCGTCCCTTCACCGTATTTCTCATTCATCTGATCCACACAGCGCAGCATGAAATGCTTGCGGTCTTCAAAGGCGTCTCTGTCGTGGTCACGGATGATATAACTCATCTTGGCTTGTTCCACATGACTCTCAATACCCAGCAGATGATAAAATCCCTGATAACCCTCCGTGGTCTCGGGGGTCTCGTCGTTAGGCAGCATCATGGCCAGCTCAGCAGCAAGAGCATTGGCGTTCACCATTTTCCCCTTGGCATAGCCAGGGTGAACGCTGATGCCCTTGATGGTGATCTTGGCACTGGCAGCATTGAAGTTTTCAAATTCCAGCTCTCCCACATCGCCGCCATCCATCGTATAGGCCCACTCACAGTTGAATTTCTCTACGTCGAAGTGGTGGGCACCCATGCCAATCTCCTCATCGGGGTTGAAAGCAATGCGGATGTCTCCGTGCTTGATGTCCTTATGGTCGCGCAGGTAGCACATGGCCTGCACAATCTCTGCAATACCGGCTTTATCGTCAGCACCCAACAGTGTGTGACCGTCAGTCACAATCAGGTCTTCGCCAATATGATGCAGCAGCTCAGGGAATTTCCTTGGGCTGCTGATGATACCTTCCGACAACAGAATCTCTCCGCCATTGTAGTGGTGAACAATCTGCGGTTTGATGTCCGCACCCGAGCAGTCCGGGCTGGTGTCATAATGGGAGATAAAACCGATGGTGGGGACTTTTTCCTTGATGTTCGACTTCAGCGTTGCGTAAATGTAGCCTTTCTCGTCAAGCTCCACATCGCTGAGGCCCTCATTCTCAAGTTCTTTCTTCAGGTGTTCTGCAAAAAGCAGTTGTTTTGGTGTACTAGGCACGCAGTCGGCATCTTCAGCCGACTGCGTGTCAAATTTGGTATAGTTTAAAAAACGTTCTGTCAGATTCATTATTCGTAATATTCAATCGTACGGCTCTGCTCCATGGTGCGGCCCATCATCTCGCTCTTGCGGCTGATCCAGTTGCCATGGTCGTCATACTTATAATCGGTATAGGGAGTCTCCATAGCCTGTCCGCCCATGTCCATCGACTGTGTGGCAATGGCACCCTTGTCGTTGTAGGTGTACTTAATCACCATGTCGTTGCCCATCATGTTCATGGACTGGCTGACAACGCGACCGTTCTCCCACTTGAACTTCACTTCTACAGACTGCCCCTGCATCATCGATCTCTTAGCCGACTGTAGGTAGCCGTTCTCGTCATACTTGGCATCGGTCATGCCTTCGCTCTGCATTTTGCCTTCCTTAGTAAAGTTTGTGACCTGCTCACGACCCATCATGTTCATTTTGATGCATTTTACCGGACCAGTAGCCTCATTGGCTTCTACGTCGTGGAACTTGGTCTGTGCCTGCATGGCAAACGGAATAGCCATCAAAGCGATCATCATGAATAACTTTTTCATTTTTCTTTTGTTTTAAATTGTTAATAATTAAGTTGATAAATTAGTCAGATTATCTCTGCTGCATTCTTTGACGAAGAAAAACTCATAAAGTTTAATTCATCATGCAAACAAAGTTCATGCCGCAAAATTACAAAAAGAAATGATTAAAAACAAAGAGTTGATATTATTTTTAATTATTTTTTTTGTTTCTCGGCGATTTTGATTAACTTTGCAGTCATAAAAGACAGTTATGATTGACAGGGCTACTGTAGACAAGATAATGGACGCCACGAACATTGTCGATGTGGTGGGAGAGTTTGTCACGCTGCGGAAGGCGGGAGTAAACTATAAGGGCCTGTGTCCGTTTCATGATGACAAGACTCCTTCGTTCATGGTGTCGCCCTCGAAACAGATCTGTAAATGCTTTGCCTGTGGCGAGGGTGGCACGGCCATCAACTTCCTGATGAAGCATGAGCAGATTACTTATCCGGAGGCTCTGCGATGGTTGGCTAAGAAATATAATATCGATGTTCAGGAAAAGGAACTCACCGATGAGGAAAAGCAGCAGCAGAGTGACCGGGAGTCGATGTTTATCGTCAATGAGTGGGCGATGCAGTATTTTCAGGATGTGCTGAAAAACGATCCCGACGGTATCGCCATCGGTAAACAGTATTTCCGTAGTCGGGGCATCCGCGATGATATCATTGAGAAATTCTGTCTGGGCTTTGCCTTGCCTCAGCGCGATGCCATGTCTCAGGCGGCCCTGAAGGCCGGATACCAGGCAGAGTTCTTGGTGAAGACCGGTCTTTCCATTGCTAAACCTGAGAACGGAGAGCTAAGAGACCGCTATGCGGGTCGTGTGATTTTCCCGTGGCTGAATGTAAGCGGCAAGGTCGTGGCCTTCGGTGGACGACTGTTGGACTCGCGAACCAAGGGCGTACAGCAGAAGTATGTGAACTCGTCGGATTCCGAGATTTACCATAAGGACCACGAACTCTATGGCTTGTTCCAGGCGAAGAAAGCCATTGCCAAGGAAGACCGCGTCTATATGGTGGAGGGCTATACGGATGTGATAGCCATGCATCAGAGTGGTATCGAAAACGTGGTAGCCAATAGTGGAACGGCTCTCTCCGTGTACCAGATTAAGCTGTTGAGACGCTTCACGCAGAATATCACCTTGTTATATGATGGTGATGAAGCGGGCATCCATGCCGCTATGCGAGGTACCGACATGCTGTTGGCTGAGGGAATGAACATCAAGGTGCTGCTGTTGCCGGATGGCGATGACCCGGACTCGTTTGCCAAGAAACATTCGTCGCAGGAGCTGAAAGACTACATAGAGAAGAACCAGACAGACTTCATCACCTTTAAGACACGTCTGACGGTGGAGGATGTAACCGACCCCGTGAAACGTAGCGAAGCCATCAGTGGCATCGTGAAGAGCATATCCGTCATTCCCGACCAGATTTTGCGTTCAACCTATCTCAGTGAATTGTCGCAACGCATGGATATCAAGGAGCAGACACTGCTGAACTCGATGAACGGCATGATCCGCAAGGAGATTGAGGATAAGGAAAAGGAACGCGAGCGCAGATCAGGGGACGGTTCTCTGACCCAGTCGCCTGAAGGAGATGGTATCAAAGAACCGTCCCCTGACCCACTGTCCCTCCTGATGCCCGATTCCCAGGTGGAGCAGATGATCATCAAGTGCATCATACGTGACGGGGAGAAAGTGATTTATGAGAATGTGGAGGTGGAGGATGGCGGACATATTGACCTGACGGTGGCCCAATATGTCAACTATGATTTGGGACAAGACAACATCCGTTTTCACAATGATCTGTATAACCAAATCCTCGATGAGGCGGTGGCACACAGTGGTGACCCTGACTTCAAGGCGGAAACCTATTTCCTGCACCATCCTGACGTGAATATCAGCAGTCTGGCAACTCAACTGGCCATCGACAGACATCAGCTGGGAAAGAGCTTCCAGCTGAAGGAGCGTGAGGGGGGTCTCAGACAGTATGTGCTGCACTTGGTGCTTGATCTGCGTATGGATATCGTGGATAAGAGACTGAAGGAACTCAAGGCGCAGATGCGTGACGTGGGCAGCGACATGGAGCGCATCAAGGCATTGATGGAGGATTTCAAGGACACGCAGGAACTGCGTAATACCTTGGCCCAACAACTTGGCAACGATTTCGTGGGATAAGGAATGATCAGTTGGAACGTCATATTGTTCAGTGTCTATCAGGTGATTGTCGTCATGGCAATTATCCATGTGGTGATGGACAATCGCCAGCCTGCAAAGACGATGGCCTGGGCATTAGTGATATGGTTCGTGCCTGTGGTGGGACTGGTGTTCTATCTCTTTTTCGGACTGAACACCCGCAAGGAGAAATTCATCAGCCAGCGGAGCCTGAACCAACTTTCCAAACGCTCGATGCTGGAATTCGTCGAGCAGAAAGACCTGAGGCTGCCCGACGAGCATCGCCAGCTT
>Ga0310691_10005165_pt1 | contig 14372 bp, 11 predicted proteins | sample 176DNAGHGlowgp2_FD_203887 | JGI IMG/M metagenome (GOLD analysis project Ga0310691, IMG submission 203887) | Sheep rumen microbial communities from Palmerston North, Manawatu-Wanganui, New Zealand - 1766 DNA GHGlow gp2 (v2) (version 2) | ecosystem: Host-associated > Mammals > Digestive system >... | reverse complement strand
CCGGTTTCTTGGAAGCCTCTTTCGACTTGTTGCGCCGCGAGAATATGAAATCAAGAAGGGACATAAATCTTTGCGAATGCAAAGTTACTTAATTTTTATCGAACCCTTATTGTCAACACTGATTCTGACCCCATCATTACCGGAAACCAAGCGTTTACAAGGCAAAAAACCGGAACCTCCAAATTCTTCTGGAGATTCCGGTTCTGTGCCCAGAGCGGGAATCGAACCCGCACGGTATTGCTACCACAGGATTTTGAGTCCAGCGCGTCTACCAATTCCGCCATCCGGGCAGGGATGGATTGCAAAAATACGCCAAATTCGGGGAACTGCCAAATTTTTCCGCTATCTTTGTAGAGATGAAACAGATTCTTTATCTGGGGATGGCGGCCCTGATGGCTTGCACCTGCGCCCCCCGGCAGGAAACGATAACCGGCCGCAGTGAGCCGGACCTTGGCTGGCTTTTCCTTGAAAAAGGCCCCTATACCCTTTCTACCCATGTGGATGCCGCACCCGGCGAAGCCTCCCTGGTGCTGGTAACGGACGTGTCCCTGATGGCCGACAAGCCGGACACCGTGCTCTCCACCACCGTCACCGTAAAGGCCGACAGCACCATCGAGGCTGCCCTGGGCACCTTGGAGCCGGGCTTCTACCAGCTGCGCCTTCGGGACTCCGTGCGCTGGAACATCGGCATAAGGCCGGAAGCTGTTGTGAGCGCCCCCGATGCCCCGAAGGACTTCAAGGCCTTCTGGCAGGAAGCCCTGAAGGAACTGGACCAGGTGCCGTTAGAGCCGGAATATACAAAGGTGGAAGACTTTTCCAACCACCTTCGCACCTGTTATGAGGTGCGTTACGCCTCCTTGGACGGAGCCGTCAGCGGCGGCGTCATCTCCATCCCCAATGCCCCCGGAAAATACCTCGTCTGCATCCAATACATGGGCTACGGGGCCGATTCCTACTATTTTGACCCATCGGCCAATCCGGAGCGCATAGACTTTCTGGTGAGCGTCCGTGACCAGGGTATCTTCAAAGAGGGGCAGGACCGCTGGATAGACCGCGGCATAGACAGCAAGGAGCACTACTACTACCGGGGCGCCTTCTGCGACGTGAAACGCGCCGTCGATTTTGCCGCCGGCCTGGAAAAGGCCAATCCGGAGCGCATCCTGGCCTGGGGAGAGAGCCAGGGAGGAGCCTTTACCTTTGTATCGGCCGCCTTGGACCCGCGCATCCGCGCTATCGCCGTGTCCGTTCCCTTCCTGGGAGATTACCCGGACTATGCCCGCATCGTTTACTGGCCCGTCCACGAGGTGATGGACCAGGCCGACAAGGACGGCATCTCCCACCAGGACCTCTTTGCCATGCTGCGCTATTTTGACGTGAAAAACTTTGCTCCACAGGTGAAGTGCCCGGTTTATATGGCCATCGGCCTGCAGGACCCCACCTGCCCGCCGCATACCAACTTTGCCATTTACAACAACCTGGGCACCCGTGACAAACAATACCTCTGCGTTCCCACCTGCGGCCATGCCATGTGGCTGGAGGATGTCTGGGCCGTGGAACGAGAAGCCTACATGAAAAAATGGCTGGAATAATCCATCCCAAACTTGTTGACCTGGACGAGGCCAAGGCTCTTTTGGCAAAGGAGCCGGAGCTTGTCGTTGTCTTTGACCGGAACGTGGCCTGGATATTGGAAACCCTGCTGGGGGGCCTTCCTCCGGCGAAGGCCTGTATCGGCCTGGAAACGTCGGAAGAGAGCAAGACCATGGAGACCGTTCTGTCCCTTGAGCGGCAGCTCCTGCAGGCCGATGCCTCCCGGAACGCCCTCCTGCTGGCCGTGGGCGGCGGCATCACCACCGACCTGGCGGGCTTCACGGCCGCCATCTACAAACGCGGCATCCGCTATGCCAACCTGCCCACCACGCTTTTGTCGCAAGTGGACGCGGCCATCGGCGGAAAAACCGGCGTAAACCTGGACGGCTACAAAAACATGCTGGGAGCCTTCTGCATGCCGGAATTCACCCTCCTTTGCCCGGAGGTGCTGCGAACCCTCCCGGAGCGCGAATTCAGGGCCGGAGAGGCCGAAATGCTCAAAACCTTCCTTATCGGAGATGCGGAGGCCTATTCCCGGGCACTCTCCGGAGTCACGCCCCAGCTGCTGCGGCGGGCCGCCTCCATTAAGGCCGATATCGTGTCCCGAGACCCCTACGAGCGGGGAGAGCGGGCGCTTTTGAACCTGGGCCATACCTTCGGCCATGCCATCGAGCACCTCTCGCAGGAGAGGGGAGACGACATTCACCATGGGGAGGCGGTGGCCATGGGCATTATCCTGGCCGCCCGGCTCTCGGAGCGCACGGGCCTTGCCGCCGAAGGACTGGCGGAGAGGCTGAAGGCCGATTTTGAAGCCCTGGGGCTTCCGGTGCAGAGCCCCTATCCGCCCCGGGCGCTGGGGGAGGCCATGTGCAAAGACAAGAAGGCCGCCGGCGGCCGGGTGAAATTCATTCTTCTGAAGGCGCCGGGAGAACCTGTCATTCAAGAACTTACCGTAAACGAGGCCATAGATGATCTGCGTTAGCATACAGAATAAAGAACTGCCGGAAATCCTAGAATTGTTGGAGACCGTGGAGATGGCGGAAATCCGCCTGGACCGCTGCGCTCTGGACGACGAGCAGATAGAGCAGCTGTTCGAAGATTCGGACGTGCCGCTCATTGCCACCTGCCGCCTGAGCGAGGAGTCCCAGGCCCCGGAAATCCTGGAGAAAGCCATCCGGGCCGGCGCCAAGTATGCCGACCTGGAGATGGAAGCCCCCGCCGCCGTGGGCCGCCGAATCCGCGAGGCCTGCCGCTCCTGCGGCACCGTGCTCATCCGTTCCTACCACAATTTCACGGACACCCCGCCGCTGCCGGTGCTGCAGTCCATTTTGGAACGCGCCCGCAGCTTTGGCGGCGAAGTGGTAAAAATAGTGACTACAGCCACATCTGGGGCCGATAATGAGACGCTGAAGGCGCTGTATGGCAGCGCCGCCCCCGGCACCCTGATAGCCTTTGCCATGGGAGAGGAAGGGCGCGAATCCCGGATGGAAGCCCTGCGGCAGGGCGCCCCCTTCACCTACGCCTGCGTGAGCGAGGAAGAGGCCACCGCCTCCGGCCAGTGGAAAGCTTCGGAAATGGCACAGGCCCTCTATGGCAACTTCCGTTTTGTCAAGGCTTCCGGGCTGCCGATGCCCTCTTCCAAGAGCTTTGCCCAGCGGGCCGTCATTGCCGCCGCCTTGGCACAGGGCACTTCCCGCTTGAGCGGCTATTCGCCCTGCGGAGACAACGAGAGCGCACTGGCCGTGGCCCGGGCCTTGGGCGCAAAAGTAAAAATAGACGGACAAACGCTTGAAATAGAAGGTATTGGTGCAGAGCCAGGCTGCCTGAAGCTACCTGAACTGCACACTGGAGAGTCCGGCCTGCTCACCCGCCTGATGGTGCCGCTACTCTCTGTCCTAAACCGGGAGCCGGTGCGCGTGACGGGAGAAAAAACCCTTTTGGGCAGGCCCCTGACGGGAGCCCACGACATCATGGCCGCCTATGGCGTACGCCTGTATCCGGAACAGACCGGAGCCCGCCGCGACGACTGCTACCTGCCCCTCAAAGTGGCCGGGCCCCTGATTCCCGGCCGGGCCGATGTTTCCGGCAAAGGTGGCTCCCAGCTCCTTTCCGGCCTCCTTGCTGCCCTGCCGCTGGCCGAAGGGAAATCGGCCCTGTATGTGCAGGAGCCGCGGAGCATCCCCTACCTTTTCATCACGGTGGACGTGCTCAAGAAATTCGGTATCCGGATGGGTTCGGAGATGGAAGGCGGGCCGGAGTTCATGGAAACGCAGGACTGGAGCCTCTGCACCGGCGTGAACTTTTTCATAAAGGGCGGCCAGCGTTATCAGGCGGCTCATTTTTCCATCGAGGCCGACTGGTCCGGCGCGGCACCCTTCCTGGTGGCCGGCGCCCTCTTCGGAGAGGTGGAGGTGGAGGGCCTGGACACCGAGAGCCTTCAGGCCGATATTTCCATCATGGACATCCTTATCCAGGCCGGAGCCTGCATGTCCCAGACAGACAGTCCTACGGGCGCCATCCACGTGCAGAGGGCCCCGCTGAGTCCCTTCCGCACAGACCTGAACAACTGCCCCGACCTCTTCCCCATGGTGGCCGTGCTGGCGGCTTTCTGCCCCGGCGAGAGCCACATTCTGGGCGTGGAACGGCTCCGCCACAAGGAAACGGACCGCGCCGCCGCCATCGAGCAGGCCCTTCGGCAGATGGGAGTTCCCGTCCGGGTGGAAGAAGACGAGATGGTGGTGGAAGGCATGGGCCTCACGCAGCGCCTGGCTACCGGCCGTCTTCTGAAAGGCGGCAAGTTTGCCTCTCACTCCGACCACCGCATGGTCATGGCCCTGAAAGTGGCCGCCTTGGGGGCCGACAGCCCCGTAGAGATAGACGACGTTGGCTGCGTGGCCAAATCTTTCCCTGATTTTAATGAACTGTTTGACAAACTATGAACACTTTTGGCAATAAATTCAGAGTCAGTATTTTCGGTGAATCCCACGGGCCCCGCATCGGGGTGACGCTGGACGGCGTGCTGCCCGGCATTCCGCTCACCGAGGCCGATTTTACGGCCGATTTGGCCCGCCGCAAGGCCGGCGCTCCGGGCACGACGCCCCGCGTGGAAAACGACCTCCCGGAAATTGTTTCCGGCGTGTACGAGGGCCGCACCACCGGCGCCCCGCTCACCATCCTGTTCAAGAACGAAAACACCCGCAGCCAGGACTACGAGCAGTTCCGGAAGCATCCCCGTCCCGGTCAGGCCGATTTCACCGCCAACCTCAAATTCGGCGGCTTCAACGACCCCCGCGGCGGCGGCCACTTCAGCGGCCGCCTCACCCTGGGCGTGGTGGCGGCGGGTGTGGTGGCCAAGAAAATGCTCTATTTTGCCCGCTTCAATGCCCGTTTGGTGCAGGTGGGCGGTCTTACGGAGGCATCGGCCTGGCCGGAGGCCCTGAAGGCGGCCCAGGCTGAAGGAGACTCCCTGGGCGGGGTGGTGGAATGCACGGTGGAAGGCGTTCCCATCGGCCTGGGAGAACCCTTCTGGAACAGTGTGGAAAGCCAAATTTCCCATGCCATCTTTGCCATTCCCGGCGTACGCGGCATTGAATTCGGAGACGGCTTTGCGGCTGCCGCGATGCGGGGCTCGGAGCATAACGACCCCTTCCCGGAGCACCATTGCTGCCACGGTGAGGGTGAAGAGCACCACTGTGACTGTCATTCTGAGCGCAGCGAAGAATCTCACGAGTGCTGCCACGGGGAAGGCGGTTGCCACCACGAAGAAGGCGAGGAGCACCACTGCTGCGGCCGTCACAAACGTCCTCAGCCGCCTGTGACCAACCACGCCGGCGGCGTGAACGGCGGCATCACCAACGGCAATCCCGTGGTGTTCCGCGTAGCCTTCAAACCCACTTCCAGCATTGCCAAAGCCGGCATCCCCGGCCGCCACGACGTCTGCTTCGCCCTCCGCACGCCGGTCATCGTGGAGGCCATGGCCGCCATCGTCCTTGTAGATTTGGCGTTATAAGCGTATCTTTGCAGTCCCTATGGCAGAAGACATCATACAGCAGTTTACCTCGGGAGAATACAAAGAGGGCTTTGTGACGGACGTGGAGCAGGAGTTCCTGCCCAAGGGCCTGAGCGAAGAGATTATCCGGCTCATATCGGCCCGGAAAGAGGAACCGCAGTGGCTATTGGAGTTCCGCCTGAACGCCTTCCGTGCCTGGCAGAAGATGCCGCAGCCGGATTGGGCGCATCTGGACATGCCGGAAATTGATTTCCAAGATATTATCTACTTTGCCGCGCCCAAGAAAGACAAGGACCGCCCCAAGGAGATAGACCCCAAGCTGGCCGAGACCTTTGACAAACTGGGCATTCCGCTGAGGGAACGGGATGTGCTGGCCGGCGTGGTGGCCGTGGATGCCGTTTTTGACTCCGTTTCCGTCACCACCACCTTCCGCAAGACCCTGGCGGAGAAGGGCATCATCTTCTGTTCGTTCTCCGAGGCCGTAAAAGAGCACCCGGACTTGGTGCAAAAGTACCTGGCCACCGTGGTTCCGCCCACAGACAATTATTTCGCGGCCCTCAACAGCGCCGTTTTCTCCGACGGCTCCTTCTGCTACATCCCGAAGGGCGTCCGCTGCCCCATGGAGCTGAGCAGTTATTTCCGCATCAACGCCCGCGGCACCGGCCAGTTCGAGCGCACGCTCATCGTGGCCGATGAAGACTCGTACGTGAGCTACATGGAAGGCTGCACCGCCCCCATGAGAGACGAACAGCAGTTGCACGCCGCCGTGGTGGAGATTTTCGTGGAAAAGGGGGCCGATGTCAAGTACTCCACCGTGCAGAACTGGTACCCCGGCGACGCCGACGGCAAGGGCGGCATCCTGAACCTCGTTACCAAACGCGGCATCTGCAAGGGAGACGGATCCCACCTGAGCTGGACGCAGGTGGAAACCGGATCGGCCATTACCTGGAAATACCCCTCCACTATACTGAAAGGAGATTTTTCCTCTTCGGAGTTCTACTCGGTGGCGGTTACCAACAACCACCAGCAGGCCGATACCGGCACCAAGATGATTCACCTGGGCCGGGGCACCAAGAGCCGTATCGTGAGCAAGGGAATATCGGCCGGAGTGAGCCAGAACAGCTACCGCGGCCTGGTTAGAATGGCCCAAGGGGCGCAGAACGCCCGCAACTATTCCCAGTGCGACAGCCTCCTGATTGGCTCCCGCTGCGGGGCCCATACTTTCCCCGTAATTCAGTCGCAGAACCCCACCGCCACGGTGGAGCACGAGGCCACCACCTCCAAAATTTCGGAGGACCAGCTCTTCTACTGCAACCAGCGGGGTATCGGCCCGGAAGAAGCGGTGGGACTTATTGTGAACGGCTATGCCCGCGAGGTGTTGTCCCGTCTTCCCATGGAGTTTGCGGTTGAGGCGCAGAAACTCCTGCAAGTATCCTTGGAAGGAAGTGTAGGCTGATGTTGGATACCATCATATTTGAAATGGCCGGCCGCCCGGTGCTCTTGATAGACCTCGTGAGCTCCGTGCTGGGCCTCCTGACCGTGTTCCTGGCCGGGCGCAATTCCAAGTACAATTTCTGGGTGGGTTACCTCTATACTGCGGCGCTCTTCCTGCTGTTCTGGCACCGGAACCTGTATGCCAGCCTTTTGCTGCAGCCGGTCTCGCTGGCCATCAACATGGTGGGCCATTACCGCTGGACGCACCCCCGCGAAGAAGAAAAAGCGGCCGACAACAGCCTCAAGGTGAGCACGCTAAGCTGGAACCAGCGGGTGCTGGCCATCGTCTCCGTGCTTCTGGTGGCCGCCGTCTGGGGCTGGACGTTGGACCGTCTTTTCCCGGCCGACCCGCACCCCTATCTGGATTCCTGCGTCACCGTGCTCATCCTCTTGGCCCAGCTTTTATCGGCCATGAAGAAATGGGACTGCTGGATAGCCTGGCTGCTGGTGAACATTTCGCTGATTGTCCTGCACCTCAGCGTGGGCAATGTGCTCATGTCCATGGTGAGCGCCCTGTACCTGATTAACGGCCTGTGGTCGCTGGCCACGTGGATGAAGCTCTATCAGCAAGAGCGTAGAAAAGGAAGTAATTGATATAGAACGAATTAAGAAAAACAACCTGTGCAAAACCACCCAGGTTTGAACAGATAAAAAATTGACAGTTAAATATTTACGGAGCAACGCTGCCATGTTGGAAATAAAGAATCTTCACGCCCGTATAGGGGATAAGGAAATACTGAAGGGGATAGACCTTCATATCGGCCCGGGAGAGGTGCATGCCGTCATGGGCCCTAACGGTGCGGGAAAAAGCACCCTGAGTGCCGTCCTTACCGGTCGGCCGGACTATGAGGTCACGGAGGGCAGCATTCTTTACAAAGGGGAGGACCTGCTTTCAAAAACGCCCGAGGAGCGTGCCTGGGCAGGGCTTTTCCTGAGTTTCCAGTACCCCGTCGAGATTCCGGGCGTCACCATCACCGCCTTCATGAAGGCCGCCGTGAATGCCAAGCGCAAGGCGCAGGGCCTTCCCGAACTCAAGGCCGGCGACTTTCTCAAGCTCATGAAGGAGAAGATGGCCCTGGTGCAGATGAAGCCGGAATTTGCCAAGCGGGAGGTGAACGTGGGCTTCTCCGGAGGTGAAAAAAAGCGCAACGAGATATTCCAGATGGCTCTGCTGGACCCCGACCTCTCCATCCTGGACGAGACGGACAGCGGTTTGGACGTGGACGCCCTCAAGATAGTGGCCGATGGCGTGAACACCCTCCGTACGCCGGAAAAGAGCGCCGTCATCATTACCCACTACCACAAGCTGCTGGAGTATGTGCAGCCGGATGTGGTGCATGTACTCAAGGACGGCCGCATTGTGAAAACCGGCGGCCGGGAGCTCATCGATGCCATTGAATCCAAAGGTTTTGACCAGTTTTAGCCCATGGGACACGGCAAATACATAGATCCGTTCCGTCACGCCGACGCGCCCGCTTGTCATTCTGAGCGCAGCGAAGAATCTGTCTTCCGCGTCGCGGCAGGCGAAAGCCTGAACCTGCAGTACGTGGTGCTGCCGGGAGAGTTCCGTGACATAGATGTGAACATAGACCTTGTCGGCCCCGGCGCCCAGGCCCATGTGAAGGTCCTTTACCTGAGCGGCGAGGAGGAGCAGGTGAACATCCGCATCCTCATGCACCACCGCGCCCCGGGCTGCCATTCCACCCAGAAAATCCACGGCATTGCCGGTGGCCGTGCCCGGATTGACTTCCACGGCACCATTGTGGTGGCGCCGGACGCCCAGAAGACCGAGGCCTACCAGGAGAACCACAATATTGTCCTTACGCCGGAAGCCCGGGTAAAAACCGAGCCCCAGCTGGAGATTTATGCCGACGATGTGAAATGCTCCCACGGCGCCACGGTGGGACAGCTGAACGCCGACGAGCTCTTCTACATGCGCTCCCGCGGCATTCCGGAAGCCGAAGCGCGCACCCTCCAGATGCTGTCCTTCCTGTCCCCGGTCATCCCTCAGGGGCGGGAACAGGAAGTGGAAACAGCGGTCAGAAGCCTTTAGTTCAGCTCCGAGACCGGGTCGTCGTACTGCTGCTGCAGGCGCAGCAGTTCGGCCTTCAGCTCCCGGGTGAGTTCCTCCGTTCCGGGCGCTCCGTACAAGTTGTGCAGCTGCATCGGATCTTTCTCCAGGTCGAACAGTTCCCACTCGTCAATGTCATGATAGAAATGCATGAGTGAGTAGCGTTCCGTGCGCACGCCGTAGTGCCGTCTGACGGAATGTTCGGCCGGATACTCGTAGTAATGATAGTAGAGGGATTTGCGCCAGTCCGCGGGCCTGCTGCCCAGCAGCAGGGGCAGGAAACTTTCTCCCTGGATGTCCTCAGGCACCTCCAATCCGGCCAGCTGCAGGATGGTGGGAGCGTAGTCGATGTTCTGGACAAAGAGATCCACGTCGCCGAGCTTCTGCCCGCCGGGCAGGCGCACCAGCAGCGGCGTGCGGAAACTTTCCTCGTACATGAAGCGCTTGTCAAAGTAGCCGTGCTCTCCCATGAAAAAGCCCTGGTCGGAGGTGTAGATAATGACGGTATTGTCCAGCAATCCGTTGTCTTCCAGGTACTGGTACATGCGGCCCACGTTGCGGTCCACCGAGCGGATTACGCTGCAGTAGTCCCTCATGTATCGCTGGTACTTCCACTGATAAAGCGCTTTTCCGGACAGGCCGGCCTGTTTGAAATCGTCGATGATGGGATCGTAGTACGCATCCCAGGCGGCCTGCTGCGCGGCGTTCATGCGTCCGGGAACCAGTTCTCCGGGGGGGAGGTCCTGACGGTAAAGGTCCCGTCCGTAGCGCTCCAGGTGGGGCGATTCGGGCGTATGGATTTCGTTCTCCCGGTCGGCCATCTTCAGGTCATAGACTAGATTCATATCGGCAAGGATGCTCATCTCCTGCAGGCGGGCGGCCTCGCGGGTGGCATAGTCGTCGTAAAAGGTTTCCGGCAGGGGGAATTCCACCTGGTCGAAGGCCCCCAGATCCTGCATGTCGGGCATCCAGCTGCGATGCGGGGCCTTGTAGTGCAGGAAGAGGCAGAAGGGCTTCTCGGGGTCCCGCCCGGAGAGCCAGTCAAAAGCCACGTCGGTGGTGATGTCGGTGGAGTAGCCCTCCCGTACCAGCCGTTCACCGTTCCGGATAAAAACGGGGTTGTAGTAGTCTCCCTGGCCGACGAGGATGTCCCAGTAGTCAAACCCGGTAGGCTCGCTTACCAGATGCCACTTGCCCACCATGGCTGTCTGATAGCCGCCGGCTCTCAGCAGTTTGGGAAGGGTTTGCTGGCTGCCGTCAAAGATGCCGTGTTCGTTGTTGGTGAACCCGTTCTTGTGGCTGTGCTTCCCGGTGAGCATGCAGGCCCGCGAGGGACCGCTCAGGGAATTGGCCACAAAACTGTTGGTGAAACGGGCGCCTTCCGCAGCCAGGCGGTCGATGTTGGGTGTGGACAGAAAACGCCTGTCATACGCGCTGATGGTCTGGTAGGAGTGGTCGTCGCACATGATATATACCACGTTCAGCGGCCCCTCCGGCAGCGCGGGCGCTTTGTCTCCGCCGGAGGCGCAGGAGACAGCGGCCATGCCGGCCGCCGCTCCGCTCAGCGAGAAAAGGAGTCGGGAGGTGTCCATTACCAGCCGGGATTTTGCTCCCACTTGTTGGCGATGTTTCTTAGACATGGTGGTTTAGGTTTACGGTTATCGGGTGTGGTTACTACAAAGGTAGATACAAAAACAGAGGACAGGGTCAAAACATGTCCTGCATTTCTCAAAGATTATCCAAAACTGACTGCATGGCGCTCACGATGTCCGGAAAAATCTCCGCCACGTTCTCCTGCTCGCCCGGATCCGTCGAAATCCGGTACAGCTGCGGCGTTTTCTGATAGCCCAGCTCGGCGCCGGGTGCCCAGCTGTAGGCGTCGGGACCATCGCTGGGCGGGATGTACTTCCACTCGGAGGTACGCACGCTCAGGCAGCGGTTGTTGGCTTGTTCAATCACGTAGTCCCGGCCTGCCGGATCCCGGCCCAGCCAGGCCTCCAGGGCGTCCCTGCTGTCGGGAGCGGCGCCCCGGGGCAGGCGTCCGTCGAGCAAGCCCGCAAAAGAGGCGAACAGGTCCACATGCGAGAGAAGGGCCTCGGAGGTGGCCCCGGCCGGCACATGGCCCGTCCAGCGCACCAGGGCGGGGACGCGGGCGCCGGCCTCGTAAGTGCCGTATTTATTGCCCCGCAGCCCTCCGGAAGGGTCATGTCCGCCCAGCAATTCCCGGGCCTGGTCCCGATACCCGTCGTCCAGGATGGGACCGTTGTCGCTCGTGACAATCACAAGGGTGTTTTCGGCCAGTCCCAGCGCGTCCAGGCGGTCCAGAATGGCCCCGACGGTCCAGTCAAATTCCACGATGGCGTCGCCCCTGAGGCCCATCCCGCTCTTTCCCCGGAAACGCGGATGCGGGAAGCGCGGGACATGCACGTCGTTGGTGGCCAGGTAAACGAAGAAGGGGCGGTCTTTGTTTTCCTCGATGAAGTTCAGGGCGTGTACGGTGATGGAATCGGCGATGTTTTCATCTTTCCAAAGGGCTTTTCCGCCGCCGCGCATGTAGCCGATGCGCCCGATGCCATTCACGATGGCCTGGTTGTGTCCCACGGAAGAGGACAGGTTGTACAGCAGTTCGGGATGGTCTTTGGCCAGCGGCTCGCCCTCGAAGGGCTGGCGGTAGCTTACCTCGATGGGGGCTTCCGGGTCCCAGTTCACCACGCGGCCGTTCTCGATGAACACGCAGGGCACGCGGTCACCGGTGGCCGCCATGATGTAAGAGTAGTCAAAGCCGATGTCAGAAAGACCCGATGGCAGGGGGGCATTCCAATCCTGCTTTCCGCCATCCTCGCCCAGCCCCAGGTGCCACTTGCCAAAGGCGCCGGTGGCATAGCCGGCATTTTTGAAAAGATCGGCCATCGAGTACTGTCCCGGGCGGATAATCATGCCTGCATCGCCCACGGCGATGTCGGTGTCGCTCCGGCGCCAGGCGTATTGCCCGGTGAGGAGCGAATAGCGTGAGGGGGTGGATACGGAGGCCGTGGCGTAGGCATTGGTGAAGCGGGTGCCTTCCCGGGCCAGACGGTCCACGGCCGGCGTCCGGACATTCAGGGCGCCATAGCAGCCCAGGTCGCCGTAGCCCAGGTCGTCGGCCAGGATAATGACAACGTTCGGAAGGCCGCCAGTCCGCGCGTTTTTCTGTCCGGGGGCGCAGGAGGCTGCCAGGGCGGCGCCGCCCGCCAAGGTGTACAGGAGTTTATTCATTTTTCAGTACGGGAAAATCGGGGTTTGTGACGTGTTCCGCGTCCATCAGGGCCTTCAATTCCATAACACGCTCGGGAAAGGCCGAAGCTAGGTTGCGGGTTTCTCCGGGGTCTTCGTCCAGATTGTACAGCTCCAACTGTGGCGTCTGGGTCCGGATACCCATGTGAACCAGTTTCCAGGAACCTTTCCGCACGGCTTGCCTGCCGCCCAGTTCCTGGAATTCGAAGTACAGGTGGTCATGCTCCTGCTGACCTACGTCCCCCGTGAGGGTGGGCAGCAGGCTCACGCCGTCCAGCCCTTCTTTTTCCGCCTGGCCCACCAGATTCCGGAAAGTGGGCATCAGGTCCCAGAACGCGCATAGGAACGCTGTCCGGGAGCCCGGTTCGATGTGTCCCGGCCAGGATACGATCATCGGTACCCGGATGCCGCCTTCATACAAATCGCGCTTGTATCCCCTCCAGGGACCGTTGCTGTTGAAATAATCGGGGTCTGCCCCGCCTTCGCGGTGGGGTCCGTTGTCGCTGGTGAAAATGATGAGGGTGTTCTCATACAGGCCCTTTTCCTTCAAACGGGCCACCAGCTCTCCCACATAGCGGTCCAAGCGGGTGATCATGGCGGCAAAAGTGGCGTGAGGGTGCTCCTGGGCGACATAGGCTCCTTTGAGAAAATAGGGATCCCCGGGACGGGCGCCTGCAAAGGGTGTTTCCGGGTACCGCCCGCGGAAGGCCTGCATCAGACTGTCTTCGGGAACCAGCAGCTCCGCATGCGGAAGGGTGGTGGGATACCACAGGAAAAAGGGCTTTCCCTCCCGGGCCGCGCTGTCGATGAAAGCGAGCGCCTCCCGGTGAATCAGGTCCGGGGCATAGGAGCCGCTTCCATAGCTTTCGTCGTTTCGGTTCTCCGGCAGATCCAACCGTCTCTCGTTGTCCCAAAGATGGTCCGGATAATAGCTGTGGGCCAGCAACTGGCAGTTGTAACCGTAAAAGCGGTCCACTCCCTGCGTCCGGGGATCGCCGGAAGTGCCAACGAAGCCCAATCCCCACTTTCCGAAGGCTCCGGTGGTGTAACCGGCCTCGCGAAAGTCGTGGAAAATCGTCTGTACGCCTTCCGGCAGCGGGAACTGCCCTTCCGGAACCATCTCGCGGTTGCCCCGGATGGGGGTATGGCCGCTGTGGGTGCCGGTGATCAGGCAGGAGCGCGAGGGGGCACTTACTGTGGTGCCGCTGTAGCACTGCGTGAACAGCATTCCTTCTGCAGCCAGGCGGTCGATGTTGGGCGTGGTGAAACGCTCCTGCCCGTAGCAGGACAGGTCGCCCCATCCCAGGTCGTCGGCCAGGATGAACACCACGTTGGGCAGCGATTTTTTTGCGGAATGCTGCGATGTGCAGGAGCTTGCGGCCAGCGCCGCGGCTCCTGTCATCATCAAGGCTCCGGGTAAACTCGGATTGTACATTTTTTAAGAACTATTTCCATTGATACACTTTGATCCAGTCGATGCGCAGTTCGGAGGGAAGTTCCTCCGGCTTGTCTGCAGGCCCCACCCAGGACCCCTCAAGCTGGTTGGACAGGATCAGGTAAAAAGGATAGTCCGGCCAGGGGAACTGGTACTTCTTGCCTTCCACGCGGGGATAGGTGAGGGTTTTGATGTTGTTGGTGTACATACAGATGCTGTCCTGGTACACTTCCACGGCGTAGGTGTTCCAATCGTCCTTGTCAATTTTTCCCGTCCGGTAATTGGGCGGGTCTTCCCGGCTCACGTCCAGCGAGTAGCGGGAATGGACGGTCTGGTACACGAAGTCGTCATGGTTCAGATGTTCCATGATATCCAGCTCGGCATAAAGCGGTTCCGGGAGCGACAGGTCCGGCATCAGCCACAAGGCCGGCCAGAAACCGTTGGCGCTGTTGAACTTGGCCCGGATTTCCACTTTGCACTGCTGGAAGGACTTCTTGCCCTTG
>Ga0310691_10005164_pt1 | contig 14373 bp, 12 predicted proteins | sample 176DNAGHGlowgp2_FD_203887 | JGI IMG/M metagenome (GOLD analysis project Ga0310691, IMG submission 203887) | Sheep rumen microbial communities from Palmerston North, Manawatu-Wanganui, New Zealand - 1766 DNA GHGlow gp2 (v2) (version 2) | ecosystem: Host-associated > Mammals > Digestive system >... | reverse complement strand
TTCAAAGAGGCCGCACACTTATGTGTGCGTGTCAACCCTCTGATGAAAAAAGTTGCAAAAAAAGACCCCCATACCACTTAAGGTATGGAGATCTTTGAAGAGGCTGTCTTAACTTAATGACATTGCACGATGTGAGACGCCCTCGTTTTTTCCAGAGACTCGAACTCTCTTCTTACGCCTTCTTTTTCTTCTCGTAATCATCGAGTGCCGCTTCGATCGCTTCCTGCGCCAGGACCGAGCAGTGCATCTTATAAGCCGGAAGCCCGTCCAGCGCCTCCGCCACAGCCTGATTCGTCAGTTGACGGGCTTCTTCGACAGGCTTGCCCTTGATGAGCTCCGTCGCCATGGAACTCGATGCAATTGCACTGCCGCAGCCGAATGTCTCGAACTTGACATCCGTAATCACATCGCTGTCGATCTTCAGGTACATCTTCATGATGTCACCGCACTTGGCGTTTCCGACCTCACCTACTCCGTCGGCATCCTCGATGACGCCCACATTTCTCGGATTTCTGAAATGATCCATTACTTTTTCGCTATATAGTGCCATAGTATTACCTCCAATAATCTCAGGCAGAAACTCCTGCCACTTTACTTACTTCTCACAGAATGAACGGGGTCTTCCCTGCCACGAGATTTCTCCATACCGGCGAGAAACTGCGCAGATATTCAACCGTATCCTTCACCGCTTTGATCATGTAATCCGCATCCTCTTCCGTCACATCCTCGCCCAGGCTCAGTCGCAGCGAACCATGTGCAACATCGTGTACACGCCCGATGGCCAGAAGAACATGGCTCGGATCGAGAGATCCGGAAGTGCACGCACTACCTGAGGAAGCCGCTACACCCTTATCATCGAGAAGCAGAAGCAGTGACTCGCCCTCGATACCCTCGAAGCAGAAATTGATGTTGCTCGGAAGACGCTGCGCCGCATCGCCATTCAGCGCACTGTGAGGAATCGCTGCAAGCCCTGCGATGATCTTATCCCGGATCGGCACCAGATGCTCACGGTTCTTATCGATATCTTTAACTACTTCACGAAGCGCCGTCGCCATCGCCGCGATACCCGGAACATTCTCCGTTCCGGCTCTTTTGCCACGCTCCTGCGCACCGCCCTCGATCAGGTTCGTTAGGCGGATACCCTTCTTTGCATAGAGGAAGCCGACGCCCTTCGGTCCGTGGAACTTATGTGCCGATGCAGACAGCATATCGATATTCTGCTCCTTCACATCGATCTTCACATGCCCGATGGCCTGCACCGCATCCGTATGGAACAGTACTCCATGTTTTCTGCACACTGCGCCGATCTCTGCGATGGGCTGGATCGTGCCGATCTCATTATTCGCGTACATGATGGTGACCAGGCAGGTATCTTCGCGGATCGCCGCTTCCACCTCTTCCGGAAGCACGATACCGTTCGCGTGGACATCCAGAAGCGTAATATCGAATCCTTCCTTCTTCAGTTTCTCCAGCGTATGCAGTACCGCATGGTGTTCGAACGCCGTCGAAATGATGTGTTTCTTTCCTTCTTTCTCACCCAGTTTCGCCGCTGAGATGATTGCCTGGTTATCGGCCTCACTTCCACCCGAAGTGAAGAGGATCTCTCGAGGCTCCGCACCGATCAGCGATGCGACCTCCTCTCTGGCATTCTCAAGTACTTCCTTCGCCTTCTGACCGAATTCGTAAAGGCTGGATGGATTTCCATATGTCTCCTTAATGGTCGCCACCAGAGTCTGGATGGCAGATTCCGACATCTTCGTCGTTGCAGCATTGTCCGCGTATATCACAGGTCGAATGTCCTTTCCTTTTTTCTTTTAGCCCCTCTTGTCATGGAGCTTATTTGCTCGTATAATATACCCATTCACCTAGTGTGTCAATAGGTTATTGCATTGATTTACCTATTCACCCTGCGGTATAATAGGTAATAGTTTAAAAACCGGGCAAAACTTACAGAAACTTATATTAACGAATCGGAGGTATATCCTATGATCTCTACTAAAGGAAGATACGCCATCCGCGTGATGCTGGATCTGGCCGAGAATGATAACGGGAATTATATCCCGCTTAAAGACATCGCCGAGCGTCAGGAGATCTCCAAGAAGTATCTGGAGATCATCGTCAAGGACATGGTTGCCGGTGGTCTCGTAGTCGGCGCCAGCGGCAAGGGCGGCGGATACCGCCTCTGTAAGAAGCCCGAGAAGTATTCGATCGGTGAGATCCTCGAGTTAATGGAGGGACCCATGGCCTCGGTCGCCTGTCTTGCCAACAAGGACTTCAAATGCACCCGTAAGAAATCCTGCCAGACTCTCCCTCTGTGGGTCGAGTTCGATAAGATGGTACACGATTTTCTGTATAACAAGCATTTAAGCGACCTCATGGAGCCGAAGAAACCGAAGTGAGCACTTCCTGGATAGGAAAGAATACCCTCTTTTCCGTTTCCGGCAAAGAGGGTATCGGGGAGCGGTATATCCTATCCTTTCAGAACAAGGATCAGAAATCTACTTCAGTATCGTAGTAGCAGCACTTCAGGAGCTTTTCCATCTCTTCGACGGAAGGCTGACGCGGGTTCGATCCGGTGCATGCATCTGCGATTGCATTGACTGCGATGTCATGGAGTCTTTCGAGGAATACTTCCTCCGGTACGAAGCCCTTCTCTGCCGGGTAGCTGTCCGCACCATAGGTTCCGATTCCATGAGGGATATTGAGGTCATCGTTCATCTTTCTGAGGTAAGCGATAAGCGCTTTTACCTTATCGTCATCGGAAGCATTCTTATCGGCAATACCCATGTAGTCCACGATCACGCCGTAACGCTTCTTCGCTGTCTCATCTTTTGCATTATAAGCAATTACCTTCGGCAGGTACATTGCATTTGCCGCGCCGTGGATGATATGTGCGCCGTAATCGGCAAAAGCAGCACCGGTCTTATGTGCCATGGAGTGAACGATACCGAGAAGGGCATTGGAGAATGCCATACCGGCCAGGCACTGTGCATTATGCATTCTGTCTCTTGCCGCCATGTCACCATTATAGGAAGCAACGAGATCCTTCATGATCATTTCGATCGCATGGATCGCAAGCGGATCTGTGTAGTCGCAGTTGGCGGTAGAAACGTATGCTTCTACTGCGTGTGTCATCGCATCCATACCTGTGTGGGCAACGAGCTTCTTCGGCATGGTCTCGGCAAGTTCCGGATCGACGATCGCCACGTCAGGAGTGATCTCAAAGTCCGCGATCGGATACTTGATACCCTTGGAATAATCGGTGATGATCGAGAAAGCAGTAACTTCGGTAGCTGTACCCGATGTGGAGGAAACCGCGCAGAAGTGTGCCTTCTTACGGAGTTCCGGAATACCGAATACCTTGCACATATCTTCGAAGGTGCAATCCGGATACTCATACTTGATCCACATGGCCTTCGCTGCATCGATAGGAGAACCGCCGCCGATCGCTACGATCCAGTCCGGTTCGAACTTCAGCATCGCATCCGCACCCTTCATGACCGTCTCAACAGACGGATCCGGCTCGATACCGTCAAAGATCTCAACTTCCATGCCCGCTTCCTTGAGATAGCTCTCTGCTTTATCGAGGAATCCGAAGCGCTTCATGGAACCGCCTCCGACGCAGATCATTGCCTTCTTTCCCTTGAAGTTCTTCAGTGCCTCAAGTGCGCCTTTGCCGTGATATATATCGCGAGGTAATGTGAAACGTGCCATAATGCAGTCCTCCTTGATTTTTATTTTTCAACTAGATTATAATGCGTGTGTAGATATATGTAAAAAGTATATTTTATATGTCAGTCATATAAATTTTATATGAGGTGATTCATGAACAGCAACTGGGAATACTATAAGATCTTCTACTACGTCGGCAAGCACGGAAGTTTCACGCAGGCCGCCCGTTTTCTTCACAACAACCAGCCGAATATCACCCGCGTGATCAACATGCTCGAGTCCGACCTGGGCTGCCGCCTGTTCGTCCGCTCCCAGAAGGGCGTGACCCTGACGCCGGAAGGCGAGAAGCTTTTCGCGCATATTGAATCGGCATATCAGCAGATCGAAAAAGGCGAAGACGAGATCCGGTCCGACCGTCTCCTTCAAAGCGGAAGTGTCTCGGTATCCATCAGTGAGATCGCACTTCACGTCCTCATGCTCCCGATCCTACAGAGCTTCAAAGCCAAGCATCCCGGTATCCGGATCCGCGTATATAACCATTCGACTCCCCAAGGTGTGAGAGCACTTGAACAGGGCCTTGTGGACCTCGCTGTCATCTCTTCACCCCTTAAGGTCTCCGATTCACTCGAAGCGACCCACGTCAAATCTTTCCAGGAGATCCTCATCGGCGGCGAACCGTACCGGTCCCTTTCCAGACGCAAGCATTCCCTCGAGGATATCTCTCAGTATCCGCTCATTACCCAGAGCCATGACTCGACATCTTTCCAGTATCTTACCGACCTTTTCCTAAAAGCCGGTATTACCCTTAAGCCTTCGATCGAAGTCACTACGACCGACCAGATCCTTCCGATCGTCGAACATGGTATGGGGCTCGGATTCGTGCCGAAAGAACTGGCCATGTCATCTATTGAACGGAAGAAGGTCTTCCCGATTCCGCTTACCGACAAACTGCCATCTAGAAGTATCTCGCTCCTTCAGGATAAGGTCCGTCCCTTAAGTCTGGCCGCTCTCGAGCTGAAGCGCGAAACACTGCAATAGCTCACAAGCAATAAAGCGGCTGCGGTTCCTAATACTGCTGTGGTGATAATGCTTGCTTCGATACCGTACATGCCGCCGTTTAAGATGCTGCTTCCAGCAGTTCTCATGTCAAAGACGGAAGAGACGATCTCACCATTTCCGCTCAGGTTGAGTCCTAAGATGCTGTACAGAATATAGTTCCAGACCGAGTGCATGCCGCATGCCGCCCAGATACTCTTGAAGCGAAGAGTCAGAAGCGAGAAGATCAGCGAAACCAGGAAAAGATTGACGACTGCAATCGAAGCAATGGCGAGGTTTCCGAAGTCCATGCTCGAGAAGTGCGGGATAGTAAAAAGGACTGCACTTACGAAGATCGCAGAAGGGACGGAGGTCTTTTTCTGAAGGAGCTGCTGAACGATACCTCTGCAGAGGATCTCTTCCAGCGCGCCCTGAAGAACAAAGCAGATAAACATGACTGCCACCATCCTATAGTCGATGTTACCGAATACGCCGTTATACTCGATCGCTCCCGTGAGAGTAATGGCCGCCACGGAGATCAAAAGAAGGACCATGCCCGCCAATACTCCGGCAAAATAACTCGCCGCCGGCTTTACAAATCCAAGTTCTTTCAGTCCTTTCTTCTGAAACAGTTTCCAGAGAAGCACTATGATACCGATCATGATGCCGTAGCCGAAGTAAGTAATCAGAGTGATCGTGTTATTGCTGAACATTTCACCCTGTAGTGGGTTCTTCCCGCAGGCGAAGTGAAGTGCGATCACAAGGCCTTCACCGATCAGTTCCGCCCCGAATTTAAATACCCAGAAGATCAGGATCACCTTGATGATATAAAGGATCTTCGGCATGTCGGTACGGTTGTTAAACGGGCTGATATTTCTAATTAGTTCTTTTATTCTGTTCATGGGAATACTCCTTTTTGAGCGCAGTAATAGAACAGTCCGGTCACACAGCGGACTTTCATACAGTTCAGATCTAAGTATTTATATGGAAATTATCCGGGGAATCCGTTCACGATGAAATAGATGATCATCGAGATCAGATCTATGGCAAGTAAAGCTCCGGCTCCGATCAGGAACCACTTCAGCGCGGTCTTTACGCGCTTGCCGTTCTTCTCGGTAAGAACTTTCTGGTCGATCACATCGGCCATGGTCTTATGCTCATCTGTCTTGACCGGTTCGATCCCTTTAAGGAGATAATCTGTAGTTACTTCGAAAATCTCACTCATGATCACGACCTTTTCAAGATCGGGAGTCGCCTGTTCACTTTCCCACTTCGAAACCGCCTGACGGGATACGCCGATTCTGTCTGCCAGTTCTTCCTGAGACATACCTTTTGACTTTCTAAGGCTCTGGATCCTATCTGCAATTGTCATTTCGTTCACCTCCAAGTTTTTGTTGTCTCAAGACTAGCAAAATCCCTCTTGACAAAACCACCAGCTGTAGCTTGAACTTTGTCAACCTACGGTTGCAATGCTGTATTTTCAGTTATTTTCCCCTTTTTCACGGTCCTGCTGGAGAATAAACGGAAACATGACGTCTGCTCGGAATTCGAACCCGTATGATGTCTCCTCACAGGATATGGTTAATTCTCCGTCATAGTTTCCGGCAGCACTTCGTATATTTCCCAGACCGAAGCCGTGGTTGTGGGAATCTCCTTTACTTGTCCCGACCATACCATCCGTGATCTCTATTTTTTCGGCGCATGGATTTGCTACGCTGATCAGGAAGAACTTATCGGTCTTTCTAAACTCCAGAACGACCTTACGGAAGGACGGATCGAGATCCTGAAGGCGTGCATCAGACGTGGCCTCGATCGCATTATCCAGGAGATTGGCGAGCATCTTACACATATCCTGAGGCGTGAAGGAAATACCGGAGATCGTACCGTTCACCACAAGAGAGATCCTTTTTTCTTCCGCCTCGGCACGCTTAGACGAGATGATGGCATCCGCAATCATGTCGCCCGTATGCGCAGAGATTTCTGTTGCCTGCAGATTCTCAGTCATCTCACTTAAATATTTCCCCATCTGCTCGTATTCTTTATTCCCCAGGAGGATCTTCAGAACCTGAATATTATTTTTCATGTCATGGCGGATCGAGCGGATCTCGGTATCAGACTTAATCGCAGCTTCGAAATAGCGGGTCTGCGAATCGACCAGTTCTTCATTGACCCGGTTCAGTTCCCGAAGGGTATCTCTCTCTTTTTTCGCAGCCCGTATGTAAAAAAGTATGATGATCCCCATGAGACCCACAAGCAGCGTAAAAAACAGAGTCGTTCTCTGTGAAACATTCATTCTGGAGAAATCCATGATTTCAGCATACCCGTCATATTCCACACTATACTCTTCCGTCTGAATGGCAAATACGGTCTCGAAGAGCGCCGTCACGAAGAAAAGTGCCAGAAGAAAAGATATGGGAAGCGGCGTGTTATCATGTTTGCTTCGGAGCTTATCGATCAGAACGAAGATCCCGAGTTCGACCAGGATCACCAGGATCTCCAGTAGGAACAGCAGGGTGATTCTTCCACTCGGGCTTTCGGGGTGAAGTGATATATATACCATCTCCCGAAAGCTGGTAAATACATTGAAGAACGTATCGAGCAGCATGTCCGACAGGAAGAATACGACCAGTTTCTTCCACAGTTTTTCCTTCATGGCAAAGAGCATCAGCACAAGTACAGAGAGAGAGGAACCTATGGAGACCAAGTCGTACGAAAGCGCCATGACGATATGTCCGTCTTCGTCAATACAGGTAACAAGAGCAGCCACGGCGGTGCCGACAGCCAGAACACCTGACACGATATAGGCAAGTTTTCTGTTGTTGAATCTGTACTTCAGTACACCGTCAATGAAGTACACCAGAAGCAGAGGGCCGGCGAGTAAGGGAAGCATGGCAAGGATATACGTGGCGAGTCTCATCTTCCGTTACTCCTTATATAATCAAGAAGTTTTTTCTTCGCTTCTGCTGCCAGACTTCGGGCGATGGGAAGCTTCTCCTGATTGTCCATGATGACCTCGGACGTTCCCATCCGGACCACGTGTCCCAGGCTGATATAGTACGAACGGTGGATCTTACAGAATCCTCCTGTAAGGCCGTCTATGAGAGTCATTGCTTCGGTAAAACGCATGCGTTGTTCGATCGCTGTTTCCGGGAAAACGAAACGTACGGAGTTATTGGAAGCTTCCGCATAGATGAGATCCGAAACCGGAAAGATCATATCCTCCCCGTCCTTCCGAAGGACGATCTTCTCTTCCACTTTCAGTTTCTTCTCAAGATCCTGAAGAGCCGTCCGGAGTTTTCTCTCGTCTATGGGCTTACCCAGGAAGCGGAAAGCATCGACTTCATAACCGTCCATCGCCATCTCGGTATGACTTGTGGTAAAAATGATGGGGATCTCTTTACTATATTGCCGGATCCGTTTCGCCGTACTCATTCCATCCAGTTCTTTCATCTCGATATCAAGGAAGATGGCATCAAGCAGGAAGCCGTTCTCGAAACTCCGGATCAGTTCCTGACCATCTGAAAAAAGAAAGCAGCTGACATTTTCCCTGCCGTAGAGTGAGGAGATCATATCGGCGATCTTCTGCCGGAATACCTTTTCATCATCGACTACGGCGATACGCATTTCTGTTCCCCTTTCAATTGCGATCTGTGCTCATATATCTGCGTCCCATCTCTATAAGTGTATCACTTATCCTATGGTCTTTCCATTTTCGAGCACCACCGTTCTTGTCCCATAAGAGGCGCATTTTTCAGAGTGCGTGACCTGCAGGATCGTCATGCCTTTTTCCTGATTGAGCCTTCTGAAGAGTTCCATGATCTCCACAGTTGATTTCGAATCAAGATTTCCCGTCGGCTCATCGGCCAGGATCACCTTCGGATCACCGAGGACCGCTCTGGCAATGGCGACCCGCTGCTGCTGTCCGCCGGAAAGCTTGGCCGGCATGGCCTTCCTTTTCTCAGATAGACCGGTAATCTCCAGGATCTCGTCCAGTTCTCTTTTCAGATCCGCCTTCTTCCTTCCATTCATTGTGAGCGGAAGAAGAATATTATCCTCCACGTTGAGGTTCATGACGAGATTATAAAACTGAAATACGAAGCCCGTATTTTGGAGACGAAGTTTCGAGAGCTCCCCGTCTTTCATTTCTCCGATATTCGCTCCGCACAGGAAGATATTCCCGCGGAAATCGCGGTCCAGCCCGCCAATAAGATAAAGGAGCGTGGATTTTCCGGAGCCGGATGCGCCCATCAGAGAGACAAATTCCCCCTCTGAGACGTACATACATGTGTTGTCCAGTACCTGGTTGATATTCGTTCCTTTGCCGAAAGTTTTGCTCACGTTGTTTACTTCAATAATCGTGTTCATGTTATTCCTCCATTAACATCTGCAAGGTGATCCTGCAGCTTTTTATTCATACTTGATCTGTTCAGAGATCTTCATTTTCCAGAGACTTCTTATCGGCAGAAGCACGGTCATCGTAAAGATCACGATAAGCATCAGGAAGAAGAGGGTCGTCCTTCCTGCATCGGCTTGGATCAAAAGTCCGATGCTGGCTGTGTGATCGATAGCATTTCCGATGATGATCGTGAGAATATGTCCCAGAAATGCCCCGGTTCCTGCAGCAACTATAGATGTGATCAGTACTTCTTTAAAGAGGATGCCCGAGAGTTTCTTCCTGTTCATAGAGGTGGAGAGCATGACGGCGCACTCCTTCTTTCTTCCCGTAAATCCGATAAGCTGGTTACTGACAGAACCGATACAGGTCATACCTATCGCCGTGACAATCAGAAATCCCATGACCATCGTAAACTGCGAAGCTTCCTCTGCGGCGGATACGACCTCCTCCTGATAGGTCTTAACCTTCTCGACCGTTTCCGCCGCATATGTCCTGATCATCTTAACCATTTTTTCCGGGTCCGTGCACTTGACGAGGATGTAATAAGGCTTATCGTTCAGCATCAGTTTGTACTCTTCCTCGGAGAAGAAGATGCACGCTTTCCCGTCTTCTAACGTCGAGGTGTGGATCATGCCCGCAATTGTATATTCCTTCGCAATCGGCAGGATGCTCTCCGGATGGAATGTGATCACGACTTTATCTCCGATCTTATACCCCGCGCTTCCGGCATATCTGCTGTCGATATAGATTGTGCCGTTTTCGATACGCTGCGGCAGTTCCCCGTTGTTTTCATAGAGGCGGAATCCACCTTCCGGATACCCTTTCAGTGTCGCCATGAAGGGAGTCTGTTCCTCCCCCATCGTGATGTGCTCCAGCGAAGCGTAATACTTCTCGGTTTCCGTCACGCCCTCCATATGATCCACATATGTATAGTATTTCGCGGGCTTGTTGCAGGTAATGACCGCATCGCAACGGAATTCGACGTGGTTCATCGATTCCGACATCGAGCCTGCAACAGAGAAGATGATCACACACATGGCCGCCGCTGTGGCAAGAAGTACACCACTTCCGACAGTGCTTTTGCGGGAGATGGTTTCGACAGAAGCCATCGACCATGATGCGCTTCCCGCTCTTTCTGATATCTTCCTGATCAGGCCGGAGAAGAACTTCAGAACGACCGGGAAAAGAAGAGCCAGAGACATGACCGAGGAAAGAAGGCACACCGTCGCGAAGATAAGATTCGTGCGAAAGAAGAATGTAATCAGTGCGATTCCCAGGATCAGAAGGCCTGTCACGGTAAGTCCCCGGCTGAAACGGTATTCGGTATCCCGGTTGTCGAAGATAATGTCCCGGATCGATGTCCGAAGAGCCTGAAGGATCGCGCGAAGCGGGATCAGGCATTCGAGGAGCACCGCGCCCAGCACGACACCGAGCGGAAGGAAACCCGAGATGGCCGGAAGTTCGAAGGCGACTGCTTCCTGATCACTTTCCACAGAGATCAGGGAACTAAGAAGCGATTCCCGGGTCGTAAGATAAAGAAGCGTTGCCGGTATGCTTCCGAGAAGGGCGTAGAGCACATTTTCAAGGATCAGGATACATCCTGTCTTTCTCGTACTCATGCCGAGGCTCCGGAGTGTTCCGATAAGAGGCATTCTCTCACTGACGATACGGTTACTGATCGAAGATGTAACGAAAATAACCAGCAGGAAAAGTATCGCGAAGAGCAGGTAGAGAAAGTCTTTCAATTCACCGATGGCTTGAAGCTTGTCCTCTGAGAGAGCCAGGTTTGAGACTATCGCATCCGGGTAGGTCTCCTTGACGATGCGCTCTGCCTCTTCGATCCGGCTATCCTCCCGGATATCGGCCAGTACCACGGAGACCACTCTTTCGCCGCAGGAAAGAAGTTCTCCCGTCTTCCGGTTCACGATAGCCTTATTCCCCATGAGAATCGGGTTTTTGAAGTCTTTCGGAAGGATCGCGGATACTGTCAGCACCACTTCATTCTTCGCCCGGTCATGGACAACGATCGTATCCCCTGTCTTATATCCGAATTCCGTGGCAAAAGCACTGCATAATATGATCTCTCCGTCCTCGGCTTTTGCACCTTGCAGAATCTTCAATCTGTCCGCTGCCTGAAGATCCATACCGTAGATCACAAGCGTCGTGGTGGAAGAGTAGTTATATTCACCCCGGATATCCTTATAGAAAACTTCAGAGTTCGCGCTGATCGGAAGGATATCCGCATCCGGAAGAACCTCGGCAATACCCGAGATATCCATACCTCCGGAAGTTACGCTTAAGTCTGCCGAGGATACGCTTCCCACAAGGGAAACGGCCAGATCATCGACTGTGTTTCCGATATCGAAACACATATATCCGCACAGAGCACATGCAAAGATCGCAAAAACGATAAGAAGAGTACGGAAAGGTTTTCCGAATATATTTTTAAATGAATTTTTCAGAATAATACTCATCGTCTTCCCCCTCATTCATACCATCTGGAGATCCGCTCCTCCGGAGCGATATACATGCCGTCGCCTTCTTTTACCCCGTAGACCCTGTAGAATGCATCTAAAGTGGAAAGGATCGCATTCACACGAAGGACCTCCGGACTGTGTTCATCATGGGCGATCTGATCGACGATATATGTATCCGTCTTTTTCTCGCACCAGATCGTGGCATAATTCTCGAATATCCGGATCATTTCCTCGTCCGTTCCGGCAAGCGAAGTGATACACTCCATACCTCCCAGATCCGCGTAGTTTTCACCGAGGGTCTGTTCCCCGTCCACGTGGTAGAGTCCGAAGACCGTGAAGTGCTTCTCGAAATACTCGGCGGCTTTCCGGTTTCTCTCTTTGAGAACAGACATATCTTCCTCACTGATCCAGGACGGATCGTAGATGCCATCTGAATTAAAGAGGATACCGTTACTGTCAAAGGCATGTCCCATCTCATGGCTGATGACCGCGCCGAGTCCGCCCAAATTGGTGTAGTAATCCGCACGAAGATCAAAGAAAGGCGCATTCGTAATCGCCACAGTGATGATGATGCGGTTCCCGTACGAATCGTAGCAGGCATTAAACATCTGCATCGGCATATCGATCTTTTTATTATCAACCGGAGCCGAAAAGCTATCTATTCTCTTCCTTATGCCAATCCTCTGGTAGGACATCAGGAACGCAAAATAGTTGTCTCCTTCAAGTTCCGCATAATCAGAAGCATCGTGTCGCTTCAGATCCTTTCCCGTAACATAGATGATGTTATCGAGTTTTCTGAGAAGCTCGGTGCGGGTGTTTTCCGTAAGCCACGCCGCGCTGCTGATGAGTCCTCTGTATCCTTCTTTGATGTCATCGCACAACGACACCAGTGCGGCATCCGTCTCATCGGAGTAATAATGTTCTACATAAATCGGATCTGTCTCCAGATAGAAATTCTCCCGGATCTCCTGAAGTGCCTGTTCTTCCGTTGAAGAATACTCCTTCTGAACAAATCCGGATATCTCTTCGTATGACGATACGAGGAACTTCCTGTACTGCATGAAGACCCTTCCCAACTCCCAAGTCTTCAAAGCTTCGATATTCTCATCTGTAAAAATCTCTGAAATTCCCAGAAACTGTTTCTCATCCTGGACGTTAAAGGAATGGATCGCATTCTCGGAAAACCCGATATCCACAAGGTACTTCCGAAGGTCAAAACTTCTGAAATGATTGTATGTTTCCTCGATGGAAACGTTCTTGATCGAGGCCACACCAAGAAGATCGTCCATGACATCCTGATCCGTCTTCCCATAGAGCTGAAGCGCAAGATTCGCAAGTGCCCGGCCCGAAGCTTCGGAAGAATCGGAAGGATCTCCCATGGCGTGACCGATAAGTTTTCCGCACGAGACAAGATTGTTGAGGACCATGTTGTCCTCTCTGACTTCTTTAAACTCCGTGTTCAGTATGCTTTTGATCTGTCCGAACATGAGGACGTACTTCCCGGAATCGGAGAGATCTCTTCCGAACGAAATGCCCAGGATGTTCTCGATACCGTAGTCCCGATAAAGCTCCGCATCGATCTCCATCAGTTCACTGACAGTTGTTACCGAATGGATCCTGTTAAGAATGTCCACCAGATCTGAAGGCGCCGGTTGAGATATAAAGTCGTAGTTTATATACAGCTGATACGCACGCCGGATGATGTCCTCTTCCGATCCTTTTACATACCCTTCTCCGGATACGGTCTCGCGGATGATGCCCTTTATCTGCTCCTCAACGATCGAATCATCAAAGGACGTGGCTGCCGTATTTTCACCGTATTTGAACTGCGCATTATCTACCCGTTCTTTATTGATGAAATAATAATAATCGTCCTGCGGGCGTACTTCCGCATCCGTCGCTTCTTCTGTCCCATATTGGGGAGGACGGGATTCGATCTCCTTAACCGCCATACATCCGGATGCACCCAGAGCCATAGACCCCGCCAGGATCAATCCTAACAATCTTCGCATAGTCACTCTCCTCATCTTTTGTCTTGATGAGATAGTAACACCGGGAAATGCTCTCTGAGCGTCACGTGTGGTGGAATGCATCTCTGGCGTGGTGAGTGGTGTCAAATCTATTAAAAACCACACGAAATACAATCTCTTAACCAAAAAGGATCAATATCCTGCTCAATCGCATGCGCTCTCATCGGACTTAGCGGATTTTTCTGATCTTCATTGTTGTTTCATGTAGCGTAAAAGTGCTTTTTCATAAGACGGATCTTTAGAACGCATATAAACGATCGCCTTTTTCCCGGGTTCCTTTATGGCAATTCCCTTAAGCACTTTATCACGGATCGCATAGACCTTCGCGCCCTTTTCAAGAAGTTCCCGGAACTCCGCCTGTCTCTCCGGAATTAGCTTTTTCATCTTCTCCCGGTACTTCTCGCGCTGCCTGCTATCAAGGCCGTTGCCATACCCGTTTTCACGTTGAGTATGCTCGCGGATAATGCCATCAGCGACTTCAGGGCTCCATGTAAACGGCAGGATCTCGGTTTCAAACGGATATAGATTATCGATCAGATTCGAATCCGGATCATATGTCGCATGGCTGATACCGAAATATAGACCCGTAAAAGCTCTCTCAGGAGCATCCTCCGGTACTGGTCCTTTCCCGACGATCCGGAAATTTCTTTTCTTAAAATAGAACATGCTGCTGGCCGTAGAAAAGCAGCTGCATCCATTGAAACTTATCTCTTTCAGCTGATGAATGTCGATTTCTTCCGGCGAGCCATATACACCATCAAAT
>Ga0310691_10005163_pt1 | contig 14374 bp, 14 predicted proteins | sample 176DNAGHGlowgp2_FD_203887 | JGI IMG/M metagenome (GOLD analysis project Ga0310691, IMG submission 203887) | Sheep rumen microbial communities from Palmerston North, Manawatu-Wanganui, New Zealand - 1766 DNA GHGlow gp2 (v2) (version 2) | ecosystem: Host-associated > Mammals > Digestive system >... | reverse complement strand
CTTTTGCTAGCTCTCGTTGCAGGTTATCTCTTAGGAATATGCCCAGTTACTGCTTTTGTTCTGGGTTATAATTACGAAAAAGCAAAAAATGGAACCGCTAATCTTAATCTGGCTTTCTCACTAGTAGGATTCGGATTGGTTGGACAGGTTTTACAAATGATAATATAAAGGGGGTCGGGGAAAGAATTGGATTCACTCACATATCTATTCTCTCATTCTCTATCTCAACTTCCCAATTCACCCTGACCATCCCCTTTTTAAATTTATTTTAACTCATATGATAGAATCAAGTAACCCATTTAACGATCCGGAAGTTAAAAAACAATTGCTAAGGAATGAGGGAATCGAAGAACCGGAAATCATAGAAGAAAAAGACTACATCAAAGATATGCTAGCCTCTGCCCCTCAACTCCCAAAATCAGCAAAAAACGTAATACTAGACTCAACAGCAATCCTGAAAAAAGATAAGGAGGCAAAAGCTAAGGAATTTAATCTCGCACTAAACTCCATTATCACAAACTATAATGAGAAATACGGAACTAATATAAGCCTTGATCTAGACTCTATCAGCAATTCAATGGTGGCAGTTTCAGATCCAGACCAAAGAAAAGTACTGGAATTATATGTGTCGGAAGTCTTTAAATCAATAAAACCACTACTCCTGATGCATATACTTGGAAGATTGGTTATTTGTATTGATTACGTGCTTGATCCTAAAAGGCTCCTGGATGGAAATAATGGATTAAGCCTTCCAGATATGTTCCTCGTTATAGAAAAACTTATATCATACTCCGCAAGCATTGATGAACTGGTTAAAGACACATCAACACCAGACTCAGACGCTATTCTACAAAAACTGGCTGATGAGAAAAATGACTCAAGCATAAACTCGTCGGAAAGCAAAGAAGCCGTGGAGAATTTTATGAAGTTATTCAAAAAAGATGCCGGAATTGAGGAATAAAACCCAAAAATAACGAAAAAGACCCACAAAATGCGTAAAAAAATGTCACACTTCCTTATATAAGTACGGGAACTAAAAATCCTGTACTGTGAGAAAGAAAATGATGTGGGAAAGAATAGAATATGAAAATGATGAACAAGACTTCTGTCATAATCAAATTACATATTTAGTTGTCTGGCCTTACGTGATATGGCTGATAATATTTTGCCTAAACTTTTCCTGAGATAAGATTGAAATATGATCTTTACTATTCGATTAGGTCTCAGGAACATCGTTAAGAAGTCATGTGGCTCTTTAGCGGTTATCATTATAAGTATTTAGATAGGGTCTCGGAACTGGCCAATATCTTCGGGACTCCTATCTTTAAATTGATAATCGAAGGCAGAACAACACATGATCTAAAAACTTAACAGAATACTTATGATGATTGAAAATAATTTAATGCTTGTACCACTGAGTCATTATAGAAAGTGGTTGATTCCTTTTCAAGATGAGAAAACACGCGAATTTATATGGAAAGCGCGTTTAGTACAAGGTGACAAATATGACTACAGATTTGTCAAATATATAGGAAGTAAAGATAAAATTTGTATCCTTTGTAAATTACACGGAGAATTTTGGCAGGCACCAGATAATCATTTGATGAAAAAAGGATGTAAAGTATGTTCAAAAGAAATTACTAGTAAAAAAGAATCTAGTAATACAGAAGAATTTGTTAAGAGAGCAAAAAATATACATCAGGAAGTTTATGATTATTCAGAAGTAAACTATATAAATAATCATACTAAGATAAAAATTTTTTGTAAAGAATGTAATGAATTCTTTTGGCAAACTCCGGCTATTCATTTAAGAGGAGGTGGTTGTCCTAACTGCGGTAAGAAAAAGTCTGCTAATGCAAATAGGAAAACCGTTGAAAAATTTATAGAGGAAGCCAACTTAGTTCATCAAAATAAATATAATTATAATGAAGTAAATTATATAAATATTGATACTAAAGTTAAAATTATATGTCCTGAACATGGAGAGTTCTGGCAGGTGCCATATATTCATTTACAAGGTAGCGGATGTCCTATTTGTGGTAAAATAAAAGTAAGCATTGCTAACAAGCTTAGAAATAGTAGAGAAGAATTTATTAAAAAATCTAAAGAGATTTTTGGTGATAAATATGAATATGGTAATGTACAATATATTAACTGTCATACTCCAGTAAAAATAACCTGTAAAAAACATGGAGATTTTGAAACAGTACCAAGCTTTCTTTTAGGATATCAATTGGGCTGCCCCGTATGTAGAAAAGAAGAAAGAAGAGAGTCACAAAAGAAGATTTTTATAGAAAAAGCTATTGAGACTCATGGAAATAAATTTGACTACAGTGAAGTTAACTATATTGATATTGATACTGAAGTAAAAATTATATGCCCTGAACATGGAGAATTTTGGCAAACTCCATACAACCATTTAAATAGTCATGGATGTCCTAGATGTGGTATGCTAATTGGTGGGGAATCTCACAGATTATCTACAAAAGATTTTATAGATAGATCAATAAAGATCCATGGAGATAAATATGATTACTCTGAAGTAAAATATATAAATATTAATACACCGGTAAAAATTAGTTGCCCAACCCACGGTGAATTTTGGCAGGTTCCATCAAACCACCTATCAGGATGCGGATGCCCTGATTGTGGATTTTCTACAAATATTTGTGAAAATTATGTAGAAGACTGGTTATCTAGTCATGAATTAGAATATATACATCGATATACAATTCCAGATTTAAAAAAGAAAATAAATAATATTATAATTGATTATAAAATTATTATTTATAAATCTGATGGGACAGTTTCTATCATTTTTCTGGAATATAATGGTCTACAACATTATGAGTTTAGTTATTTTCATAGGGGAAATATAGAAAAATTTAAAGATCAACTTATGAGAGACGAGAAAGTAAAATGGTATTGTAGAAAAAACAATATATCTCTAATAGAAATACCGTATATTTATAATACTAGAGAGTCCATTTTTGAATTTCTTGAAAAAGTAATAACTAAAGGTATCGATCCTTATACTTTTATAGACTATGAATCTTTATTTAAAAGACCATTAGACTATATTCCATATTCTGAAAATGAAAATAATAAATAAATTATATCCCTATGCAAAGTTGAAATATGACTTTATGCTTCGATGCAGCATAGGGAACTTTTTGGTTAGTCAGAGATATTTTCCTGGCGTGATTAACTTTATTTAGATTTACTTAACATGAGAGTAAAAGTAAGAATTTTAAAATTCGGATCACATGCAAGCGACGGTTCAGTAGTCTCTTCTGATGTGGTTAAACAATATCTAGACTCTCCCGAAGCTCAAGAATCTATTAGAGCACATAGAATGATTGGCTCTCTTACACATAGAGTTAGAAATATAAAGGCTCAAGATTTTTCTGAATCAGTAGCATCTAATCTTTCTAAAACAATTGGTAAGGATGATGGCATTTTGATAACCACTGGAAACGGCGGCTGTCCTCCTACTCACTATATTGATAAAATGTGGATTGAGAATGGGGCTTGGTGGGCAGAAGTTCAGATTTATGATGAAAATGATTTTGATGATAAAGCAAAACAGGCAATTCTCCGTATTAAGGGCCTTCTAAAACACAGTAGTATAGGTATATCTTGCGTTCTTGTTGGTTTATGGAGTGGAATGAAAAATGGAGAAGATCGTCTGGAGAAACTTGTAGCATGTAAAGGAGTAGACTTTACGCTAAATCCATCATTTCCTGGTAGTTATGTAACTGAAGTAATGGATGATGATGGAAATGTTGTTAGTTCTTTGCTTGGTGAAAAATCATTTAGTGAAGTAGATGCTGGAGATAGATTTGATGGATATAAAGTAAAGACCTTCTCAAATCTTAATGAACTTGGTCTTGAAATTAACACACCAAAAACTTCAAAGATTAATAACCAATTTACGATCTTGAAAGCTAAATCTTATAGTACTTTTGAAGATGTAGAAGTTATTAATGATGAAACTCAAAAAGTAGAGCAGAAGGAATTCTCACAGGCTCATATTATTGAAAGAACAAGACTTGGAAAGCTTAGTCCTAGGATTCGTTTCAGACGTCTCATTATGGATTATCGTCAAGCTCTTAAATCACAGGGTGGTCCAGAAAAAATTTCACCAGAGGCTCTTAAAATAATGAAATCTCTTTTCACTACGGATCTTCTTGGAATCATGCAAGAAATCACCGGACAGATTTTGAGTGGGAAGAATCTTAATGCTCTCCTCGGCGCATCATCTTTAGGTGTCTCTGTTAGAAAGTCGTGTCAAAATCTTATGATACCATATAAAATGGCTCTTATGGAGAACAAAAAATCTGGGTTTGTATCTAAAATGAGATATCAGAAGATTCAAGAAGCATATACAGAGTTTGTTAAATCAATACTCCAATATGTCTTTGAGACTCCTACGACAGTTAATCTTAGAGAAGAAGAGGAGGAGAAAGATGGACAGAATTAAGTTATTTAGCAAGACTAACTCCTCTCCTAGGATTAAGTTATTCTGTGATAATACTGGAGGAGTCGCACAAGAATTTCCGCATTGGGTTCGTTGCCAAGACTGCGGATACAAATTTGAGACAACTGCTGCAACTACTAACCTATTATGCCCAAAGTGTGGAGGTCATAGGTTTAATGTGATTTCGGAAACACCTAAGGTAGAGAAAACGTTTAGTGAGGAAGAGCTGTTTCAAAAAGAATTTAATGAGACTGAGGATAAAGTAGAACTCAAGCTTAAAAAGTTTTCAGGTTCGTCACTTAGTGCAGAGGATTTTCAAAAAGAATTTGGCGTACTGGGAATTACGGCCGGAGAACTTGAAGAGAAGAATTTTGCTGAAACTATGGAAGATGGATCAGTGAAAATTTATGAGGACTCTTTTATGCAGTCTAGATTATTCTCGAAAATTATTATATCTGTTACTAAAACTCTTGAATTAGACCCGGCCGTGACTATGAGTGCGCCTGAGGTTGGTATTGAAAAATTGGAAGAGGTTAGTGATCTTTGCCCAAAAAGCATGGCCATAATCAAGAAGATTCATGGTGTTGGAACGGATTCTAACTCTAAAGAGGATTGGATGACAGATTCTGGAATTAAGAATGATATTGTACTTGAATTTGGTGGACAGAAGAAACCGAAGGAAGAGTTCAAAACTATTCTTGATGATAGATACCCCGATGCTCCAGATGATCTAATTTCTATGCTTAAAGAAAAAGGCATTATCAAGGAAGTAGGGGACGAATTAGAAATCATAAAATAAGTTTATGGCTAATACACGATTTATGGAACGAATGTTTGCGGCCACTGAAAAGGCAGAAGAGAATGTACTTCAGATGGTATTTAGTGACATTCAAAAGGCAAAGGAAGGCGAAGCTGTTGATACAGATGAGCTTAAGTATGAAAAAGTAGGTGATAACCAAATTATGGTCACCGATAAAGGAAATAATGAAACCACTATCGCAGAGATTAGTGAGGATGGGAATGTCGATCTTTACAATCCGGAAAGCGAGATGAATGCTGATGCTCCACAGATGGACGGTTTCCTTCATCCGGAAGTTGAGGATGAGGTAATCCCAGGCAATCAGACAAATCCCGTTGATACGGTAGAAGAGCATCTTGAGGAAGGTGTAATTTCTCCTAATCTTGAGTGTGGTGGTAAGAATCCTGAAGCTGGTTGTGAAAAGACAGTCGAGGAGCACGCAGAGGAAGGTAAAGAAGCTGAGTGTGCAGAAGGCGAGTGTCCTGAGGAGAAGGAAGATGAACAGAAAGAATTCTCTGTTTATTCTGACAATACCGTGGTTCAGAAAATTTTCAGCCAGCAAGAATATTGTGAAATGTTATTCTCTGAGATTATTGCAGAGGAGACTGAAGATGTTGCTAAGGTAGGTAACCTTAAGATTAAGAAGGTAGATGGTGATACTCTGATCGTATCTGATACTAAATCTGGTGATCAGGCTAAGGTTCTCTTGACTGACGAGGAGATGGAGGTTGAGGAACTTGGTTCAAAGAATTTCTCAGAGGAAGGTGAGCAGCCTGTTGAAAGTAATGAGCAACTTGAGCCACTCCACGTAGTAGGTGTAGATGCAGGTAACCATCAGCTCGTAGATACTTCTGTATTTGACGAGGAAGCAGCTAATGATATTGCTACTCGTTTGTCGGAAGCAGGTGTTGATGCTGTTGAGATCTTTGAGGATGAGGCAGCAGCTCGTGACTATGCAGCTGAACTTCTTGGGAATCTTGGTGTTGAGTCTGAAGAGAATATTGAGGAGCCAACTGAAGCTACTTTCTCTGATGTAGATGGGTTTGAGTGTGGTGTTTATGTAACAAAGTATTATTCAAACAATACACGATTCATGGACCGTCTATTCAGTGAAACCTCACAAGGTATTGAAACATCCCAGGCTAAAATTGAGGATGCTCTTGAAAATGGTGATGAAATCGAGACTGAGGAAGAGATTGTAACTCCAATTTCTGCTACTGAAGCTGTTGTTGAAAGTAAGGATAATGGTGAGTATACTAAAGTTACTATTGACGACGACAACATGAAACTCGATGCTCTTACTGAAGATGAAGCGAATGACCTTATGGATGATATTGCTGTATCCGAGGAAGAAGTAGATGAGGATGAGCAGGTAGAGGATGTAGTTGAAGATGCTGAAGATACTGCTGAGCAAGCTGAGGAAGATGCTATTGAGCAGGAAGACGAAGAGAAAGATTTTTCTGATATCTATACTAATGAGGCAGAAACAAAATTCTTCTCGGAAAACGAGAGCATGACTCAGTACATGATTCGTCTCTTTTCTGACAAGGAGGATGAAAAGCTAATTGAGCAGTCTATTGAGAGTGGTAATCAGATTGATAATGATGATATTAAGATTACTCCCGTAGACGCTGAAACCGCTATTGTTGAAGACAAGACGAACGATGGTGAGCTTACTAAGGCTGTTCTGACCGAGGAAGAGATTGAGCTTTCTCCTATCAGCGAAGAAGAGGCTAAAGAACTCAAAGAAGATACTACTTCTGAAGAGGAAAAGAAAGTAGAGGAGGTAGACCTTGAGAAAGAGGCTGAAAAACCTGCAGAGGAGAAAAAAGATGAGGAAGAGAAGGAAGAAAAGAAATTCTCTAACACCGTTCTTGATAAGTGGTTTGCAGAAGCCGTAGTTCCAGCTGCTGGTATTCATGCTCAACCCGTAGCTCCTCAGGAGGTTCCTACTATGGAGTTTGTAATCGATGAGAACGGCAACCCTATAGCTCCTGCAGGACAAGAAGCAGCACAACAAGAGGAAATGCCAAGCGTTGAGGCTATTGAAGATAAAGCAATAGCAGCCGTTCAGCAGATTCAAGCAGCTGCAGCAGAAGCAGAAGCCGCAATTCTTAATGCAAAGGCAGCTCCCGTAGAGGGTCAAGAAGGTGATCTTCAGGAAGCAACATTCTCAGAGAAAGAGAATATAGAGGAGAAAGCATTCTCCGGAAATGATGTGCTTGTTTCTTGGTTGAACGGTACACAACGAAATTAAAACGAATTACCTAGGACTGGGGGATTATAAATAAAATGATCCCCACCCTAGATTTAACATATAAATTATATTATGGACAATAAATTTTATCTTTCGATGATGCAGCAGCCTGCTATGATGGAGGCTCTGACAAATAGTTCTCGCAGCGTAGAGGACGCTAATATTCGTTCTCGTGAATATGCAAAGATGTTCTCTCGTAATGATGAGATGAAGGAGTTGTTTGGACTCAATAACAATCCTAGCCTGGTTCAGAAGACTTTCTCTGGCTATGCTGAGACTCCTCTGCTTAGCACACAGTATTTTAATGCATCTGTTGCTTCTTATGTAAGCTCTTTTGCTGGTTTTATGTCAATTGAGAGGGATTTCGATTAAATTATGGTCGCCTATCTTGTTTAAAAGGGTAGGAAAATTGTATAAAAATGCTGGAAACTCCATTTTAAGGATAATCAGCAACCTAAGTCTTTAGATTTAGGCTCAACGACTACATTTACAACTGATTTATCAGAAGATATAGTCTAAACTTGTAATAATTTACAATAAATTTGCAACCAAATGGCCTCTTTTATTGGTTTGATGTATTAAATATTAGCGACATGCGCTCAGTAATTCCTAACCTGGGTCCTGATAATCTTGATATTCAGGCCTTCGGTAACTTTGATCTGGAGATTACTCCTACTACTAACACTGATTATAGTGCACTGGTAGGTCGTAAGATCATTCCGGGTACTGTTCGCATTAAGATTAAGAGTGCTACCGATAGCTTTGAGCTGATCGATAATGGTCAGGGTAACTTCATGGCTGTTGCTGGTAAGATTAGCACTGGTACTATTAACTATCTGAACGGTCGTATTGAGTTCGCTCTTGAGACTGCTCTGTCTGGTGATCCTGCAACTGAGTCCATCCTTGTAGTCGGTAAAGAAGACACTACAGGTACACCATGCAACACTGTAGGTGCAAGCAATGCTCATGCTAATGACAAGCGTTTCATTGCTAAGATGCAGCAGATTGGTTTGGCTACTGTTCCCGACCTGCTCGTAGCTGAGTATAACATTGCCGCTCTTGGTGCAATGAAGAAGGCTACTGGTGCGGACATGGCTACGTTCCTGTTCACCAAGCTGCGCGAGCTCTATACCAAGCTGATTAATAGCAAGCTGGTTAAGACTCTGGAGGAAGGTTACATTGGCAATACTCTGAATGATCTTGATCTGAGTGCTTCTTCTACAGGTATTGAGAGCAAGTTCCACGATTATCGTTCTCGCGTTGATATCTTTGATTCTTATCTGATCAATGTTGAGAGCGCTCTGGCTACCAAGGCCGTTAAGGGTGTAACGACTACTGCTTATGTTGCTGGTAATCAGGCTGCTAATCAGTTCCAGAAGGGTGGTATGATTGGTAAGTTTGAGAAGAACACCAAGATGACCTATATAAACGATCTCTTAGGTTGGTATGATGGTATTCCTGTACTTCGTTCTACAGACGTAGTTGAAGGTCAGGGTGAAGCCATATTCTATGCAATCCACAAGACCGCTGATGGTCAGATGGCACCTCTTGCTCGTGGTATCTACATGCCTTTGACTGATACTCCTACGATTGGTAACTACAACAACCCGACTCAGATGGCTTCTGGTATTTACTATCAGGAGGGTGTCAAGTATATGGCACAGGAGCTGGTTCAGAAGGTATCTTTCAAGTACGGTATCTAATTGATTTAAAAATTCTTGGCGTAAGCCCTTAAGAAATAGAATTTAATTTTAGAGAGGGATTCACTGTCTTATTCACGGGTAGTGTTTTCCTCTCTTCTTTTTAACATGACTTATGGCTATATACAAGATTAAGAGAAAGGAATTTAGCCATGTTGGAAATGATCGTCCAGATAATCATTACTTAGACGCTACTCAGAAATTTTCCATTATTCCAGAACCTTCCAAAAATTATCTCACTGCCAAAGGTGCTATTATTGGAGCTGGAATTTTATCAGGTCTTATTGCTCTTATTCAGCATTTTTTCGAGAAGAAGAACAACCGATATAAAGCAAGTCCAGATGAGATAAAAGCTATTCAAGGAGAGTTACCGAAGGAGTATGAAGCTTTGAGAAAAATACAGAATGAGGTAATTCAGTCTTGTCGTTTCATCTTTACTTCTCGTGATTCCATTAATTTTTACTGTAACGTTCTTCCTTCGGTTTTAAACTTGAATGGTGAGGAATGGATTGCAGGTTGGGCTAGAGAGACTGGGAAGAAGGGTTTAAGATGGGCGCCTATTCTTTCTATGTATGGTTCATCTTTTGTCTTTTGTTATGATTTTGACAAGAGATATTGGTTTATGGTCGTTAATGGTAGTGAGTTTATTCCTAAGGATGGTAATATTTGGAAGATATTAGAGGATGAGTTTAAGCGAGTTCAGAGTTTAGCAGAGGATAACTTAAAAGATTATCCTGATATTCTTCGCCAGACTAACCTCTATATTGAAACTAACCTAAAGCTGATAAAGAAATATGGCAAGGTTTAAATTAAAGAGAAAATCTTTTGGCATTGCTGGTGCTATTGGCGGTGCTATGAAAGCTATGAAACCTGCTGCTAAAGTTGGACTTGGTGTTGCTGGTGCCGGAGCTTTAGGTGCTGGTGCGGTTGCCTATAAAGCAGGAGGTGGCGATTTAATCAGTGGTGGTGAAAAGTCTGCCAAAGAAATGGAATTTAGTTAATATATGAGTACGTTTGTTTTAAAAAGGAAGACATTTTCTGAAGAGTATAAACAGATTCTAAAACAGCGTCAAGAAGGAAAACTTGCAGCTGGAACAGGAAAAGAGGCGCTTCAGAATTTAAAGAATGAAAACCTGGCAAAAACTCAGGCTGCAGAGGCTCAAAGAGCTGCACAGAGAGCGGCCAATAAAGCAAATCCTGGTGCTGCCGCTGCTAAGGCTGGATTTAAAAGAGGTGCTAATTCAGTTGGCGTAATGGGTGGACTTAAGAATACCTTTGCAAAAGCTGGAACCGCAGGAAAGGCTGGTATGATTGGTGCCGGTTTGGCTGGTGCTGGATTATTGGCAAAAGGTATTAAAGATACATTAGATTAATATGTGTAAAAACGAGGTAATCTATAAAGGTCTGTTACTTAGTTCTCTTAAGGGCAGTAGATTTTATAGTGTGGTAGAAGGTTGTACAAATTCTCTGGTTGAAAAGGATGGAGTTTTGACCTTAACTTACGTAAAAGGATCTACTTCTTGGTCTTTATCAGATTTCCTTGGCATTCCTAAGATAGGGATGGAAATGGAGATGGAGCCGACTAATAGACCGATTCGTTTTAGTGAGGTTACTGTCTCTTTAAATGGGATGGTGTTAAGAAAAATGACATCAGATACCCACATTGTCCGAATTGTTATAGTAGCGGATTCAGAGTCTCGGGTAGTTCAAGATTATGGTAAGACGGTAATAGTAGTAAGCGAGGAGGACAGAGAGAACCAAGACTTTATTAACTTCTTGTTCTATTCTGGCGGTCTCTTATATCTTAAACCAGTGGGACCAAAGCCAAAGTGTTATAAGATTGCAAACTTCCCTTTCATACCGATCAAATCCAACTCTTTAGAACTCGGCTCGGAAAATATCGAGGTGTTTCAATTGCGTCGGAGATATAATGATTATGTTATTCGTGCGACAGACTACCTTGATCAGTTTTTTGCAGAGGTAAGGAGAATATTGGATGGTTATGGGTTAGAGTTAGTAAGATATAATAAGGAGATGACGCTTAAGAAAACCTCGCACGTCTTATATCAAATCAACCAGACCCCGACGCGAACTCTACACCCTGGAATAAACGAGCCGGAATCCAGAGTTGTTTCATATAAGCTTCCCATCATGTTTACCCTTAGAGCTACTGATATGCCTTTATACTTTGATTTTAAGAGTAAGTATATTAATGTAGATCTTCTTACCAACTTCACAGAATTTAAGACTGGGGATAAATATGGTGAAAGGATAACTGCTGCTGTAAAATGGGGACAATTAACAGAAGACTTTAATCACTTGTATCAATTGGACGATAATTCTAATTTCTCATTCCAGTGTCAATTTTCATGTGAGCTTTACTTCTATGAGATTTTTGACACAAGATATAAGTTTTTGGAGGAGATACAATTAACATTAGAGGACACCGAACATAATGATATCATTCAGGAAGAAACAATCCCTCGTACAAGACTTGATGCCTGAAGCGATAGAGTACTTGAAAAAAGAAGAGGGAAAATCATTTAATATTATTACTCCGGATGAGGCAGATAGAATTAGTCGAATAAATTCTAAGGCTATGGTACTTGTGTCCTTCGTAAAAAATGAATACGGATATTATCAGATACAAGTACAAGATAAGGAACTCTATAACTATACACAAAAACTACTCCGAGATATTTTTAGGATGAGGATTACAGACATTGACAAGAAGAATAGAATTGTAACTGCCGAATGTGATCATAAAGGCGTTATCCTAGCTATTATTGATGTCATCCGCGAAAAATATAATCTCTCAGTGGTAGTGGATAAAAAATAAGAGGATATGATTCAATTCAGACAAAAAACATTCTCTGAGTATGATGCAATGAGATCTCTTTATGTTGAACTCTTAAAATATGGAGATCGTAATAAGTGGAAAGTTATAGATCGAGACTCACTAATTCCTGTTCTCAGAGGAAATAATGTTGTAATAGAAAGATTTGTTATCTCTACGTCTTTTGCACATAGAGATAGATACAGACTTTATCTCAAGATTGGTGCTAAAGCCAAACTACCAGATGAAGTTAGGTTGCCAGAAAGAGTATATGATAAGAAACTTGGAAATGCTACTATAAACTTCAATGTTGGCCTCTTCGATCCTGACTCTAAGAAAAAAGATAACAATAATCAGAGTCAGAAACAGAAAAACATGTCAGTAGTATTTAGACAGAAAGATTTTGGAAAGGGCGGTCCTCCTCCTACAATATCTGCTGGAATAAGCCCCAATATAAACCTGACCTATGAAGTGAGGGAATTATTGGGAGAAGCTGTTAAGTATGATAAAAAGGAAAGATCACTCGTCCTGGAATTTAAATCAATCGAAGACGCAATCAAGGCTCTCAATATACTGCCTTTCGGTATTAACTACAATATATTCTTATTAGTTTAACATGATTATACTAAGAAGAAAACTCTATTCAGGAACCAAAATTCTAAATACTAATGCCCCCGGTTTTATCAAGGGAAGAAAATATGATACTGACCTTGACCGTCTCGGAAGAATGGAAACATCACATCGAGAATTGGCAAAACCGGATATACTAGGAAAGGAAATGAGAGAGATGAATAGAGAATTAAATAATGGAAGGCTTGGAAAATGGCAAGATTCAGATTAAACATAAAGACTCCTGAATTAAAGGAGACAATGTATAGTAGGATAGAAAAACCTACTAATAAAGTATATAGAATAAAGAGAAAGACCTTCGGAGTTGCGGAAGCTGCTCAGAATGTAATCGGAGGTGCTGCTGAAACTGCTGGTAACATTGCTGATACTAAGATTGGTGGTACTGTTGGTGGTATTTTGGGTGGTTCAATGCTTGGTGCAAAGATTGGTGCTGCACTTCCTGCACTAGGATTTGCTTCAGGTCCAGTAGGTTGGCTTCTTGGTGCAGGTCTTGGCGCTGCTGCTACTCGCGCTGCCGGTAAAGGTCTTAAGTCGGTAGGTGAAAGTATTAAAGCAGATTAACTACTATGATCAGATTTAGACAAAAGAATTTCGTTGGCTGGATGATTCCTACGATGATTGGAACTACAGGACTAAGTATGTGGCAGACTCATGATCAAGGAAAGGAACAAGAGAAGCAAGCCGAAGAAACGCAAGCTGCTCTAGATCGTCAAACTAAGGCTCTCAATAAAATCGCCAAGGAAGCTAAGTCAAACCCTGAGATAGCCCAACAAGTTGTTCAGCAGAAGCAAATGTCTGAAAGGATTAAATTATTTGCTGCTCCTTCTCCTGGGATGATGAAAAACGTAACCGGATTTGCAAAAGACCTGTGGAAGACTCAGAAGGGTAATGTTAAGAAGGCTGGAAAGATTGGTCTCGGATTTGGTGCTATGACTTATGCTGGCAATCGAATAACTACATCCCTTAAAGATCATGATGAAGGTAATGATAAGAAAAACCTTGGATTCTTAGGAAAAGCTGCTCTTACTGGTGCCACTATTGGAGGAACTTATCTAGCTGCTAAAAAAGGAAAACTTGGTGCAAAACCGATTGAAGCATTAGGAGGTAAAACAGGGAGTCAGGCTATTCAGGGAGGTATGGAAAAAGTTGGAAGAGCTATTAATCCTATTCAGCGTAAGGGAGGAAAAATTGATGGACTCTCGACTGGTCTTAACGGTCTTTTTGTTGGGATGCCTGTTGTTGGTTACTTAGGTCAGAGACAACAAATTAAAGATCAGGCTAAACAAACTGAAAAAGCATATTCGGATGGTTCAGAGGATAGTGGAACTGGTAAAAAGCTTCTCAAGATCGGTACTGGAATTTTGGGTACTGCCGGAGCTCTTGTAGCAGCTAAGCACGGTAAACTTGGAGGTCATGCTCAGAGATTTATTGGTAATACTACAGCTCATCTTGGTGGAACCTTGAAAGCTGCTGGTGCTACTAATGTTGGAAGAAAAATGGCAGCTAGTGGGTCTAAGACTTATGCAGAGGGACTTGGAAAGAAAAAAGGCGCTCTATTATCTGAACCTGAAAAGAGAAAAGCTGCTATAGCTAAATTCAAAGATGCAACAGATCCGAATAAAATTTCAAGTGGTATAAATCGAGTAGGTTCATTCTTTGGATTCTATGGTAA
>Ga0310691_10005162_pt1 | contig 14375 bp, 13 predicted proteins | sample 176DNAGHGlowgp2_FD_203887 | JGI IMG/M metagenome (GOLD analysis project Ga0310691, IMG submission 203887) | Sheep rumen microbial communities from Palmerston North, Manawatu-Wanganui, New Zealand - 1766 DNA GHGlow gp2 (v2) (version 2) | ecosystem: Host-associated > Mammals > Digestive system >... | reverse complement strand
TTGTCGTGGACAAGGCAACGGCGAAGAAACAAGAAGATCGCTATGCGAATTGTGACGAGATGTTCAAAGCAGTAAAAAATGTTTTGGCACCAGAAAAGAAATCCAAAACGCCGATATATATAGCCATTGCCGCAGCTGCTGTTGTCATGTTGTTAGCCCTGGGAATATGGGATTATTTCAGGACAAAGGTCGATTATTACAAAGATTATGCGGAAATATTTGGTGTAGCGGAAGGAGTTGGTAGCTTAAGCGGAAGAGAAATGTCTCATAGAGAACTCTCATATCGAGTGGAATCATCAAGATGGAAAGTTAGACGTATTACATTGGTTAATTCCCAAGAAAAACCTGTACGCCATACGGATACGGAACATATGAATAGTCGGTTCACTGATGTATACTACTTCTATAGTGATAACGGGAAAATCGATTATAAGAAAGTTTATGATGAATATGGGAAGTTGCTTTATAAGATTGATTATGATGAGAATTTGAAAGTTGCCATGTTTAAATATGATGACGAACATGGAACGGCTAAACGATTGCAGTCCAATACAACTCAACTTTACAACGTTGATGATTCGGAACGCAGTTCTATCACCAGGTATTTGTTAACCTACGACGAGGATGGTCATCTGTTGCGTATAGAATATGCCAGCGGCGAGGACAACACACCTGTTGGAGATTCTGAAAACATTTATGGTCAAGCTTATTCATACGATGAGAAAGGTCGAATTACTGAAGTTCGATTTTTAGGACAAGATGGTAAAGTTCGAGGCAATAAGATTGGTCTGGCCATCAAACAATATGAGTATGACGATGATGACAATTGGGTACAAGTTAAATATCTCTCAGCAACAGGAAATCCGTCTCACGACGGGAACAACTGTCCACTTGTCAAACTTACCTATGATAAATGGGGAAACAGAGCAAGTGAACGATACTATACTATTGATGAAAAGCCATCATTTCGTACGGACGTTTCATCATGTGGATTCGTTTATGAGTATGATGATAACGGTTTTCGTGTTACTCAGGGATATGTCGATTCAAAAGGAAATCTTTTGATTGGGAAGAATGGATTTGCTCAGGTACGGAATACATACAATGAAGATGGTTATCAAACAGCTATTGAGTTCCTTGATAAAGAGGGCAAACGCGTGAACAATGTCTCTGAGGATGGTGAAATCTCTGGAATAGTCAAATTCACAGTTAATGACAAAGGAATGAATTTGACAACAGCCTATTATGACATTAATGACAAGCCAATAGAGAGTTCTGTTGGTGTTCACAAGATACTTTGCGAGTATGACTCAGTAGGTAATGTTTTAAAATTAGACTATCAGGGGAAGAATCTTAAACCTACACGATATGCAGGTTTTAATAGCAGTGTCAGATATGTATATGATGATCGTTATCAATGTAAGTCAATGTCATTTTATGACGAGAACGGTCATCTGACATATAATCAAAATGGCATTGCAATGTGTTTGAAAACATACGACAAGACAGGCAATGTTATAAAATATGAGTATTTGGACAAAGACGGGAAAACATTAGTCAACTGTCATGATGGTTATGCGGTGACGGAACTTACTTATGATGCTATTGGAAATATAACGACTATTCGTAATTGCAATAGTTCTTTGAAGCCATGTATGACTACTTACGGATATTGTGCTAAAGAATATGTCTATGATACCAAAACTAATTTCACAACAGAAGTGAAGTTGCTGAATACAAGTGGCGGTGTTATCAAGACAAACAAATACACATACGATGACAATGGGAACCAAACGTCTGAATGGACTATCAATGGCTCTGGTACGATACAAGGAGTGGTCTACCATTACGAATACGATGGAAACAACAGGGTAACTAAGCAATATTGTACGAACCTGTCCGGAAAAAAGGTGAATCGGCCGGGACTGCAATATTGTGAAATGGATTCGAAATATGATGAGCGTGGCAATGTCACAGAACAGACATTCTTGGATGTTAATGGCAATCCTGCCTATGACGAACAAAAAACACATAAACGGATAAAAGAATACGATGAGAGAAACAACTATGTTTATGAGAAGAATCTCGGTAAGGACGGGAAACCCATTTATGGTAGCGATGTCAACCCCGAAGGGAAAGTGAACTACGACGAGCATGGCAACAGAACATCTATAGTATGCTTGGATGGATATGGCAATCCCTACACCTGCACTGAAGGCTTCCACAGGTTGGAACGTAAATATAATGACAACAATCTTCTTGCAAGTGAGTGTTATAAAGATATCAATGGAAGTCTTGTCAAACACAAGTCTTATGGATATGCAAAAGTAACATATGCTTACGACACAAAGCGAAATAGGATTGAAGAAAAATACTTCGACACAAATGGTAGCCTCACTAATTATGTGACATATAGTTACAATGAGCAAAATTCATTGACGGAAGCCTGTATGTATAATGCGGCAGGGAAGCTAGATGACTCTAAAGCCGGTTTTTCCAAATTACGTATCACTTATGCAAGTGATGGTGTTACACCTACAAGAAAAACTTATTATAGAGGAGGATCTGTTCTTGCATGGCAAAACTATGATAGTAGGACAGGTAAATGGGGAAATTTGAATTTTTAAATACCAATTACAAACAAATAAAAAACAAACAATTATGAAAACAATTCGATTTTATTTTACAGTGATAGGATTTTGCCTATCAATGAGCGCAATGGCCCAGAAGACGTTGACAGAAGACGGAATAAAGGCTCAAAAAGCTCTTGTGGAGTACCTGCGGACAATTGGCTTGACTCCAAGTATCGACATGCGTGACAATAGTGTGTGCTTTAAGAGTAATGACGTATTCTATTGGGTTACCTTTGACGAGAATTCCCCAGTCTTGTACACCATCCATCGTAAGGGACTTAAGTTTGATGAAGATTCTCATTTTAAAGCGTCCTGTGCAAGAGTAGCATGTAACGAAGTAAATCTTAAGCATAAGATTAAATGTACCTACAAAGACAAACGAGTTGAATTTATTATGCAGACCTATGCCAAGGATCCTTCTGATCTTCATGGCGGATTCCGTAAGATGTTAGCTGCATTCAAAGATGCAGATAAAACTTATAAGAACAGATACAATGAAGCATATGATCAGTGGGTGAAGGATTCTATAGAAAAGAACAAGCCAATCACCTCAAATGATCTTGTTGAGAATAGTCCTTTGAAAGTAACATATATAGCTTTTGGTAATTTCGACGCTAAGGGCAATGTCATTTCCGATTATAACCAACCACTTCGTAAGAGTTCCGTCAAGTATATCAAAGCAAGTCTTGATGTTTCTTCTGAAGAGAAGGGACTTTTCAAACTTGGTATGAAGATTGTCAATCCTGACGGTAAACCTATGGTAGCTACAAAGGGCGTAGATTACTGTTCTACAGCAAATGTTGAAATAAAGAAGACAAGCAAAACTCAGGAATGCGAATTAGATCCTTATGGCTCTGAAGCGGAAGATTTCTGGAAAGCTGGAGAATACAAGGTTGAAATATATGATTTCGAAAAAGGTGCTAAGTTATACTCAACAACATTTAATATCCTTTAAACAATAGAAGATTATGATGAATATGAATAGAAAATGTTTGCTAATTAGTTTTTTTGCAACAATAATAGTCTTTGGGTTGATGTCATGTAAAAAGAAAGATGCGATACCCTCCGAATATGTTAAAGGGCTGGCTGATATTGCTGCTCAATACAACAAAAAATGTCCAAAAGATGAAGCGAATGGAACAAGACTTGAGTCTGTAACCTTTGCAGATAGCACACTGACTTTCCGCTTAAGCTTGTCAGACCAAGCAATTGTGAAAATAAATCTGGACAACGCTAGGGATAGTATTATTCATAATATATCGGATAAGCTTAAAAAGTTCTTGATTAAAGGTAATTGCAATCTTGAATACAAGTATGTCTCTCCAAATGATTCTTCTTCAATAACGATTATATCTAACGAGTTAGGTAATTTGGATTCAAAATAATAATGAGTTAGTTTATGACCACAATAGCAACGAAATATCCTTTTGTTGGAAGTATCGATACTAGAAAGGGCGGGCGTACAGAGAATCAAGACAACGCAGGCTTTGTAGATACTCCATTAGGGCTCTTGCTTGTGGTCTGTGACGGCATGGGAGGTGGTCCTGGTGGCAGGACTGCTTCCCTTATGGCCGTTGATACTATCTTGACTGTAATTTCTGACGTGTCTGAACTTACCCCAAGAGAGGATGCATTGAAATATGCTATAGAAAAAGCTAATGACATTATTTACGCCAAGGCAATAGAAACGCCAGAGTTAAGAGGAATGGGGACAACGGTAGCAGCTATTCTTATAAATGAAGACTCGGCTGTTATAGCCCATGCCGGTGATACGCGTATATATCAACTGCGTAAGGGTACTATTATTTTCCGCAGTTCTGACCATTCAGTTGTTGCCAATCTAGTGCGCCATAATAAAATTACGGAAGAGGAGGCAAGGAATCATCCACAATCTAATATTGTCACCCGCGCCTTGGGTATTAGGCCTAATATGGAAATAGATTTTGATGAAGTTACGTTTCTAAGAGGTGACAGGTTTGTATTATGCTCTGATGGTATTTGGGGCATGCTCCCACAGCGTGATTTGGTAAAATCTCTCTCCCATGTTATGGGAATAAGCGAACTAACATCTGCAATAGTTGAGGAAATTGACCGAATAGGCCACGCTAATGGTGGTGGTCATGATAATCTGACTTTAGCAATTGTTGACACTTCCTTTGACTCTGCTTTCAAAAAGATTAGGAAAAAGTTTAACACTGTTTATCAAGAGAAGAACTGCGATAAGAAATCAATTGTTTCTTCTAAGAATAGATATATTCTAATGTTGGTGGCAGGTCTCTTTGCTATTGCATTAATTGTCATTTTGTATTTCTTCCTAAGTTATGAAAGAAGTGAAAGCTCTCAAGGTCAAAAAACTTTAAAGGAAGTTACAGCCACGACCATAGAATATGATAATATTAGAGTTAAGGACCGTGATTCTACAGTCCTGGATTCACAGTCCATTGACAAGCATGTTGTTTCCCCAACTCAAAATGTCGTTGGGAACCCTTTCCAAGATTCAACATTAAGAAATGGGCAAAGACAAGAAGTTTCTCGTCAGATTAATCACGTGGTGAAGAATCTTGATAGCTTAAAAAAAATAAATGAAAGAAACAGAAGAAAATCTGAAGAGAAAAAAAGACGATTTGTAAAGGAAGTCATAAGACCAGATGTAAATCGACTTGAAAATAAGATTATTGATAAGAAGAAGAAAGATGTAAAAGAAATACTTAGGTTGCTTAATGATAGAAAGACGGTGTCTTGTAATAGATACGGTCAAACGTCAAGCGAGAGTAAAAAACATATAGAAATTATAAAGACAAAAGTAAAGGGATTACAAAATTGAACTTTGATGTAAATATAATGGATGATAGCATGATTGTAAATGCTATTTTGTTACGTGACCAAAAGGTTACGCAGCAATATTTGTATATAAAATGCTATCCGTTATTTAAGTCAGTCTATGATAATTATTATACAGACTGCCAATCTTGTGTAGAATTCATCAATGAAATTTATGTCCACATAATGAGTCTTAACAAAAAGACGGGAATATGTAAACTACAGACCTTTCAGTTTGGAAGTACTTTAACTACATGGTTAAAAACCGTAGCAGTATACTATTGTTACGAGCATTATAGGCGGAAACAAAAAATTGCTTTCGTAGAAGAAAAAATAGATATTAACAGTTATCAAAGTGACAGATTTAGCCATTTTGCAGCATCTATGTATGTAGAAGAGTCTATCATGAGTAGGGATGATATTGATGCAATACTGGGACTTATGCCTAACAAGCGATATAGCATGATAATAAGATTGCGATACTTGGAAGGAATGTCCAGTGAAGAGACAGCCTCTGCCTTGCAAATGAATATGGATAACTTCTACAATAAACATATGCGAGCGAAAAAACAGTTTAACGAAATAGTAAATAAGGAAGGACATTATGGGAAATTACTTTGAACCAGTTCTCTCTGAAGAGCAAATGGCTGCCTATTTGGATGGGATGCTCTCTACCGAAGAAAGTAATATGGTAGAAGAACTAATAGATTCAAATCCAGAAATGGTGGAAATACAGGATGCTATAGATTCTGTTGACAACACATTCCTGTATGTGACCAACGATGAAATACCAATAGAGTGCTTGGCAGATGATTTCTCTTTACCAGACATAGGTCATAGTGGAGATCATCATAATATTATTATATATGACACAGAAAATTGTGATGATACTGATAGTTTTAACGAAGACTATGATAATCATGACAATCAGGACAATGCGTATGACCCTGAATGCCAGGATGAGTCATCAAATACTGAGAATGATGATTCTTTCTTGGAAGATGGATACAATGATATTTCTTTTTAATTAAGATAATGTTATATATTTATGGCCATAATAAAATTACAAGGAGATTCAGAGAAAAGAAAAGGTATTTATTATGAAGTCGATTCTGAAGTAGAACCGATAGGTGAAGGTGGTACAGGAAAAGTGTATGAGGGTCGTTGTGTCAATACAAAGACTGGCGAAACCAGACCTGTAGCCATTAAATTTATGTTTGCCGACCTTTCGGAGCAAATAGTGGAACGTGCTCGGCGTGAAGCATCTATTCAGCTTAGAAACGACAATTTGATAGAAATGTTGGGGTTCATTGAGACAGAAACGACTCATAACAATACTACACAAAAGCATTATCACGTTGTAAGTGAACTGCTCCATGGAGTATCTCTTACCGACATTTTCGATGGTAAATGTTCTGATGCTAAAGGCAAGGAAATACCTTATGCAAAAAAATTACTGAATACATACAGCAAGGATCCTGACCATTTTGCTAAGGTTATCATTAAGAATGTTTTGTCTGGTCTTATGGCTCTACACGATGCAGGTTATATCCACCGAGACATTGACCCCTCCAATATCATGATTACCGATGATAATCATATCAAGCTGATTGATTTTGGAATATGCAAGCAGATGGATAAATTAACGACGCACGACAAGGTTCAAACTGTTGCTGGGGTTTTTATGGGGAAACCAGAATATGCTTCACCAGAGCTTGCACTCGGTGACATTAAACATCAAGACCAGACTACCGATATATACGCAGTTGGAGTACTTATGTACCAGTGTATCCTTGGACATGTACCTTTTGAGGGAACAAGATATGAGATACTTGATAAGCAGGTTAAAATAAAAATTCCATCCAAGAATATTAATAATCCGCGACTGAGACGGATTGTTGAAAAAGCATGTGACAAGAAGCAGGAACTGCGTTATCAGACTTCGGCAGAAATGCGTGTAGCTATTGAATCCCTTGATATCAAGAGAGCTGCAGATCCAAGGAAAAAGCGTATGCTATTTATTGCAGCAGTAGCTATAATCATTATTTTATTAGGTGTACTAGGTGGAGCAAACTGGTATAGTTCTCACAAAGAGGCGGAAAATATTGCCTTGGTGGAAAAGAACACCAGAGATTCGCTCATTTTTATTATCAACACATCCGTTAAACATGCTAATGAACTTGCTCAAAAAGGTTTTCTTCATGATGAGGGTTTTGACAAGAATCTTGTTGATGCCAAACTTTTATATGATAAAGCAGATTCGGCAATTGGAAAGTTGAAAGATAAGAATATTGGTATTGACTTTACTGCAGAGAAGAAGAAGCTTATGGATGCACTAGTTAATGCACGTGATGAATTAACTCAAAAGTTCAAGCTTCTGAACCAAGATCCCGACCCCGTTGTGGTAGAAGAAGCAAAGGTTATCAGCGAGAGAATTAAGGAAATTGAAAAAGTAATAAACCAATAATGTAAATAAATATCAGAATACATTATGAAAATGGTATTAAAAATAATATTTGTGTTTGTTGTGATAGGAGTTGTAAATCCTATTATGGCTCAGACATCAGGCGATAAACTCTATTCTCAAGGTTTGGAATTACAAAAAAAACAAACAGTTCAATCTCAAAAGTCTGCAATTTCAAAATTTCAGTCAGCCAAAAAACTTTATGATTCTGCAGCCAAGAAAAAGCAATGCGATGACGCTATTGCAGTAAGTAATAATATTATAAAATCAATTTCTTCAAATAAAGGTTCCCGGAATAATTTCCCAAATTCGAAGAATGCTGACATAAAAGCATCTGTTTTGGAACTAAGCAACGAGAAGCTTCAATTAGATTGCGAACGCCGCTCTGTAATGGTAAACCTGACTACGACTGAATCAGAATGGAGTATAACTCCTATTACAAATAGTGATGGCGTGGCATTCATCTCTGTTAATCAGCATCCAAAAGAAAAGAATTTTGAAATAGTTTGTGCTGCAAATAATAGTACAAAGCAGCGTAGTCAGACTATAGAAGTCAGAGCTGGAAACTTAAAAAAGACTCTTGTTGTCGAACAAAGTGGCAAACCCACTATTCTTAGTGTTGAAAAGACTGTAGTCGAATTCTCGAGTAAGGGAGGCAGTAAATCGATTGAGGTGTATTCAAACTCAGATTCTATGGAAGAAGACAATAACAATAGGAACTGGAAGGTTGTTTCGAAGCCAGAATGGATAAATGTTATAGGTGAAGAGTATAAAGAAAAAGGATTCTTAGGAAAATTGGGTGACAAGGCAAAAAGCTTAGTAAAAAAGAATTCTGCTAGTGCAGATGATCCTTCTGTCGTTACGTCTGTGATGAAATTGGTGGTGTCATCGAAACCCAAAAATAGTCCATCAAGAAACGGTGAAATCTTAATTAGTAGCGAGAATCAGCAGGCGACAATTATTATTCAGCAAAAATAGTTTAATGTCAGTGACAGATATGACATGTTCCTCCATCTATCTTAATAAAAAACAACATTAAATGGTATAATAATATGGAAGATTTCATTTTAAACGAAATTATGGATACTCAGGATGAGGCATCCAATGCAATTACAGATAACGAGATTCTGTACGACGATGAAGGAAACAGTCAGCCTGCTCATGAAGACGGGATGCCTAACTCTATAGATGATCCTGAATATGATCCTTATATGGGAGAACCATATGAAGAACCTTTTATCCATCAAGAGATGCTTGATCGTAATGGAGATGGGCAAACAGATATGATTATAATGGAAGATGATTCTGATGGTGATGGTATTAATGAAACAGAGATTGTCCTTGCTGACAATAACTATGACGGTGTATTTGAAAGTAGCGTTATTGATACTGATGAGGATGGAAATGGTTTTATTGATACTCGCAAAAGAGAACTTGATACTGATGGGGATGGAGTCGTTGATTATAAGGAAACCGTGATAGATACAAATCATAATGGTGTCTTCGATGAAAACGATTCCGTAGAATATACACATGATAGTAATCATTTTGGGAGTATTGATTCATACAAAATACAGATAGACACTGATGGTGATGGTATAATTGACTATGCAGAACTAGGACGGGATTATAATAACGATGGAGTCTTTGATAGCTTGAAAATTTACGAAGATACTACAGGAAACGGAAAACTCGATACGATGACTGAACTTTATGACTCAACTGGCGATGGAAAACTAGACACAGCTGAGATTCACTATGATTATGACGGGGATGGTGTTGAGGATTGGACACAATTTTGCATATATAATCCTGATAGTGGTAGCGTTACGCCACTTAATGATACCCCCGAATATGCTAACATTGCTGCTACTTACTCTTGGGAATTACCGCAATATCAACCCAACGAAAACTATCCGGAAGGAATCAGTGGAGATCCTGCAACTAGTATGGAGTATTGGGAGCCTCAAGGGGAAAGTGGCCCGTGTGCATTATATTCGCAGATGTTCATTATAGAGGAGTTTACGGGACAAGACATTGATATTAATGAGTTTACTGCAATGGCTGAAGAAAACGGATGGTATGGTCCAGGTGGAACGACTCCACTAAATATGAGTAAGATGTTAGATGCTTATGGGATTGAAAATGAAATGAGTTTCCACAATGATATAAATGATATCGAAGAATGTTTGGAAGAAGGAGGGAAGGTAATAGTTGCTATAGATGCCGATGAGATTTGGCATGGTGAAGGGGGCGATCTTTTCTCACCAAATGCGACTGCGAATCATGCGGTTGAAGTGATTGGAATTGACTATACTAATCCAGAGAAGCCGATGGTTATTCTAAATGATTCTGGGTCTCCGAATGGTCGGGGGGAAATGATTCCATTAGACGACTTTCTCGATGCGTGGAAAGACAGTGAGTGTCAGATGATTAAATGTTACCCAAACAAGTAATAACATAAAATATTAGAATAAGATGAAGACAGAGGAAATCTTGAAGAGTTTAAAGACTAATGAGTTTTTGCTAAACAGCAATATACCAATGGGGTATACCCCAGGAATCCCTATGCTTTCTCTCCGTAATGGAGAACCCTGTTTAGTTATCCCCTTCCTAAAATATCAGATGACGGGAGAAATTGATAGAACAAGGGTGTTTGCCCCAAGATTTGTTGTTACAGTTGTTATGAATGATGGGAAAGTGGTGAAGTATGAGGACTTGATGTATGACAGCAGATTTGAAGAGATTGACTTCAAGAAGCCAATAGGTTTGTTCCGGCACTCATCCATCAAACATTTGAAAAAGGATGATTATAACAAACTGAGAAACGATATTTATGCGCTATTAGATGCACTTAGTGATTCTATGACAGGTAAAATGGAGTTTGACGAGATGGACGCATTGAAATTTAACAAATTGTTTTCTGTTTTGTTAGAGCCCTCTATGAAACCCTTCTATCATGCAATTGAAAAGACTTTTTTTGAGACATATATAAAAGCATAATAATATGGATAAGACGCATCGAAGAGATCAATATCCCCTGCTGGGTGAACCGCAATTGATGTTTGAAGGTGATAATGTATACGTTATTCATGAAAAAGCTGAAATAGGGAAAGTTTATAGTTTTAAATGTCCACATTGTCACTCTTTGTTTATATCAAAAACAATGGATGACGAAGTAATGAAGATTAAATGTCCAGAGTGTGAAACATATATTTGTTTTAGCTCACGGGGTGAAGAAGGGGGCCCGGCTAAGAGAAGGACACAAATTATTGCTGAGAGCGACTTTTCAACCCGTGAAGGCATTCTCGTGTGGAATAAGGATGGACAGATTAGAAGTCAGGTGTTGCTTCCTGGAGAAATTGTAATAGGTCGTGCTGACCCAAATGAACCTTCTGATATTTCGATTGAGGATTATACGGCAAGCCGTCGTTCTGTTAAGATTACTGTAACAAAAGGTGAACAATCGGGGAAATACAATTTTAAGTTGACGGTGTTGCGAACTACAAATGCCGTATACGTCAACAACAACGCCTTGTATGCTAAAAGTAGCATTTATCTTAATTATGGTGACAACTTCAAAGTTGGTGAGACTGTGTTTACACTCATCGCTAAAGACAATTAATCATCATTTTTTTCAAGTATGAAGAAACTATTTATATTAATTACATTGATTTCTGCATCGACATATTCATTATCGAAACCTTTATATGAAGGTTCGGGAGATAATAAGAACACAAAACCGGAAAAAGGTATTTGTGATGATGAAAATGATATCTGCGGATTCAACTTATATATTACGGATAACAAGTCCCTAAATGTTGAGCAGCAGAATGGAAGAAATCCCAAAACTAAAAAAAGAGGAAAGAATTCAAAAAACAATTCAAAGTCAAAATCATCTAAAAAGGAAAATACAAAGAGAAATACGACATATAATACACCCAAAAGAATAACCCCAAAGTATTCACCCAACAGGGTAACACCAAAGAAAAAACATAGTTCGGATATCGGGTTAGGGCTAATAGCAGATGTCTTTGGGGGATATTCTAATTTTATGTGGAGTGATGGTTCTCCTGTGTCAGGTTTGGGATTCGGTGCTGGTGTGACAGGTCAACTCCATCTTAACGAAACAGATTATGCCCCAGATGGATATTTCGCAGAATTGGGCATTAATTACGCACGAAAGGGTAGCGGTGCATATCCGATAAACAATGTGAATGCCAATGTGTTGCCTTTGGGCTATTCTTTTAATCATTTATTAGGTGATTTTTCTTTGTTTATAAAGGCTGGAGGGTATATTTCATATCCTTTCTCTGATTTGAAGACGAAGCAAAAGTCTTTTGATACTAATTTAGACTATGGCGCTATCGGTTGCGTAGGTGTTTCATACAAAAAGTTTTCTGTATCAGTGTCATACGAACATGGATTTGTAGATGTTTGTGATGCCAACGTAAGTTTAAAGAATCAGAATATATTCTTAACATTATCATATAGACTGTTTTAGAAGAAGGCTTATGGACAAGAATGAATTAATTAGTCGAAGGGATTTTTTCAAAAAATCAATAAAGAAAGCATTACCTTTTCTAGCAGGAATTGCTTTGGGACCGACATTATTGGCAGCTTGTGATAAGGATGACCCAGATTTAGAAGCAGCTCTGAATGGTAAAGGAGGTGGTGGATGTAGTGACTGCAGTTCTATTTGTAGTTCGCAATGTCAAAACCAAACACAATCGAGTGGAGGTTGTACAGGTTCTTCATGTAGTACTCAATGTGCCTCAGAGTGTAAGGGGTATACAAAAAGTAGTGGCTGTTCAGGTTCTTCATGTAGTACTCAATGCGCCTCAGAGTGTAAGGGGTATACAAAAAGTAGTGGTTGTACAGGTTCTTCATGTAGTACTCAATGCGCCTCAGACTGTAAAGAACAGACATCACAGAGTTGTTCAAATTGTAATAATAGTTGTAGTACAGGTTGTACTTCCAAATGTCAGAACTCTTGTGATCTGGGATGCTACACAAGATGCACAGGCAATTGTGCAGACAAATGCCAAACAGGATGTAAAGCAAGATGCAACAACACCTGTGGTGGCACTTGTACATACCTAAATGCTGGTGGGAAATGCTCCGGTTGTGCAACGTCTTGTAGCGCGAGATGTTATAATATGTGTACATTGGTATGTGCTGATAGCTGTCAATCATCATGTGTAGGTTATGTAAAATTATAAAGAGTAATGGAAGGTATTAGGACAAATCAAGATAGCTGGAAATCTGGACTTTCCAAAAACATAACATTTATTGTTACTAAGGATTGTCAATTGGCATGTAAATATTGTTATCTAGTTGGAAAAAATAACAAAGAGAGAATGTCTTGGGATATTGCAAAGCAGGCAATTGACTATATTTTAGATAGAGAAGATGAGTTTGATGAAGAGTCAGTAGTATGGGATTTTATTGGCGGAGAGCCTTTTTTGGAAATTGATTTAATAGACAAAATATGCGATTATCTAAAGACGGAAATGTTTATTAGAGGACATCATTGGTTTGATTCATATAGATTTTCTTTCTCTACCAATGGGATTAATTATCACGAGGATAAAGTTCAACGTTTTATAGAAAAGAATCATAATCATTTAAGTATTGGTATAACAATTGACGGAACGGAACTTAAACATAATTTGAATCGTGTATATAAAAATACAGATATTGGCTCATATAAAGATGTTGTGAAAAACATACCATTGTGGATAAAACAATTCCCATATGTAGCCACGAAAGTGACAATAAGTTCTCCTGATATTCCTTATATAAAAGAGAGCGTACTTCATTTATACGCATTAGGTATTACGGATGTTAACATTAATTGTGTCTTCGAATCCGTTTGGGCTGAAGAAGATGACAAATTGTTTGAGAATCAATTGATGGAATTGGCAGATGTAATTATAGATAGGAATTTATATTTGAATCATGCATGTTCCTTTTACTCGGAATACATTGGTAAACCCATGGACAGAGAAAGGGATAATGGGAACTGGTGTGGAGCAGGCAAAATGTTGGCTATAGATGCTAGTGGCAACTTCTACCCATGTACCCGCTTTGCACAGTATTCCTTGCGAAGTAAACCCGCTTGGATTATTGGCAATGTGAAAGACGGCATAGACCAGAATAAGCTACGTCCGTTCCTGATGCTGGACCGCACGACACAGAGCAGACCAGAGTGCATAGACTGCGAGGTGGCATCGGGCTGTGCTTGGTGCCAGGGCGAAAACTATGATGCTGCTGATACGCATACTATCTATCAGCGAGCTACGGCAATCTGTAAAATGCACAAAGCCCGTGTTCGTGCGAATAACTACTATTGGAACAAACTGTTCCGTAAGTTAGAACTAGAAGGCCAACAAGAAGAATACGAACGACAAAAAGCAAAAGTGAAGGAAACGATATGTTGACACACCTTATAATAT